>JADMIO011437881.1_pt1 | contig 49348 bp, 42 predicted proteins | sample 8958161 | NCBI WGS metagenome assembly JADMIO01 (sample SAMN16585339, study PRJNA669376) | soil metagenome | isolation source: Crop rotation soil | place: USA: Cullars Rotation, Alabama | collected 2011
CCCCGCGCCTGAAATCGCTGCCTTCGCTCAATAAACCATGGACTTCGACCACTCCGCCCGCGGGGATTTCTCCAGCTTGATCGGCAAAAACAAGACAGGGCAGGATGGATAATCCTGCCCTTGTCACTTTTGGGTTGCACAAATGGAGATTACGCGCTTTCCTTGATCGGAATGGGTTTCCGGTCAAACAGGGCCACTTCGCCGCGAATCACTTCTTCGGTAATCACATACTTGCCGCGTTCCTGCAAGTCCGGCAGCTTGTACATCAATTCCAGCATGATCTCTTCCATCACGCTGCGCAGAGCCCGCGCGCCGGTGTCGCGCTTGAGTGCGCGCTGGGCAATTATATGCAGCGCTCCATCGGTAAATTCCAATTGGCAGCCTTCCATCTGGAAGAACTTTTGGTACTGCTTCACTAGCGCATTCTTGGGCTCGGTCAATATCTGAATCATCGCTTCTTCGGTCAGCGGCATGAGCGGCGCGAACACCGGCAAGCGGCCGATGAACTCGGGGATCATGCCGAATTCGATCAAATCGTCCGGCGTGACCTTGAGCAGCAATTTGCCCTTGTCGTCTTCACGCTCGAGGCGCCCTGCGGCTTCGGAGCTATAACCGATCATTTTGCGCCCGAGGCGCTTACCGATGATCTGATCAAGCCCGACAAATGTGCCGCCGCAGATAAAGAGGATGTGCGAGGTATCCACCTGGATGTATTGCTGCTCGGGATGTTTGCGGCCGCCTTGCGGGGGTACGTTGGCCACCGTTCCTTCAAGCATTTTCAGGAGGGCCTGCTGCACGCCTTCGCCGGAGACATCGCGCGTGATCGAGACGTTCATGTTGGTTTTGCCGATCTTGTCGATCTCATCGATGTAAATGATGCCGCGCTGCGCGGATTCGAGATCGTAATCGGCGCTCTGCAAGAGCTTGAGGAGCAGATTTTCCACATCCTCGCCGACGTAGCCAGCTTCGGTGAGCGTTGTCGCGTCGCCGATGGCAAAGGGCACGTTCAAGCAGCGCGCCAGCGTTCGCGCCAGCAGCGTCTTGCCCGAACCGGTAGGCCCGATCAAGAGCACATTGCTCTTATCAATTTCGATGTCGTCTGGCGTCCCGGTACCGCCGGCGTCGGCGTGGGCGAGGCGCTTGTAGTGGTTGTGCACCGCCACGGCCATGGCGCGTTTTGCTGCTTCCTGGCCAATGACGTACTGATCCATAAATTCTTTGAGCTGCCGGGGGCTGGGAATCTGGCCGAACATGGGCCGGCTGCCGGAAACCTTGCGCTTCTCCTGGCGGAAAATATTCTGGCAGAGCTCCGTGCAGTTGGAGCAGATGTAAATATCGTTGGGCCCCTCAACCATGGGCCCGACTTCGCGGGAACTTTTGCCGCAGAAAGAACAATTGGTCACCTTCCGCCCGCGAAACCCGCCTCCGCCGCCGCCGCCCGGCCCGGTTCCTCCTCCTCCGGCCCCGCCGCCGCTCATCGCCCCTCCCGTGGGTGAACCGCCGATTCCACTTCCGCCTGGTTGGTTGGCCATTGCCTGATCCACTTCGCTAATGAAAATCGCCTGACAATCCGACCAGCCGCCGCGCAACCCTGACGGACTTTAAGGCGCAAAGATCCTGTGACGCTGCGCGTATCATAGTAATTGTCGGCATTCAGGTCCAACGGCGCTGAGCAGTTTTCAGACGATTGCGAGCACGATCAACTGTTTCGCGCACTGGTTTGCACGGCCTCCTGTAGAGCAGTTCGGCCCAACTGATCGCCGTGCGGGTAGAATAAACGCATGGACCACCTCAAGGCCTACGGTTGGAATTCGCATTTTGCCGGGCAACTCGCGCCTGGCGAAGAGCTGGCGCAGGTTGCCCGCGTCATCCAGGAGCACAAGGAAAGTTATCTCGTTGAAGCCGTGGGGGCCGGCAGGGGAAAAATCTGGGCGGAAATCTCCGGGAAAATGCGGCACCAGGGCACTGTGCGTGAGGATTTTCCGGCGGTGGGCGATTGGGTGATGCTGCGGGGGATGAAAAACTCAACCTCTTCGCGTGAGGATGGGCCGGTACAAATTTATCGCATTCTGCCCCGGCGGAGCGTGCTTTCGCGGCGGCTTGAATCGGGCGAAGAACAGCTTCTGGCGGTTAATGTTGACGTAGCGTTTCTGGGCACTTCACTCAATGACAACTTCAACCTTCGCAGGCTCGAGCGCTACCTGGCCCTGTCGAGCTCCGCGGGTGTTCAGCCGGTTGTGCTTTTGACCAAGGCAGATCTTTGCCCGGATCCATCGCCATTCCTGCAAGCGATCGAGCCATTGCTGGCGAGTTCAAATGGCGCAACGGTGCATGCTGTCAGTGTCGTCTCGGGACAGGGGATGGAGGCTGTCAGGAATTATCTCACGGCCGGAATTACGGCGGTAATCCTGGGTTCGTCGGGTGTGGGCAAGAGCACGCTGGTCAATTATCTGGCGGATTCCGATGTGCAGGACATGATGGAAGCCCGCGAATTCGACGACAAGGGTCGCCACTGCACCACTTTCCGCCACCTGGTGCGCACGACGACGGGCGGCCTGATCATCGATACGCCGGGGCTGCGGGGACTGGCGCTAGGCGAATCCGCCGACGCCCTGCTTGGCACGTTTTCCGATATTGAAGCAATTGCTGCAGCTTGTCATTTTCGGGACTGCCAGCATCAGAGCGAACCGGGCTGCGCGATCAAAGCAGCCGTAGAAACAGGTCAATTGGATGCGGGTCGCCTCGAAGGCTATCTCAAATTGCATCGCGAAGTCGCCGCGCACGCCGCCCGCGAAAACCGCGTCGCCGACCGCAAGCAGCGGAAGATGGAAAAGAAAACAGCCGCGTCAAAAGAAAAACGTGGCCGTCGGAATTGGGGAGAATAGGAAGGGCTTGGCGCCAATTGGTGACGCATCAACCGAATTCATCTCCTCTAAACGTATGCCCCAGATACGTCTGCCGCACCAGCGGGTTGTTGATCAACTCGCGCGGGCTGCCCATGGCCTGGACTTTTCCCTCGTTGATGATGATGCCGCGGTCGCACACTTCCAGGGTGCGCTGAACGTTGTGGTCGGTGATCAAAATGGCCTTGCCTAAAGACTCCTTTAGCTGCCGAATTTCCCGCTGCAAATCTTCCACGGCGATTGGATCGACACCAGAAAAGGGCTCATCGAGCAGAATCAAGGCGGGGTTCGTGATCAGTGACCGGGCAATTTCCAACTTCCGACGTTCGCCGCCGGACAAGGTAATGGCTTTCTGATGGCGGGTTTTGGTGAGGCCGAATTGCTCCATGAGCCGCTCGGCTTCTTCCTTGCGCTGGGCCTTTTTGAGGCGTGTGGTTTCCAGGATCGCCAGAAGATTTTGTTCGACCGTCATTCGCTGAAAAATAGAGGGCTCTTGCGAAAGGTAGCCCATCCCCTGGCGCGCCCGTTTGTACATCGGCAGGCGCGTGATGTCGTAGCCCTGGAACATCACCTGACCGCCGTTGGGCACGACCATCCCCATAATCATGCGAAAGGTGGTCGTTTTGCCCGCCCCATTTCGCCCGAGCAATCCAATGACTTCGCGGTGGCCGACGTCGAACGACACGTGGTCGACCACCGTTCGCGGGCCATAACGCTTGATGAGATTGGAGGCCTTGAGGAGAATCATCCGCCCTGTGGAAGGGTGGGAGGCGGGCATGGCCTGGGGCAGAGTATCGGTGGCGGTGTCATTCATCGTCAGATCAAGCATTGTCGCGATACGCCTTGTGATTCGCAAGGCACTGCAGGGCTTGTTTTAAGCCTTTTGCAGCGCCTGGCCACAATGGCGACAGAAGCGGTCGCCAAGATCGTACAGATGCTGGCAACCCGGACAGCGATGAATGACAGAAGTCGCTTCTTCTTCAAGCTCAGCCGCATCGACCATGCGTGCGACGCGTTCCACTTGGGCCAGAAGCATGTACCACAGGCCCAGCACCAGCGTGACACTGGATACGATCAGGAGCACATAGGCCACCAGCGCCAGGCTGGCCGGCTGCTCCTTGATATGAATTGCGGAAAAAATTGAATTGCCAAATAGCGGCCAGCCCGCTACCGCCGTAATCACGGCAATGGTCAACATGATTTTGGCCAATCGCCGACTGCGGCGGCGTTTGCGCACCACCGGTTCGGGCAATCCCACATCATGAGGATGGATTTTGGTGCTGGCGTTCATGCCCCGATTAGACACCGCGTGAATCAATGGGTTAATCGCATCATCGGATATTCGTGCTCGGCGCTGCGAATTTTCGCTCCCCCCGCTCACCGATCCGCTGCCACTGCAGCCGGCTGGCCCGGCAATGGTGGCAGGGTTGAAAGCAGCTTCTCGCGCGGGTCATCGCCATTGGCGGCGACCATCATGTACTGGAACCAGAACTTATTCTTAGCCTCCTGGAAGGCCAGAAGGCTCGAAAATTCGCCGTCCTTCAGCATCGCAAGCATGTGCTGATTCGCGGCGCAGGTCGCTTCAAAACGATACTGCACAACCGGATCAGAAACCTTGGCCCGTCCACCACTCTCGGGCACTAGCGTGGGAACGAGCTCTACCTTCCACTGGCCATCAATCCGGCGGAGGAAAACCGTGCCATCTTCGCCATCGCCGATGCGCACACGGTCACCGGCCTGAAGAATCACAGCCGTACCGCCGGTGTGCTCGAAGCTGTCGATCCACGGATCAGAACCCACGACAGAAGCGATATTGTCAGCGCGATGGAATTGCTTCTCGAGTTGAATTTGAATCTGCCGCGAAGCGATGTAATCATCCACGACAGCGCGCCCCAACTTGCGTGTCGGCCGATCGGAATCAACCGTCGTGATCGACACGAGCTTGGCTTCGTCACCACTCCGGAGGGCATCGGTAAACTCATGCACTGCAGCGCGAAGCGGCGGCTGGTTATCCAAGGAAACGCGCGTGGGTGCCGTGTTGCAGGCTGCGAGAAGGGTTACTGAGAACAATAGGGTCCCCACAGTCCGTGCGGTGTAGAATCTCATTGAGTGCCTCTCTTTCTTCACACTCTCGTCCACGTCTCAAAGATACGCGTGAACATAAGAAGAGAATTGCAACCAGTGTGCCGAAAGCTGAGCTAGGTTTGTGAAGTGAGGGGCGATCCCCGCTGAATTGCGGCGAGTGAGGTCGAGCTCGCGCCCAATTTGCCAAGGCCTCCTATAATTACCCAGCGCCAACCGGAAATAATCATGCTTATGGATATACCGTTTCAGATACAGTCACAATTTGTCCCTACCGGGGACCAACCTCAGGCCATCGATAAGCTCGTTGAGGGTTTCAAAAATGGCAAAAAACATCAGATTTTGATGGGCGTAACGGGGTCCGGAAAGACATTCACGATGGCGCATGTTGCCGCCCGGCTACATTGTCCGGTTCTGGTGATCTCCCACAACAAGACCTTGGCGGCTCAGCTATACGAGGAATTCAAGGAGCTTTTTCCCCAGAATGCCGTCACGTACTTCGTGAGCTATTACGATTATTACCAGCCGGAAGCCTACATCCCGCAGCGCGATATCTACATCGAAAAAGACGCGGCGCGTAACGATGATCTCGATCGCCTGCGGCTGGCGACGACTTCCTCGCTGATCAGCCGGCGCGATGTGATGGTGGTGGCTTCGGTCTCGTGCATCTTTGGTTTGGGTTCGCCAGAAGAATATAAAAAGAAAGTCGTCTCTATCACGAAGGGCTTTCCCTTCAACCGGGAAGATTTGCTCCGCGCGCTGATCGACATGCAGTACGACCGCAACGACATTGAATTCAAGCGCGGCACCTTTCGCGTGCGCGGCGACGTCGTGGAAATCTTTCCGGCCTATGAAACCACCGCCTATCGCGTGGAACTCTTCGGCGACGATGTGGAATCTATCTGGCATATCAACCCGGTCTCGGGGGAATTGCTCACCGAGGAAAAGCAGGTTTTCATCTTCCCGGCCCGCCACTATGTAACGGACGAAAATAACCTTGTTCGCGCATGCAATGACATCCGGGCCGAACTTGACGAACGGGTGAAGGAATTGCGCATGCAGGGCAAACTGCTGGAAGCTCAGCGGCTCCTGGCCCGCACAAAGTATGACGTCGAAATGCTGATGGAAACCGGCATGTGCGCCGGCATCGAAAATTATTCGCGCCATCTCGCCGGCTCGCCGCCGGGCGCCAAGCCCAACACACTGGTTGATTATTTCCCCAAGGATTACCTCCTCATCATTGACGAATCTCATGTGACCATCCCGCAGATCAACGCCATGCATGCCGGCGACCGGCATCGCAAGGAAGTCCTGGTCGATCACGGTTTCCGTCTTCCTTCCGCGCTCGATAACCGGCCGATGCGCTTTGAAGAGTTCATGGCCATGTGGAACAAGGTCCTGTTTGTCTCGGCCACGCCGGGCAAATTTGAGCTTTCCATCACCGGCGGCGAGGTGGTCGAGCAGGTCATCCGGCCCACCGGTCTGGTCGATCCCCAGATCGAAGTCCGGCCGGCTACGGGCCAGGTGCAGGACTTGATCAACGAAACGCGCAAGCGCGCGGAAAAAGACGAGCGTGTCCTGGTCACCACGCTCACCAAGCGCCTGGCCGAAGACCTTTCACACTACATGGGCGAAGCCGGCCTGCGCTGCAAATACCTGCATAGTGAAATCCAGACATTTGACCGCGTGGAAATTCTGCGCGAGCTCCGCGAAGGCACGTTTGACGTGCTGGTGGGTGTGAACCTCCTGCGGGAAGGCCTCGATCTGCCGGAAGTCTCGATGGTGGCCATCCTCGATGCGGACAAGCAGGGATTTTTGCGCAGCGAGACCTCGCTGATCCAGATGATTGGCCGGTGCGCCCGCAACGTAAACTCGCAGGTGATCCTTTACGCCGACATGGTAACCGCGAGCATGCAGCGAGCGATGGATGAAACCACGCGCCGGCGTGCGATCCAGGAGGCATACAACCAGGAGCATGGCATCACGCCCACCACCATCCAGAAAGCCATCCGCCATGGCATCGATGTGGAGCTCAAGGCCCGGCGCATCGCACGGGAGATGGTCGCGGAATCGGAGGAAGAATTCGATCGTACAGAAACGCTGCGGATGCTGGAACAGGAAATGCTCGAGACGGCCAACAACCTGGAATTCGAAAGGGCCGCCGAAATCCGCGATCAAATCAAGAAGATCAAAGCCCGGGCAGCGGCCCAGGGAGACGGCGCTCCTGCCGGCGCTGCAGAAGCCGCCGCTGAATCCGACCTCACTGCCGCCCTGGCGACCGGCATGGCCAACCGCATTGCCGGCAACGACCGGAAAGTCATGACGCCGCAACAGAAGAAGGTCCGCCGCGGAAAACGCCACTAGCCCAGCCTGGCAAGGCAAGGCCGGGGAGGCGCATCGCTGGGGTGGCCCCACTCGATTGCCCTTCCGACTCATTTACGGCTGGCCGGCCCTGCGTTTCCACGCGGGGCTAGTGTTTGGCGCTCGTGGACTCGTCGTGGAACAGAATGTGGAACATCAGCACGCATCCCCCTGCGGCGGCCAAAAGGAAAAAGAGAATTGCAAATCCCGGATATCCAAAAATCTTAAAAGATGTCTCGACGCGCATGAGCATCGCCGCTCCAACGATCATGGCCGCCAGAATCAACCCGAGCGTGATGCGATTGGCCACCTTCTGAATTCCTGTCATCAGATATTTCTCATCAATCGCATCGACATTTACCTTCAATTCATTACTTGCGACCAAATCCATGATGCGATTGACGCGCCCCGGGAGGCGCTGGACGAAATCCTTGACTTCCAGTGCCCGGGCAAAGAGGTTGCCGGGCGCCAGCGACTTCCACAATCGCTTCTGCATCAAGGCCGCTGCATTGCGGCGAATGGCGGCCGAAGGATCAAAATCCGGCGCGAGCGACCAGCCGATCTGGTCCAAATTGAGCAGCGTCTTGCCAATCAGCGCCAGTTCCGGCGGAAGCCGCATGCCGCAGTCCTGCGAGATGGTCCGGATTTCCAATATCAGCGTGCCGATGGGCGTCTTATTGAGGGTCGTATCGCGATGACTGACCGCAAGATCGCCAATCCGGCGGCGGAACTCCTTCTCATTAAAGTCATCAAGCTTCTCGCCATAACGAAGTGCGAAGTCAATCGCTCCTTCGCTCCTCCCCTCGGCCACATCCAAGACCAGCGGCAGCAAATCCTCCTGAATATTGGGAGGCAATTGCGCCGCCATGCCTAAGTCGATCAGCGCGATGCGCGAATCCTCGGTCAGGAACACGTTGCCCGGGTGAGGATCGGCATGGAAAAAACCATCCACCAGCATCTGCTGCAGGTAGGCTTTGAAGAGTTCATCGGCCAGGCCCTTTCCATCGATCTCGGTCCGCACCACAGGCGAAAGAGCGGTAAGCTTTTGCCCGCTGATATATTCCATGGTGAGCACGCGCGAGGCGGTATAGTCTTCAATGGGCGCCGGGATCACAATGCGCGAAAAGTTTCCCAGGTTTCGCCGCAGCATCTCCAGATTTCGCGCTTCCTGGCGGTAATCCAGCTCTCGCAGCAGCATCTTGCGGAATTCCATGAGCACGGATGTAAAATCGGCGCGTCGTCCGGCATCGGTATGCGCATCGAGAAACTCCGCGAATTCTTCCAGGACCTCCAGATCCTGCACCATGCGATCACGGATGCCCGGCCGCTGAACCTTGATCGCCACCTTTCGCCCGTCGCGCAAGATGGCCTTGTGCACCTGCCCCAGCGAAGCGGCCGCCAGCGGGGTGGGGTCAATTTCCTGGAACGCACGCGAGAGGCGGACTCCCAGTTCCTCCGCAACAATTTTTTCCACCTCGCCAAAGGCAAACGGCTCGACTTTGTCCTGAAGGCGGGAGAGGGCCTGGGTATAAGCCGGCGGGATCAAATCGGGGCGTGTGGAGAGCAACTGTCCGAGCTTTACGTACGTAGGTCCAAGTTTTTCTAAATCGCAGGCGAGCTGATCAGCCTGCGCCGATTGCTCCCCAGTGTGTCCATCGCCATTTTTGCTCGGTTCTTCGGGCAAATATTGTTCTAGCCCCGACTTGCGCACCAGATCCGACCGGCCGTATTTCCACAGCAGGACCGCAATGTCTTTGTATTGCTTGAGATGACTGGGCTTCATTGTAAGTGCCATGGAATCTCCTCGTCGGGAGTTCGGGAGTGCGCTTGCCCGATAACTAACATGCGCCCGGGCAGCGCCAATTGCAGAGGATGCAAAGCGCATTCCGGATGGGTTGAGACCACGATTAAAGGGGGAGAACTAAGCTTGAGCCGAGCTCTTAAGAGCTGGCTGCGGGCCGCCGTTGAGTTCGGGCGGAGCCAGGAGTCCGCCAGACAACACGATTTTGATTCCCAGGTCGACCGTCCAATCTGTGTTTCGCACCTGATCTTCCGGAAACATCTGGAAAAAGCCGCTGGTGGGATTAGGCGTCATCGGAATAAAGCAGCAGACAAGCTTCCCGGAGGGCGCTCCCAGGTTGCCATTGGCGCCGCCAATGGCTTGGGAGTCATGGATCGTGTTGGTGACAAAAGCAACCGTCCACGTGCCTTCGCGGGGAAATTGCACGAGCACCACGCGTTGAAAGCCCGCACCGCCCCCGCCTTGCCGGAACACGGCCATCACCTGTTTTGTGGTTCCGTAGATGCCTTTGATCAACGGCAGGTTGCCAATGAAATGCTCAATCTGCGCCAGGATTTGCCGGCCAATGAAGAACGTGCCCAGAAGTCCCAGCACATAGACGATAAACAGCGAGATCAGAACCGCCAGCACCGGGGTAATGATGATCTTGAGATTTTCGCCGCTGATCACATTCTGCAGCATTTGCGCAAGGAAATTGTCCACGATCCAGTTTGCGGTGGGTTGCGTGAACCACGTCACCTGCCTGTAGAAAAAATATAAAATCGTGAGGGTGATGAAGATGGGGATAGCCGTCAAAAGGCCGGTCATGAACATCGAGCGAAGGTGGGCCAGGATCGGGCTGCGCTCGCGCAGCGGGGCCTTTTTGGGCTTTCTTGGCAGGGCAGCGGTGGTGTCCTTGGCCAGGCCGGCATTCGCGGAAGAACTGTGTAAGGAGTTGGTCATATGTAGTACATTTGCCCGCTCTTGCTCAGCAAGGCCACCTGTTCGGTCAGGTCGGCAAGCGTGGTCGACTCCAATACTTCGCGCACCGCGCTGCTCAGCCGGCTCTCGATGAGCCGTACCGCGATCTCCCCGGGGCGCTCGTTATGCGGGATCTCTTCGGCCTCTTCCAATAACTGCGTGCCTTCGAGGCGCTCAATGATGTCGCGGAGCATGATCTCTTTCGGCGGGCGAGCGAGGCGATAGCCGCCGCTGGCGCCGATCTTCGACACCAGAAATTTTCCGCGCGTAAGAGCGCTTAAAATCGATTCCATAAATTTGGGGGGCAATTTTTCCCGTGCCGAAACCTCGCGGGTCTGGATATGCCCCCGGTTGTACGCGTCGGCGAAGCACACGAGTGCCCTGATCCCATATTGCGTCCGTTTGGAAAGTTCCATGCGTTCCGAATCTTAACGGAGCATGCGGCCCTGCACAAAGTCCCAGCTGCGAGCTGAACATTTGAACATTGACATTGACAAGGGTATGAACTTTACACCGGCCCTCTCTGGACGGGGTGCATTAGCATTTTGGGGGTGACTACGCGGCCTGCGGAAGTTTCCAAAGTTGATCCCAGTGGTTATTGAGGCGGAGTTGTTTAAGCGCCAGCAATTGCGCCAGGCCGTCGTGGGACCAGCGGCAGCCGGGGAGTTTGAAGCGTTCCTGGACCAGGAACTTGCACGATCCTTCCACCGCGCCTGTGCCGATGGGCAGGCGCATGCGTTTGTAACGGTCATAATGCATGCGATTACGATTGGTCTTAAAGTATTCCAGATTGCGGCGAACCACGGTCTTGCCATCGCCTGAGAGGCTGGCAACTTTGGCCTCTTGCGCCCGCGCGATTGCGGCAATCACCCCATCGATTTTGCCTCGTCTTAATTGATGCAGGTACCGACGCACCCAGCTGGCAGTAGCCAGAGAGCTGCCCCGATCGCCAAAGAGCGCTTCGCCTGTGGCCCAGAGATGCTCGGCGGCATGGTAAAAATCCACGATCTCTAAAGCTCCCGGGAAGTGCAAAGCCGAGAGGTTCCAAATCCAAGGAGCTCCATCGCCCATGACCACGATGCGTTTGGCCTTCTCTGCCTGCCATCGACAAGCGGTCTGCCAGAGCTTGTTTCCCAATCCGACGGCATCCTCCAGGGTGGCCAGATATTCCTTATAGATCAGCTTACCCCTTTTTGAAGCTGTTTTTGTGCGGTATTCATTGGCATAGAGATCGGCCACCTTCACTTCGTGCCAGCCATCCTTTTGAGGAGCCTGACAGCCATCCAGCGCAATGATCAGCGTCTTGTTCTCTGCAGAGACTGGTGGGGCAAGGACTGCTTGTGGCAGCTTACTGGCACGCTCTCCGGCAGATTCGGCTAGTTCTTGGGCGGCCGGCGGACTTATCGAGAGCCCCAGGAGTCGCTGGAGCAGGTCACAGGCAGGGTCAAAGGCCTTTTCAAGGCAGACCAGGCTCACCACTTCCTGTACCGCTTGTGTCTGGCCGTGAGAACCCTCAAGTCCCAATGCTTGATCGAGAGGATAAATCCCTCCTTCCAACCGCCCTCGGGTGATATCCACGCGGCCAAAAAGCGTCACCAGGGTGCGCGTGCGCCGATCATGCAGCGGCTTACCTGCACAAAGCTGACGATCAGTCGCTTCCAGGAGAACGCCGGCCAATTCCCGGCCGGTTTCTCTGAGCAGACCTTGCAGCCGGTGCTCCAGCTCCCCGGCGATGACCTGTCCTTTTTGTGCCTGCTCCAAAAGCGCTTTTGATTCCCGCCCCAGCCGGGTTACGATCTGTTCAATCAATTCTTGTTCTTCCATGGGTAGCCTCCTGGCTCTTTTTCCACTTTCCAGAAGGCTACCCACTTTTGTTGGCTTTCCCCAAAACGCTAATGCACCCCTCTGGACGGGGTGCATTGTGTCGCGCATCCCTCCCCTGTTAGGATAATCCCCTCTGTATTCCGACACTCGAAAGCGGCTGCTGCATGATGCGGACCGGGGTCCCGGGAATTTTGGCTCAATTGTTTCTGGCGTCCGCGCAGGCGTTGCTGCTGGGGTTTCTGACCAAGTTCACCTATCTGGCGCTGATCATCGTCCTGATTCTCGCCGGCACGGGCATGCCCATTCCGGAAGATATTCCGTTGGTCTTCTCCGGCTATCTCTGTAACAAGGATCATTCGCCTATCAAGGACCTCACCATTTTGAGAGACGTCGACCATGATGGCGTGAAAGAGGAAGTTCACCGGAAGGTTCCCCATCCTTACTGGATGATCGCCGCCGGCATGATCGGGGTGCTATTGGGCGATTCGATTGTCTTTACCATCGGCCGCCATGGCATTGAGTCCAACGGCTTCGTCGCGCGGCATCTGCGAAAGGTCATGCATTCCAAGCGGCGGGAAAAGGTCGAGCGGCACTTTGCCAAGCATGGGGACATGACCATTTTTGTGGGCCGGTTTCTGCCGGGATTTCGGTCGCTTATTTTTGCTTTTGCCGGTCTTTCCAAGATGTCCTATTTTCGGTTCCTCTTGATCGACGGGCTGGCGGCAGCGGCCTCGGTGCCCTTTTTCATTTTCCTTGGATGGAAATTCGCAGGGGAAATCAACAAGGTCTGGTGGTGGATCGACAAGGTAAAGCATATTCTCCTGCCGATTGTCATCGGCGTAGCCGTGATGGTGGCGTTGATATACTTCCTGCGACGCCGGCGAAAGGCCGCGGCTGCTCTGGAAAACGTGTAAGGGTACAATGCGCCAATGCGCGTGTGGATCTGCGTTTTCGTTGTTATTTGGGCCGGCACCCTGGGCCTTCGGGCGAACACCGCACAATCTAGCGAACCATCCAGCGAAATCCGTGTCCGCGCTCTGTGGATAGAAGGCGGATCAAGCCCCGCATCCTGGGAACTGCTGGAAATCGAGTTGCCCCCTTCCGCTGCGCAGGAAAGCGCCGTTGTCCAAGTCCAGGATGCTCGTGGTGGTTTGAGCGTGGCACGATCCTGCAGTGGTGGGCGCGTCCTTGTTCCCATGCCCCTGGTGCAGCCGGGTGCTCTTGGGTCTTACTGGCGACTCGACGTGCGCGTCCGTGATTCCAGCGGCAGTCGACCATTGACGCGGACCACGTTCGAAATTCCATTGGGTGGTTCTTCCGCGGACCCTCTGACGTTTCGGGTCGCAGTCTCTCCAGGATTCAAACGGCAGGCCGAGGAAGCAGCTGCGGTGCTTCGTGGAAGAACGGCGCCGATTGTTGCGCTGGAGATACCGGAAGAGGAAATCCTCTCTGGATCGCCACTGCTTTTTAGCACTTGCGACGCCATCTATCTCTCGCAACAACTTGCTGGTCGTCTCGATCAAAAGCGTGCCCTGGCCCTGATTTCCGCGGGCATTCAGTTCATCTCCACGGGCGATCATGCGCCAGCGGGAGAGTTGTCGCATTTTGTCTGGGAATCGGTGCCGTCAAAGACGCAACCTGCAACGCAGGCGGAATCACAAAGTCCCCTCTGGTATTTCCCCGATCAACGAATTGAGCGGCCGACCCTCATCGAACCCGCCCTTGCCAGACTCGTCGGAGAAAATGGGCTTGCGGGCGATGTCTGGGCTTCTTTATCGCCCAAACTCAATACATCACTTTTGCTGGTGGGCCCAATCTCTGTAGTTGTTGTACTTCTGGCGTGGGGCCTCTTCAAACGCAGCTGGGTCAGATTCCTCGCATCGGCTATTGCGCTGACAGCCATCACCATGATCACTCTTACTTATCTTCGCTCCGCGGATATCGCGGCCAGTCGTTCGGCCTCCTGGCAGCATATCTTTGCTGGAAAAAGGGCAATCACCGCAGTGAGCCTCGAGGAATCCCTCACCGCTTACAGTCCGCTCTTTGCCCATAACTGGAGCAGCTTTGGACATGAGAATCAGTTGCTGCTTCCTCTTTCGCGCAGCCCGCGCGAGTATTGGTCCGGTTCCAGCGTTCAATTGACTTTGCCCGGTGCTGCTCACGCCTCAGACCCAACGCAGCTGACGGCTCCTTTACCGGCTCGCGGCGTGCAGCGGTTCTCCACCCGCGCGGCCTTTGCCGCCGGACTCATGCCTGTTTTCCCGGCTTCGCCGGAGGATCGCCAAGAGTTCACCCGCCGTGTCGGCATGAGCTTCGCTTCTGGATTCTGGCTCATTGAAGGGTATGTTTACCCAGGAACGAGCTCAACGTTTCAGCCCGAAAACCGGCAACCTTTTTCAGCATGGGCCGGTTCACAACTCCCTGCCTTACAATCTTCGCTCAATGCATGGTATGAGCTCCGTTTTGATGCCCGACACCGATATTTTCTCTGGATCGATCCGGGCGCCGGCTTTCGCGTGATCGACTTCCCGGAGTAATTGCGCAGATGGGATTTCGCCTGAGGCGTGTTTGGGGGCTTTGAGAATATGCCGCTTGACAGGCGCGCTTTACGCGCCTAAAAGCGCTTCGTGCCCGGTCTTCCTCGAGGTATCCAGCCGTGAATTTCGTCGAAAGCCTTGGAGAGAAAGGGATTCTCTCGCTTGAATCGCTTGGTGAATATGGCCGATTTCTTGCGGCCATTCTGTACTGGATGGCGCGCGGCGCGGGCCGCTTTGCCCGCCGGCAGCTTTTGCAGCAGATGTTCGAAATCGGCGCCCGTTCGATTCCCGTGGTCATGATCACCGGCGCCTTTATCGGCGCGGTCATGGCCATTGAAACCCATCCACAGTTTAAAGCCATCGGACTCGAAGGCCGCATTGGCCCGGTCATCAACATCACCGTGGTCAAGCAGATTGGGCCGATCCTGACGGCGGTCATGCTGGCCGGCCGCGTGGGCGGCGCGCTGACCGCCGAGCTGGGCACCATGAAGGTGACCGAGCAGATTGACGCCATGCGCGTGATGGCCGCCGATCCAATCCGCTCTCTTGCCGTTCCGCGCTTCACAGCGCTGTTGCTTATGATGCCGGTGCTCACCGTATTTTCGGATGCCCTGGGCATGGCGGGGGGCTGGTTGCTGGCAGTCCCGGTCCTGGGCGTCAATTCCCATGATTACTGGGAATACACCCGCAACTCACTTACGCTCTACACCATCAACACCGGCTTTATCAAATCCTTCTTCTTTGGGGGAGCCATCGCCTCCATCGCCTGCTTCAAGGGTTTTAACGCCCGCGCGGGAGCCCAAGGCGTCGGCCGCGCGTGTACGGAGGCTTTTGTGAGCTCCTTCGTCGTCATCCTGGTGATGAATTTCTTCCTTGCCATGCTCCTGAACACTGTCGAAGGCAAACTCTGGCCGGGCGGAAAAAGTGTGTTCTCATGAGCCAGGCCAGGCGCGACAACGTGGCTCGTGAAAATACAGCGGCTGTTCCGCATATTCGCGTTGTTGACCTCTACAAGCAATTTGGGTCGGTCGTGGTCTTCCGCGGCGTGACCCTGCGGGTGCTCGAACGAGAGTCCCTGGTCATTCTGGGGCCCTCCGGCACCGGCAAGTCCGTGCTCCTGAAGCACATTGTGGGGCTCCTTCGGCCCGACGCGGGGGAGGTTTATTTTCGCGACGAGCGGATCGACAACCGTGATGAGGTCGCTCTGGAGCCCATCCGCCAGCGCTTTGGTTTTCTCTTTCAAGGCGGCGCCCTTTTTGATTCCATGACCGTGTTTGAAAACGTGGCATTTCCCATGCGGGAGCATCGGGATTTCAAAGAATCCGAAGTCCGCGACCGCGTGGCCTCGAAGCTGGCCATGGTCGGTCTGGAGGGCACCCAGGAAAAAATGCCCGGCGAACTCTCCGGAGGCATGCGCAAACGCGCCGCCCTTGCGCGTGCCATCGCTCTTGACCCCGAAGTTGTGCTCTACGATGAGCCGACCACTGGCCTCGATCCTATCCGCGCGGATGTGATCAACGAATTGATCCTCAAGCTCAATGACGAGTTGCAAGTCACTTCCGTTGTCGTGACGCATGATATGGCCAGCGCCTTTAAGGTCGCCGACCGCCTGATCATGCTTTCCGACGGCAAGGTTATCGCCGAAGGCAAAGCCGACGATTTCCGCAACAGCACACAGGAAGAAGTTCGGCGCTTTGTGCAAGGTCGCGCCAGCCCCGCGGAGCTCTCGGGTCTCCGCCGTGGCGAAAAGAAAAGTTGAAAAGAGGAGCCTCCCATGCGATTCTGCATCCACGGCCCCGTTCATCCGGAGGCCCAAACCGCCCTCCGCCAGCACAAACACGCAACCCATTCCCTGCTGGAACTCTCCGCCGACACCGATGCGCCCACGGAAGTCGCCGATGATCCGGCTCTCCTTTTGCCGCTGCTTGAAAAACGCCAATGGAACTTGCTGACCGCCGACAATGACTTCGTCCGCGCGATCTACGACAAAAAAGTAACCTTTGCCGGCATCATCGTGCACATCCTCGACGACCCGGCCGTTCTGCACGATCAAGGCCAGGCCATCGAGCGCCTTTTCGAGCGCTACTCCCGCCTCACGCCGCGCCGCCTTTACACCGTGACCCCCAGCCGCGTGAAAATCCGTCAGCTTCCCGGTCTCCACTGAAACTCACATCACGGTTCCCGTCAGAATAATCTTTGCCACCACAAAATAGATGATCAGCCCCGTGACATCGACCAGCGTGGCGACAAAGGGGGCTGAACTCGTCGCCGGATCAAAGCCCAGCGACCGCAAAATAAAGGGCAGCATTGATCCAGCCAGACTGCCCCAGGCGACCACGCCAATGAGTGAACAGAAAACGGTCAGCCCGATCCGCATCCAGAATTCGCCGTAGGCCGAAGGTGTAAATCTTTTGGGATCAAGGTATGCACTTTGGGGTTGTCCTTCATGATCCCTGAGAATTTTGCCGTCTTTGTCAGTCAGGGCCGGCCCCGTGACACTATCTGGCACGAGCTGGCCCTTGGCCAGCGTGGCGCCTGCCGGCAGCGTGGTTGCGGGTATGTAGAGCGGTTCCTTGAGTTGCACCTCGCTCTTAACCATTTTCATCCCCGAAGGAATGACGGCTTCGGTTGCCCCGCTGTGTGTCCGGAACAAGTGCCCCATGACCGGCACCTGGCTTAATCCCTGCCAGGCTGCAATCCGCGCAAAGCCGATTAACCCCAGAAAGCAACCCAGTGCCAGACCGGTCCGCAATTCCCGACCAAATACGCGCCACCAATCGGTCAATTTCAACTCGCGGATCGCCAGGGAGCGGATAATCAGGCTCGTTCCCTGGCTGCCCGAATTGCCGCCCGAGGAAATAATCAGCGGCACAAACAGCGCAACCACTGCCGCCTTTTCGATTTCGCTCTCAAAAAAACCCATCGCCGTGGCCGTGAGCATTTCGCCCAAAAACAAGATGGCCAGCCATCCGCCGCGCTTTCGCACCATGTGCCAGAACGAGACTGACAAATAGGGCGCATCCAGCGCCTCGGTGCCGCCCATCTTCTGGATTTCCTCGGTCGCCACCTCTTCGGCCACGTCCAGGACATCGTCAACCGTGATGATCCCCATCATGTTCCCCTGCTGGTCAGTGACCGGCAGCGCGATGCGGTCGTATTTTTCAAACGCCTCGACGATTTCCTGGCGCGTTGCGGTGGTCTGCACGCTCACCAGCTGCCGGTCGTTGATGTCGCGCACCAGCGTGGCCGGATCGGCCATCACGAGGGTGCCCAGCCGGATTTCCGAAATCAGTTTCCCCCCTTCGATGACATACAGGACATTGAGTGTTTCTTTGCCCTTGCCCGTGGAGCGCACGTAATCCAGCGACTCGCGGGCGCTCATGTCCGGGCGCAGCGCGACATATTCGGGCGTCATGTACCGGCCGGCGGTCTGCTCGGGATAATTCAAAATCCGCCGCGTCGCCTTGAGCTCTTCGGGGCTGAGCACCTCGAGCAGCCGGCGCGTCACCTCCGCGGGCATTTCCTCCAGAAGCCGAGCGCGATCGTCCGGCGTCATGGAATCCAGGATCACGCGGCTGGTTTCGCTGGAAATGCTTTGAATCAATTCTTCCTGCTGATCCAGCGGCAGATGCGAAAACACCTGCGCCGCCTGGTCCCGCGGCAGAACGCGGAAAATAATTCCCTCGTCCTCGGGCGGCAGGTCGACAATGATCTCCGCGATGTCCGCGACGTCCAGAGCCGCTAAACTTTCGCGCAGTTCATCCCATTTTTTTTCCCGGATCAGCTCTTCGAGTTCTGCCTGGAGAATATTCCCGATCATGTGGCACCTTCGGGTGAGCCTGTCGATTACGCCGCGCTTGCGGAATCATTTCTGCATCATTTGCGCAGAATTCCGTTCGCCGACGGCGCCTGGTCGTGTCCGCCGAAGTATGCCCGTGAAGATGACGAAAGAAAAGGATGCGCGCAAGCCCCAACGCGGAAATCTCCCCGAAGCGCACCCTTACCGCATCCGGCGGCAACAGCGCCGGACCCATTTTCTTAATTTACGCATAATCGCGGGGTCAGAACCCTTCAATCGCCACCGCAAATGGCGTTGGAGAGAATTTCAATTTGCCGCCCGCTGCTTTCCCGGCAGCCGGATCCAGAGCGTAGATCACGCGCTTTCCCTGCCGCTTGTTCACGATTACCCGGTTCATCCGCAGCAGGCCCAAATGGTGGCTCACCGTCGGCTGCGCCAAATGAAGTTCTTTGCACAAACTGGTCACGTCGCGCTCGCTCTCGGCAAGCATCAGCACGATGCGCAGCCGGTTCTTGTCCGACAAGAGATGAAACAGCGTGCACAGATTTGCCAGTGATTGATCAGACGTCGAAGACTTGGCCATTAGTTCCTCCAAATGCGACGGGTTTCCCCCGTGGGGCCCCGCCGCTGAACATGTTCAGTGGATGCGAACTGCGAAAATGACCTATGCATATGCGTCCGTAGTCCCAGCCACAGGGCAAATCATAAATGCAGTTTGGTGGAAGTCAACACGGTTCGCCGAAAATTCCCGCCGCAGTTGCTCATCGTGTATCGATACGCGTTGATTCTTACGCGCATCAATGGCGAGTCGAAAGGACATTGAGAGCGACCGCGCGGCGTGGACCCACAGGCACTGATGGTGTATACCCATGCGACGCTCTGTTGGAATTGCGCCAAACGAGGATGATCTTATGCTCTGCCGCGCGACTTTCGTCCTTTTGCTGCCGTTATTTTGTGTTGCGTGCGCTATCCCCAATTCCGGCCGCGCTCAGGCGCCTTCACCGACTCAGGCTGCATCCAATCTCCGCCAGGATTTTCTGCAAATCATCGACCGCCCGCGCGTCCCCTTGGTGCCTGAAATTCAGGACACTTCAACCGCCAATGGGCTCATTCAAATCCACTTCACTTTCGCCTCGGAAAAAGAGCAGCGGGTGCCGGGCATCCTGCTCAAGTCTGCCTCTTCGACCGGAAAGCGGCCGGCGGTCATTTCCATGCACGGCACGGGCGGAAACAAGTCCGACCAGCTTCCCTTCCTCCGGCAACTCGCTAACGCCGGTTTTGTCGCCATTGCCATTGATGGCCGCTACCACGGTGAGCGTGCGGCCGCCGCTCCCAAGGAAGGCAACCTGAATGCCTACGAAACCGCGATCCTCCGCGCCTGGCGCGGGCCCAAAGAGCATCCGCTGTTTTACGACACCGCCTGGGACATCATGCGCCTCGTCGATTATCTCCAGACGCGCGATGACATCGATGCGGCGCGCATCGGCGTCTACGGCGTTTCCAAAGGCGGCATTGAAACGTATTTCGCCGCGGCCGCCGATCCCCGGATAGCCGTGGCCATTCCCGCCATCGGCGTGCAGACCTTCCAATGGGGCGTCGACCACAACGACTGGAAAGGCCGGGTAGGCACATTTCAGAAGGCTTTCGATGCCGCCGCCAAGGAAGCGCACATCGCAACTGCCGATGCCGCCTTCGTCAAATCTTTTTACGAGCGACTCATGCCAGGCGTTACCAGCAAATTTGATGGGCCCTCCATCCTCCCGCTGATTACCCCGCGACCCCTGATGGTGATCAACAGCGACTCCGACAATCATACGCCCATCACCGGCGTGAACCTTGCCGCCGATTCCGCCAAGGCGGCTTATCACCAGCAAAACGCTGACGATCGTTTCCTCCTGCGGATCCAGCCCAACACGGGCCATCAGGTCCGTCCGGATTCCCAGCGCGCCGCCATCGAATGGTTTTCCAAATGGCTCAAACCCTAGCCTGCCGTAGCAACCCATTGCTCCACGGTTCTGCCAGCCGGGCAACCTCCGATGCATCTCTGCATGCAACAAGCTCCGCCCTCTCTACGTTTGACTGCCGGAGGTATTTTCGCATGAAACGTCTGGCCATTCTCTTTCCATTGCTTCTCGTCTGCCCGGTCGTTCCCGCGCTCGCTCAACAAAACCAGCCTGCCGCCGACACGCTCCGCAAAGAATGGATTGACCCCGACACCGGCCACCGCGTCTTTCGCCTGAGCACCGAAAACAATGCCAACTCGCTCTACTTTCACTACAACGCGTACTCCGCCGACGGCAAAAAAGTCGTCTTCAATTCTCCCTCGGGCATCATGGCGGCGGACTTTGGCACCAAAACATCCGAATTGATTGTTCCTGGTGTCCGCGCCGCCATGGAGACCTCCCGCACCTCCAATGAAGTCTATTACATCCAGGGCGGAGCCATTATGGCCGCCGATTTGGACACCAGGAAAACCCGACAGGTCGTGGCCATTCCTCAGGGCCTGCAAGTGAACTGCGTCAACTGCGATGGCACCCTCTTCGCCGGCGTGATCAACGACGCCCCCGATCCTGATGGCAACGACAAAGCCGCCAAGCCCGACAAAATTGCCTCCGAAGATCAGCTCTCGGTGATGTTCGCCGGCAAGAAGGCCGACGAAATCACCCAGGAAAATCGCCTTAGCGCCGAGAAGGAAAATGGCCTCGCCCGGCGCCTGAACGCGGTCCTCAAAGCCCAGAATCCCCGCTGCCTCTTCACGCTGAGCGCCAAAACCGGTGAAGTCAAAAAGTTTGGCTACGCCTATGCCTGGCTCAATCACCTTCAGTTCTCCCCCACCGATCCCAACCTGCTCATGTTCTGCCATGAAGGAACGTGGCATGAGGTGATTCGGGTCTGGGTGATCAATGTCACCTCGCCAAATCCTGTCGCCGTCGCCATGCACCAGCGCAGCATGCCCATGGAAATCTGGGGACACGAGTGGTGGGCTCCTGACGGCAAGTCCGTCGGCTTCGACCTCCAAAAACCGCGCAGTGGCAGCTTCTTCATCGCCAGGGTCCCGCTTGTTATGGGCGGAAGCAACGTGAGGCCCGATGCAGCCCTTGCCAGTCCGGCCCCCGGAGCCGAAATCGATTTCCCCATCGACCGCAACGAGTGGGGCATTCACTTCTCCATGTCCAAAGACGGCACCATGTACGCCTCCGACGGCGGCGACCCCGGCCAAGTCTCCTTCGCCCCTGATGGCATGTGGGTCAATCTGTTCCGCGTCGTGAAACCAGAAGGCGGCCCAGGCTCTCTCACGCGAGAAAAGCTGGTCAACATGAAAAAACACGACTACGTTACCAACGCCTCCGTCCCCGGCCGCATGGGCGTCGAGCCCAACGTCACCTTCTCGCCGGACGCCAAATACCTCACCTTTACCGGGACGTTTGACGGGGCACGGCATGTGTACTGCGTCGAGGTAGAAAAGCAGAAATAGCCAAGTTACTCTTTTTTTCGCCGATTCCACTCATTAAACTGATCGTATGATTGCTGATCAAACTATCTCAGTCCTGGAACGTGCAATAGACGCCAAGAAACCCTTATCAGCAGCAGCGGCGCGGGAAGTTTTGGAGTGGCAATTGGCAGAACGAGACAGCCGCCGCCTGGACCAACTAATCGCACTTTCCAAACAACGGGAGTTGACTGATACGGAGGAGGGTGAGTTCCGCGAACTGGCTGTAACTGTGGACTTGCTATCCCTTTTGCACCTTCGCGCGCGCGAGGCGCTTCGCGACTTGCCGAAATCCGGAGCTTGACGCGTGGTCGCACCCTCGATCGAGCAATTTGTCAGAAATCGTGCGCGCGACCGATGCGAAATTGTTTGCTGCCCCAGGTGTTTGTGAGCCAGCGTTTTCAGATGGAACACCATTATCGCAAGAAAACATCAAGGAGATGATGCACTGGAAAACCTTGCCCTGGCCTGTCATTGGTGCAATCGTTACAAGGGAACAAACATCGCGGGCATCGATCCGCAAACAGGCAGTCTCGCTCGATTGTTTAATCCTCGAACTCAAAAGTGGTCGGATCATTTCAGCTGGCAGGGACCAGTCATTCTTGGAGTTACCGATATTTGCAGAACGACCGTGGTCGTGTTGCGAATGAACGAGCCTACAGCGATTGGCCTGCGAGCCGCGGTTATGAGGAATGAGTTATGGGATGCGTAATGCGATTCAGTCGCGATCGTCGTTAATAGTCGTGGAGATGCCCGTGCAATTTACAAAATCACTTTTTACCTTGTCTGCCGTAATGCTTTTTTCAGCGCAAACGATGCCTGCTCCGACGGCTTCTGCCCCAACCTCCCGCCCAGCCGCTGCCGCCTTCATCGTTTCGGCAGTCGACACCTCCAAATACAAAGTCGAAGGTAACCTCCGCTACGACAAGCCCTCTGCTTGCGTCCTCGACATGATTTACCCCAAAGACATGAAGAAAAACGACGCGGCCGCCAACAACGGAAAGAAATATCCCGGCGTGATCATGTTTCACGGCGGTGGCTGGATTCGCACGTCCAAATCGACCATGCCCACTTTCTACAACCGCTACCTCGCCCACGGCTTTGTCGTGTGCAACGCCGAGTATCGCATGGCCGATGAAACTGGCCAGTTCTCGCCGGAGCGAGCCAACGCCCCCGCCGCCGTTGAAGATGCGCTCAAGGCCGCCAAGTGGTTCTGGGATCACGCCGACGAATACAACGTCGACAAATCCCGCGTCGTGGTGACCGGTGCCTCAGCGGGCGGCCACCTCGCCCTCATGGTCGGCCTTTGCGACGACGAAAAAGTCGGCCCCATCGCCGGCAAAGACTTCAAAATCGCCGCCATCGTCAACGGCTACGGCTGCGTCGACGTGCCGGCGTTGCTGGCCAAGCAAAGGCCTACCGATTTTGCACACCAATGGATTCCAGATGGCCCCAACCGAGACGCACTCGCCAAGCAAATGAGCCCTATCACTTACGTCCGCAAAGCCATCCCGCCCCTCATCACCGTCCAGGGCGAACGCGACTCCACTCACCCTGTCGCCGACTCCATCCGTTTCACAGATGCCCTCAAAGCCGCCGGCGCTGAAGTCGAAATCCACCTCGTCCCAGGCGCCGCCCACGGCTTCACCAACCCAACTTGGCCCGACGCTGAAAAGGCCATGTTCGATTTCCTCATCAAACACAAGATCATCGACGCCCAATAACCTCTTCGCCGAGGCAACATTCATGAAAGCTCTTTTCACTTTCATACTCTTGATCCTGCCATTCGCCCTTGCCCGCGCCCAAACCGCCCCCGCCACTTCCCCGCACAAACCCGCCCTCTTCCTCGTGGGCGATTCCACCATGAACACCGGCACCCCACCCGGCGACCGCGGCCCCTGGGGGTGGGGCGCGGAAATCACTCCCCTCTTCGACCCCGCCAAGATCACTGTTCACAACGAAGGCCGTGGCGGCCGCTCCAGCCGCTCCTATATTGAAGAAGGCCTCTGGGCCAAAATCAAAGACCAGCTTCAGCCGGGCGACTTTGTCATCCTCCAGTTCGGTCACAACGACGCCGCCAATTCCCAGAATTACCCCGACCGCACCACCGTCAAGGGTTCGGGCAACGAAACTCAGGAGATAGAATCCCCCATCACTCACCAGAAGGAAACCCTTCACACATACGGCTGGTATCTTCAGCAATACGTCAAAGACATCACGGCAAAGGGTGCCATTGCGATCATCTGCTCCCCCGTTCCGCGCAATCAGTGGGAGGGCGGAAAAATCAAACGCGGTTTCGATGGCTACGCCCAATGGGCCGCCGAAGCCGCCAAAGCCTGCGGCGCCCCATTCATCGATCTCAACACACTCTCAGCCAATCGTTTCGACGCTCTGGGCCAGCAAACCGCCACCGCCTATTTCAACGATAACCAGCACACCACCAAGCCCGGCGCCAAACTCAATGCCCAGGCCGTCGTCGACGGTTTACAGAAGCTGAAGACCGCATCCGAAGGCAGCGCCAATGGCGCGCAACATGTCCAGCTCGCCGACTATATCGCGATCAAGCCCGCCACCACCGCGCCCACCTCCGCCACTGGAAAATGAAAAAGCCGCCACATCACTGCAACGGCTTGTTTCTTCGTGTTCTTCGTGTCTTCGTGGTGACAAGGCTCACCCGCCGACATGGAACTCCGTGTGCCCTTCCTTCATGGTATCCGTCAGCTTCGTCAGATCCTTCTTCACGTCATCAGCCTTCTTGTCATTGACGTGATCTTCCAGGTCCACCAGCGTACGCATCACGATTTGCATCTTCGAGCGAAATGACGCCGCGGACTTGGCCGCATCTTCGCCCGCCACGGTCGGCGGGTTCTGCATTTTGCAAATCGCCACGTCCCGCTCAAATTGCGCGATATTCCGCAGCGTCGGCTGAGTGTTGGTGAAATCTGCGGCCGCATTGTTGGTGCTGAGCGCCTGAAGCATACGGCCCATGTCCTGCATGGCCTGACCCAAACCCGCCGGCACCGCCGCGCCCCGCCCGCGTCCGCCCGGGCCGCCTCCACCGCCCTGTCCACCGCCGCCAGCGCCTTGAGCCCCGCCCCCGCCAGCGCCACCACCTGCCCATGCCATCCCCGCGGCAAGCGCAACAGCCAACGCAACAGTCGACAGCATCTTCATTCTCAACACGATGATTCCTCCAAAAAACAATCATTGCCCAATGTCATTGCAGCACGCAATCGGCGCTATTGTCAAAACGCCCCCACCCCTGTCAAGTTGCTTCTCCTGGGCATATTTGCCACCCCGGCCATGAGCCACTTCACGTGTCGCAACATTCCTCACGCTTTCGGCAAATACTTTGCAAACACATTGATGTACTCAGTTTCAAACCGCACCCGCTTGATGTTGTCATAAGCGATCACGGTCGTCTCCGAATCCCAGTTCCCCGACGGATCAAAATTCATCACGCCCACCGACCGTCCCGACAATCCCGTGATCCGCCCCACCGCAAACGCCTCATCCGAAAACCCCGGCTCTGGCGTCTCAAAATACTCCACCTGGATCAGCTTGCTTTGCCGCTTGAACCACGCAAAGAGCTCCGGCCAGTCATTGAGCGGCGGAACCTCCGAAATCCCAACCCTCTTGGTCAGACCCTCGGCCTCAAATATCCGCTCCAGCGTCCGCTCGGCTTTCTTCGAGCGAACGGATCGAATCTCGTAAATCGGCATGATCGAATACCCGGCCAGATGAAACTCAATGATCTCATGCATCAAGAGCATTTCTTCTGTGACCGCCAGCGGAAAACCCAGTGCCGTGTCATAGGGCGGATACTTAGGCGTGATCGTCACCGCGCGCTTGAGATCGACGAGTTCCTGGAATTTGAGGTGTTTCATGTGGCCTATTATATCGATGCCGGGCCCCGTGGGTATCGCCTCCGGCAACTCATCCGTGTTCTCGAGCCATGGCCACCGCCGCCATCCGCCCTGTAATCCCTTTGTCTCTCCGATGCGAGTAAAACTCGCTCGCATCCCGATACGTGCATAACTGATTCCCGTCGATCCGCGTGATCCCAGCGCCCTCCAACTGTACCCGAAGCGCCTTTTGTAAATCGACATGCGGTTTGGGCCTGGCCTTACCCGCCGGCCAGACCGCCGCGCTCAATCCCCGCGACTCAAATTCCTTGGCCACTTCTTCACCCACCTCAAAATGCTCCGCCGATATCCCCGGCCCAATCGCCGCCATCAATTTCTCCGGCCCAAATCCCACCTCATGCAATGTCCGCACGGCTTTCTCCACCACGTTCCCCACCACGCCGCGCCACCCCGCGTGCACCGCCGACACCGCCCGCCCATCCTCGCTCGCAAGTAACACCGGCACACAATCCGCCACCCGTACGCTGATCAAGACTCCCGGCACCACGCTCACCAATCCATCCGCCGCTGTCTGCCCGGAAAACCGATCGCGCACCTCCGCCTCCACCGTCTCGGCGTACTCATTCTCCGGCTCGCGCTCGATCAGCTCCACATTCCGCCCATGTACCTGCCTCACCCACGCCCGCATCGTTCCTCGCGGACACGAAATCGCCTCCTGCATTCGCCGATAGTTTTCCGCAATATTCTCCCCTTCGTCCTGCGGCGCCGAATCGCTGGCGGAGGGATTCCCTAAATTCAACGAAGCAAACGCCCCCGTCGAAACACCCCCCACCCGCGTCGAAAACGCATGCCGCACCTTCGCCTCTTTCAAGAGCGGGGACAAATACACCACCACGCCATTGGGATAAACCTTGCGCTCCAGCATGCACATAGTCTGCGCGCAAGCCATCAAAAAATCTGCGCTAACCTGCGAAAATCTGCGGACACCCACTCAGCGGGCGAGGCCCAGCGTCCGAAATTGCTTCAATACCAACTCCTCAAAATCGCTCCCGGTGTTTGCCAGCAAATATGAACATCCGGTTTTGTGTGCAAACGCCTGAATGTCCCCCACAAACGCATTCAGACGTTTCGCATACGCCGCCAGGGCATGGCGGTTGGCCGAGACATCGACGCCCGCCTGCGTCTCCATATCGACAAGCCGCACATCCCCCAGCAGCTCCGGCTTGAGCTCCTGCGGCGCCAGTGTCTGCACCAGCACCACATCATGCTTGCCATAGCGCAACCGCTTCACGCCCTCCTCAAAGCCCGTCTCAGAGAGCAAGTCCGAAATGATCACAACCAGCCCCGCCCGCGTTGTCCGCAATCCAAAGCGCGCCAGCGACGCATTCAAATCCGTCGTGCCACCGGGCTTGAGCGCCTGCAACTGCTCCATCAGTCGCAGAATTCCCGGCTTGCCGCGCATCGTCCCCGAGGGCGGACCCAGATAACTATCATGCTCCGCATCTACCGCAAGGGTCGTAAACGTCACCTTATCCGTGTTCGCCAGCGCGATGTACGCAAGCGCCGCCGCCAGCCGCCGGCCATAATCAAATTTATTGGCAGCCTGCGGGGTGCCGTAATTCATCGAAGCCGAACAATCCAAGAGGAGATGCACCGCCAGTTCCTGCTCTTCAACAAACAGCCGGAGCATGAGTGATTCAAACTTTGCGTATGCATTCCAATCAATCCGCCGAAAATCATCTCCCTGCACGTAAGGCCGAAAATCGGCAAACTCCACCGACGCCCCATGCACGCTCGATCGCCGCTCCCCGCGGGTATCACCCCGAAAAAGCTGGCGCGCCACCAGCGTGAGCATCTCAAGCTTCTTCAAAAACGACGGATCGAATAATTGCTGCGCCATCGCTCAATAGTACCACGCCCCCTCACCCGTGCCACGCTCGGCCTGAGGCATCCATTTGGAATCTCGCCGCATCAGTGCGACAATACCGCCATGGTCCTTCGCGCATCATCCTTATTTCGCTATTCCTCTTTTCTGATTCTGGTTCTTTCCGCTCCTGCTTTCGCGCAACAATCGCTTCCCGCCGTCGAGGACATCAAAAAGCAAGTCGACGCCGGAGACTACCGCCCGGCACTTCAATCACTCACCCGCATTTTAACTCTTAAAGGGCGCTTTGCCGAAGGATACGACCGAGTCGAGCTGCTGCTTCTGCGTGCCCAATGCCAGCTGCAGCTTCGCCAATCCAAGCCCGCGCTCGATGCGCTCCAGCAAGCCTTCAGCGAAGCCGCGGCCAAAAACGACGCAAAGGGTGCCGCCAGCAGCCTCGCCCTGCAAGTGCTCGTGTCAAAATCCAATAACTTCCAATTTACTCCCAAAACCCGCACCGGTCCCACAGCAAGCAAAGCGTTGAATATCCTCGACAAAGAGCAATTGTCCGAGGCCTACAAAGCCCTCTTCGAGGACGAATTTCCCGCCATACGTCAAAAGACGCGCATTGCCGCCCAAGCCACGACGATCCCCGTCATCCTTGAAGCCGCGAAAGACATCGCCGCCCTGCGCGGCATCGAATTGGCCGCGGCCGGCGGCGCTGGCGAACCTTCTCAATCCAAACCGCTGGCCATCGAACTTTCCTCTCAAGGCCGCCTGCTGCTAACGTCCGCGCTCAACGATGCCACCTCCGCCACCGACAAACTCACCACTTCCGCCAGCGAAGTGGTTACGGTCCCCGTCCCGCGCTATGACCCGGCCACCGGCAAAAGCTGGCTGGAACGCATTAAGCGCCCTCGTGGCCTGTCCGCCTCCGATGTCCAGACTATCAAAAATGTCCAATCAACAGCTGCACAAATTGAGACATCCGCTGTCCAACTCGCTGTGCTCCTCGACACCGATGCCGACGAGTTCAAGTCCCTAGGCGCCACCGCCAGGGAAACCCGCGAAAAGGCAACCCAGCTCCTCACCCCGCCCGACGCGGCAACATCCAAATAATCCCCATGTATATTTCGCATCCTGTGTTGCTTGGTGTTTCGTTACGGGCACACAAAGACATCCAGCAAACTCGCCGGCACTTCCGTTCCGTTGTACGTGAGCACCTGATTTTTCCCCCAGCCCACCGTCCAGATATTGTCTCCCGCCGGCCCAATGTTCGGCCGGGTTTCCCACGTCACCGACATATCCGCCCGCAAGACATATTGCCCATGGCCATCATGATTGGGCGAATTCTTCTCTTGAGCGCCGACGCGCGCGCCATCGGAGAAGACCGGGTTCTTGTCCACCAGCACCATCGTCTCATGTCCCCGATCCCACATTGGCCGATCTGACCCATACATATTTCGATACGAATACCCAATGGCCGGCATCTCGTTTTTGCTTGTGGCTAAAGCGCCCTCAGGAACACCAGCACCGGCGCAATAAAACGCCTTGAGCGGCACCAGCCCGTCATCGACCAAAGGCAGCAGATGCGCTGCATTGTTGTGCGCCCCGGTATCGCCGTTGCCGTGGAGCCAATTGCGGTTCGAGGCCAGCGCCACCATCGGCAACTCCTCGTTGTGCCCCTCGGCATAGGCGTCAAACCCTTTTCCCACCGTCATCAAATTCGCCTGACAGGCCACGCGCGCTTTGGACTTTTTCATTTGCCCGAGGGCTTCAACCGTCACCGCCAAAAAGAGCATCGCCGCCACCGACATTGCCCCCCACTCCGCCAACCTGCGCCGCCAGCGGCTAGGCGCACGAGTTGTCTCCGCCGGCCGCCTGAATTTCATCCGCTCTCCCTCCACCGCCGCCATTGTCCGCTCAGCCAAATCACCCGGCGCCACCGGCTCTTCGCCCGCGCCCAGCACCTTCAGCCACGCCTGAACCCGTTCGCGCCGAACACTATCCACTTCTCCCGCGACATCACGGTCCAACACCGCATCCACCGCCGCCGCATCAGCGTCGGACAGTCTCATATTCACATCCCTATCCATTTGGCTCATCGCACACCCAAATCTTTTTATTGTCCCTTTTCTATTCTCTATTCATTCCGTGTTCATGGGAGGTTAATTTATCCGTGGTCCTGAGCGTCTTGATCACTTCGTGTTTCGTCGCGAAACGCGCGAGCGAAAGCCCCAATCGCCGCATGTAGCCGGCTCTTGACCGTCCCCAGCGGGATGTGCAACATCTCCGCCATCTCCTTGTATGCAAACTGGTGAAAATAACTCATCACCAGAACCTCCCGATAATGCGCCGGCATCTCCGCCAGCACCCGTTGCACCCTCGCCACTTCCTCCGCCGCCATTAACTCCACCGGAGGCGGCACGAACCCCGAGTCCATCAAATCGATGAACGCGGTCCCGCCTTCTCCATGCTCACTGCCACCAGCCACCTGATCCAGGGACGCCGCACCACGCCGTCCCGTTGCTCGGAGATGATCGCGTGCCTTATTGGCCGCAATTGTGAAAAGCCATGGCCGGAACTTTCTACCCGGATCAAAGCTTTTCGCATTCCTGTGCACTTGGATGAACGTCTCCTGAAAGAGGTCCTCCGCAGCCGTTTTATCTGCCACGAAACGTGCCAGGAACGCAAACAACTCCTGTTGGTACCGCCGGAGAAGCTCACCAAACGCGCGCTGCTCTCCCTCCGCATACGCTACCAGCAGCTCTTCGTCGGTCAGCACCCAGTCCACCCTCTCTTACGCCGCCCCACCCGGAAAGTTCGCGCAAAAAGTCACATAGCCCTTGAGCGTCAAGCCGAGGCTTTCTTCGCCAATGCAGAGATAAGGTACCATCCCCCGCCAAAAACTCTAGGCTCATCGACTCACATCGGAGTCCATTTCCCAACGCGACCTCCGAGAAATGCACCTCACATATCCCGCCCCGACAGTTTTTCGATGCGCTTCTGTGTCTCCAGAGATTTGACCGAGTCGCCCAGCTCGTCGTACGCCACTTTGAGCATTTTAAGCGTGGGAATCAGGTTGGGATGGTTCTTACCGTAGACTTGTTCGTCGATGACCAGTGCTTCAGCAAAGTTTTTTTCCGCTCCGGAGAATTGATCACGCTGTAACATGATCCGGCCCAGCGTCATCAGCTCAAACGCCCGGTCCGGATGCGAGTCGCCCAGGAATTTTTGCGTTATCGGCATGGCCAGCCGCACTTCTCGTTCCGAATCCCGCAGTTGGTCCAACATATACAACGCCATGGCGAGGGCCGCATGGGCCATGGCTGTTTCGGGGTGATTCTCGCCGTAGACTTTTTTGGCCAGCTCCACGGACTGTTTGAGCGTGTCCAATCCCAGTTTCATTTCGGATGGATTGTTGGCGTTGAAGATCAGATGCATGCCCAGGTTATTGAGAGACTCGGCCGTCTCCGGCGATTCTTCGCCCGTCAGGCGTTTGCGCATCATCCAGCCTTCAAGAAGGTAGCGCCGGCCTTTGTCGATCTGGTCGGGATCTTCTTCGCGGTCGCCGAGATCTTCATACATAATGCCCAGGTTGTTAATCAGTTCGGCAAGATCAACCGCGGCCGCCGTTGCGGCAGGCCCCGGCTGCGCGGCAGACTGGTTTTTCTCCAGAAGTTCGCGGGCATTTTCGAACACCTTGGTGGCCGCATCGGTTTGACCCAGCGTATAAAGACGCCAGCCTTTGTTGATGCCCAGCCGGCCAAGCAGCAATGCCTGATCAGGCTTGCTTTTGTCCAACACGCCTTCGGCCTGATCCATCACGCGCTTGGCGTCATCGTATTTCGCCAGACGCATATAGATGGTGGCCAGGTCGATCAACGGCGCGGCGAGTTCGGGCGCCTTGGCACTTTTTTCTCGCGTAATATCACGGATGGCCTGATTGCACATATCCATGGCCGCCTGGTATTTCGCCTGACGATAAAGCAAGTCCGCGCCCGCATGGGTGTACCACGTGAGAACGCCGCCTTGCGGCTTGGCGGAACTGGCGGAAATCAGCGCCGGCGTCTTAAGGCGGCTGGATGATGTGTCGCTGGTCGACATGGAAATCTGGGCGTTTTGATCCGGGCCCGATGAAGTCGGAGCCGGAGCTTGCTGGCAGGAAATCAGGAGAAAGGGGCAGAAAAAGAGAGCAAGGCGGGAGGTCATGAGAACGTCCTTTGCGTTGGCCACTTCCATTATAAGGCAAGCGCGGCAGTCCATTTCATCATGATAATCGCAATTCTTTAATCTTCATTGCTGCCCCGACCGGCACGCGCGGCGTTCCCAATCAGGATCACAATCAAGATGATGACATTTGGCCGTCAGGCGTGGATGAGAAGCGGGATATCCTGCGGCAACTGATCCGCTACCGCCGTCAGCACATCCCCGCGAAGGGCCCGCAAGATTGTCCCCTGCCGGCTCACGCCCATCAGCAGCGCCTTGACGTCATACGTCGCCGCAAAATCCAGAATGGTGTCCGCGACATCGCGGCTGACGGCATAGATCGGAATCATCGGAACGCCTTTTTGCTTGCAGGCTTCGTCCGCGGCTTTGAAAACCCTCTGGGCTTCGGTGTCCTCTTCCAGTTTGGGGGCGCTTGAATCGACGGCGAACTGAACGTTCCACTGTCTTACGTAGATGACGAACAAGATACCTCCGAATTGCTTGGCGTAATCGGAGGCGAATTGCAACAGCCGCGCCCCGCCGCGCGTGGCCATCATGATGTGCGGCTTACTCATGTCGAGCTCTTCGGCCGGCGTGCCAAAGGCCAGCGTTGGCGGCGCCTTGGCTTCTTCCGGCGCTTCGGCCGATGCGCCGCGACCGCGCTGAGCTCTGAGCTGTTGCGCCGCGCGGAAGGCCCGCGCACGGGCGCGGACGGGGAGATAGGTCTTGGTGAAAAAGCGCGCCCCCAGCCCGATGCCGAGGATAATGCCGACAAAGATCAGCGCATGCGGCTTTTCAATCGCCAGCGTGAACTCAATGGCGATCATCACCGCCGCGATTGCGCCGATACAAAACCGCTCCCATTTTCTCACTTCAAGTTTGAGGTTGATCGTGCAGCAACTCAAATTGATGGCGATCGCGCCCACCACGCCGATCGCATAAAGATCCGCCAGGGTCTCGAGGCTGCCAAAGATAGACAGCAGCAGGATCGGCACAAGCAGCGCAGGAATGAGGCCCACCCAGGGAACGCCGAAGAGATTGAGGCGCGTGAAGACATGAGGCAGTTCCGTGTCACGCGCCATGACGTAGGCAACACTCATCATGCCGCCAATAACGGTATTCACCGCCGAGAGCAGAAGCAGGCCGAAAACCAATCCGCAAAGGACGCCAAACCAGGGATGAACGAAGGTTTCCCCCATCACGCGCAGGACTTTGTTCTTGATTGCTTCTTCATTCCTGCTGGAATGCTGGCCCTGAAAGCGGAGATTTTCATCGGTCTGGAGTTGTTGCTCAAACTGCTGGTAGCCGGGACGCCCGGTGTCGCGGTCCCAGTCGGCGTGTGCGTCCCGGTAATTGGCGATCCGTTGATCGGCCTTTTCATAGGCCGACGCAGGTTGCTGGAACTCCTGCGGTCCACGCACCAGATGCGCCGGCAGCGCGAGCATGGCGACACCGAGTATGAGATTGAAGATCACCACCTCAATGAGCACCGGCCAGATGGATTGCTTGCTGGTCCTGTTGACCGGCTTGACCATGATGCCGGTCATGTTGGCGATCGCTTCGACGCCCGAAAGCGCCAGCACGACGTTGACCAGCGTGCGCCATTTGTCTCCCAGCGGGCTGTGATCCGGCGTGATCGCATGCCAGCCTTCAGAAAGATAAGGGATCGAAAAGCCCACGAGGATGAGCGTCAGGAGAAGCGTGGCCGCGGCGATGATGAGCGCAAAGGTGCCCGCCCGCCGCGGGCCAATGTAATTGATCACGCCAAGAATGAGGATGCTGGCGCAGGCCCCGAGGCGCACGGGCAGACCCGCTTCAAGGCCGAAATAGTGCATGCCGTCGAACGCCGAGAGCGCCGCGGTGACCGCGTAGTCTGCAAAGAGGAGCAAAGCACCGATAACGCTCAAGAGCGGCGAAAGCTGCCGCGCCGCCGTGTACACGCCCCCGCCGTCAGGATAAACCCGGCATACCACCGTGTACGCCCACCCCACGGCAGCCACCAGAATCCCCACGCCCAGGATGTACCAGAAGGAAGAATACAGCGCGAAATAAAACGCCAGACCCAGCACGTAAAAGCGGCTGGTGCCCCAGTCGCCATAGAGCATCGGGCCGGCGTGATACCACTTGAGTTCTCGTGGACGCTCCTGGTGGGTGACGAGCATGGAGTTAAAGGACGCCTTCGAGCCGGTTGGGCACGTACGATGGCGTACGCGCGCGACAGCGCGAGAGCGTCATCCTTTCAGCTTGTCGCCTGCGAGGTTAGCTGACGGGCTCGGGTCGCTGACAACCCGGTCGCCTTCGGCGACTTCGCCCCTGGCGGCAGATGCCACCGGTTGGGTCCCCCGCTGCCGGGAAAAGGGCCCCGGACATTCGGCGCTTACAGCGTCTAATTCCGCACATCATAGGCATGCGCGCGGAACGGTCAATTCAGGGGGGCTGCGCCGAGGATCGCATATTTACAAGTACTTAAGGCACAGATATTTGCGATTCGATCTTTGCCGGCGCCCTTAGGAGCCGCACTGGTGGATGCCGGGCTTAAGCATGGATCAAGAGAGGAATGTCCTGGGGCAATTGGTCAGCCACGGCAGTCAGCAAATCGCCCCTGAGCGTCCGCAAAATCGCCCCTTGCCGGCTCACGCCCATCAACAGCGCCTTGACGTCGTAGGTGGCAGCAAAATCTAGGATCGAATCGGGCACATCGCGGCTCACGACATAAATGGGAACCATCGGAACGTTTTTTTTCTTGCAGACCTGGTCGGCAGCGCGAAAAACATCCTGCGCCTCCTTGTCCTCCTCCAGTCGCGGCGCGGAGGTCTCCACCACAAACTGCACATTCCAGGGCCGGACGTAAATGACAAAAAGGATCGCACCCAGCTGCTGAGCGTAATTCGAAGCAAACTCGATGAGCCGTGCCCCTCCGCGAGTGGCGACCATCACACGCGGCCGCGTCATATCCAGCTCTTCTGCGGGAGTGCCGAAGGTGATCGTGGGTTCGGGCTGCGGAGTGCCAGCAGTGGGAGCACCGGCGGACGCGGCGCGATCTTTGGCCAGCTGCTCACGCGCCTTGCGCAACTTCGCGAGCCTGCGCGCGGGCAGATAGCTCTTGGTAAAAAACCGCGCGCCCAGCCCAACTCCCAATACAATTGCCACAAATCCCAGAGCATGCGGCTTCTGAACGGCAAGCGTCAGTTCCATGGCAATCATGACCGCGGCAATCACGCCCATGCCCATCCGCTCCCAGATGCGCATCTGCAGCTTTTTGTTGATCGTGCAACACGAGAGGTTAATTCCAATGGCGCCCACCACTCCCATGGCATAAAGGTCTGCCAGGGTTTCAAGGTCGTCGAACAAATACAGAAGCACCACCGGCACGAACAGTGCCGGCAACAACCCCACCCAGGGCACGCCGAAGAGATTCAAGCGCGCAAAAACATGAGGTAGCTCTTCATCCCGCGCCATCACATAAGAAACGCTGATCATGCCGCCAATGACCGTATTGACCGCCGAGATCAATAGAAGGCCGAAGACCACGCCGCAGACGACGCCGAACCATGGATGGACATAGACCTGCGCCATGACGCGCAAAACTTTGAGCTTAATGGCTTCTTCGTTGGCGCCGGAATGCTGGCCGACACTTCGGGAAAATGCGGCATAATCGGCAGAGCCTTGAGCATTCCAGTCAGGATGCGCTTCCCGGTAATCGGCAAGGCGGTGGTCCGCTTCCTGATAGTTAAACGCCGGCTGGGAGAATTCCTGTGGATGCGCCATGGCGCGCGACCTCAAAATCGCCGGCAGCGCCAACATCGCGATCCCCAGGACCACGTTGAAGACCACCACTTCCAGAAGTACCGGCCAGATCGATTTTCTGGCGGTCGACGCGACGGGCTTTACCATGATGCCCGTCATGTTGGCGATGACTTCAACTCCCGAGAGGGCCAGCACCACGCTGACCAACGTCGACCAATGCTGGCCGAGGGTCCCTTCGGGACGCTGCACCGCACGCCATCCATCATCTAGATAAGGCAAGGAAAAGGCGGCAAGCACGAGGGTCAGGACGAAGGTGGCCACCGCCACAACCAGCGCGAAGGTGCCCGCGTGGCGGGGTCCAATGTAGTTGATGACGCCCAGGATGAGGATGCTCAGACAGGCCCCGAGTTTGACGCTCATCCCGGCCTCAAGCCCCAGATAATGCATCCCATCAAACGCCGAGAGTGCGGCCGTCACCGAGTAATTTGCAAAAAGTAAAAGTGCGCCGATGACCGAGAGCAATGGACTGAGCTGCCGCGCCGCCGTGTATACCCCCCCACCATCAGGATAAACCCGGCACACAACTGTGTACGCCCACCCCACGGCAGCCACCAGAATCCCCACGCCCAGGATGTACCAGAAGGAAGAATACAGCGCGAAATAAAACGCCAGACCCAGCACGTAAAAGCGGCTGGTGCCCCAGTCGCCATAGAGCATCGGGCCGGCGTGATACCACTTGAGTTCTCGCGGACGCTCCTTGTGGGTGACGAGCATGGGAATAAGACCGCTGGGGGGCAAAAAACGTGCCGCTCAGAGCGCGCCACGAAAACACTGTCAAAGGTGGGAGCCATCATAGGCAAGGGTTGGCAGCGGTCAACATCTGCGGCGCCCGCGGCGCGGGGGAGTGGGTATCGCTTACCTTCAAAAGCGTCAGTTGTAACGGCGAGTGCCATGCCTTTACTGGAGTCGGCGCTGCCTCCATGCAGCGCCTCGACCTTCTGTCCTTCAACCTCCAGAGCCGACCGTTTGAGATGGAAATGCAGTGGCAGGACCTTTCGCAGGCATGCGGCGCGACGCCAGCCAAGGGGAAAGGATCAGCGCCAGCAATAAACCCGCGGATGCACCAGGGATGAAGTGCCAGCGCCAGTCCGGCAGGTTCGCGGCGGTAGGTACGGACGGCGTGTCGAACATTTCTGCGATGCGCTGGCTGTCGCTGGATTCCGCGATTTGTTCTTCCATTTTCATCCGGTTGAGATTGTCGTGCTGGAATTTCAGATCATCCAGGCGCTGCTGGTAGTCCATCATTTCCGCGCCTAGACTCGCGACCAGCGACTTTTGCTCCTCTTGCATCACCCGGTATTTATCCGCAAGCGATTGCTGGGTCTTCCATAGATTCCTGGCAGTTTCCTCCATGTGGCGTGCGGCGTCATCCCTGAGCCCCTTGAGCACTCTGGAAATCTGTTCTTCGAGTTTTTCCAGCCTTGCTCGAATCTCCTTCAATCGAGGAGCATCGGTCAAGTTTTTGGACATCTCTCCGGCTTGGTCCTGTTCCAGCCCGAAACGCTGGTTGCTCAATTGCACCAAAGTGGCATCGCGGCTGATGGCTTCTTCCATCTCTGGTGAGAGTTTCATTCCCACGTGGTTTGCCTCTGCCTCCGCGCGCATTGCTCTGATGGCTGAGTACTGGGCGTTAGACGCCTCCGAAATGGCACTGGCCTCGGCAAAGCGTGTGTTCAATTCTTGAAGCGCAAGCTTCTCGACATCAATTTTGGTGCGCAGCACGTCGATCTGCTTGGATTGTGCATATTGCTTGACCAGGCTGGCCATGTTCTGGTAGTTCGCGGTCTCCATTTCCAAACTCTTTCTGAGGCCAGCGAGCTTGGCGCTCTTCTGCTGGCTGGCGGTCGTTTGTAGAAACTGGAGATATACCCTCGCAGCAGCCTGGACGTTTTTTTGAGCTTCCGCGGGATCCGCGCATGTCATATGCAACTCGAACGTGGCGGAGGCAAAGTAAGGAACGATGCGCAAATCTTCTTTGAGTTGTTGCGGATCGTGCCCATGCTCCATGATCCAGGGAGTGGTAAACTTGGGATCTGCGTTTTTTGGATCGCGGCGGAACTCTTCATCCTTCAAGACTTCCATCAAAAAGGCCTCTTGATCGAAAAGCCTCATCTGCTGCCGGATAAGACGCTCCGAGTCATCGTTAACAAAAGCCAGGTTTACCCCCGCATTGCTCGACGCCTGGTCTGGCGGCTTGATATAAAAGGGAATGACGGCCGTGTATCGCGGCCGGTATTTCCAGACATAGCCAAAACTCCCCGCGCCGACCAAAACGCCCACAACCACCCCCGCGGCTAGAACTGCGGCAAACCGCTTGAGACAAATAGCCATCAGAGCCTCCCTTGCGCGTTATAGCGCGAGTAAGACATGGAGAGGTACGCTGCCTTTGTGTCAGTTAAACCAACAAGGCACAACCGGGGGTGACAAGGCAGCTTTACGGCCTATCCGCGGCGAATCGTGGGCGGCGGAATGGAGGATTCGTTAAAGATACCGGGTTATATATCCATACTCTGGTGGACGGTGGGTGGATTTCGAGGAGGAAGGACAAAATCCGTATAGTTGCAAACGCTCGCTAGAAATATCCGCCGGAACTCAAGTTAGACGTGCCGTGCTCCCCCCCTTTTGGCATCCCCCTCCCGGCGCCTTTGGCGCGGGGCGACAAACTGTTAACGGGTATGACTTGATTGACAGAAACCGGCGACGATTGGCCATTGGACATGAGCGTCAAATTGCCATTGGCAGGCAGCGCAAGAATCGTGATGGATTGCAATGGACCCCCGCCGCCCTGAACCTGCGATGTGAACTCTACGCGAGAAAAGGAATGGGCTTGGCCTTCCGGATAAGGGCTGGAAAAATCGCTGAGTGTAAGAAGGAGGTCCCGCAGGCGGCGGCGGAATCTGGTAGTGGAACCTTGCCATGGTGCCTTGAGCCAAGTAGTTCACGCCATCACAAGTGCCGGTCCACGCGAAGGAGTCGTAGCCCACAAAGTCTTTCACAGGAGAATACGTGAGACCATCGATCTGGCTCGTGGCTATCACTTCATTAGCCACTATAGGCGAGGTGGCGCCGTCGATTGTGAGCGAAAGCGTGCCCGATGTCGGAAGAGACAGGATCATGATCGATTGGAAGGCGGGTAAGCCCTTATAAACTTGGGAAAGATCCTTTTGGATAAATGTCACCGTGGAATTGACATCCAAATCAAGGAAAAACTGATTGGCGACCGGGCCATTCACCCCGACGATGGCAAAGTGGGAGATTGAAGACGAAGTTCCATCGTATGCGGTCCAGAAAAAAGAATCGGGACCGGTCCAATTGGGCAGCGCCACATACGAGATGCTGCTAATCTTGTCGGCGGGAATAATTTGCCCGGCACGAATGAGGGTTGTGATTGAATCGACCGTTAGATAAAGCGCGCCGGCGGGGAGCGACTGAATGCGAATGGACTGCAGAGAGTCGCCTTCAGGATCGGAATAGGCGGTGGAGAAGTCCATGGCGGCACTGCTACCGGGGTCAGACATTTTGGCGATGAACGCGGGATCGGCCGGATCGGAGAAGCGGAGGCTGTTGTTCCAGGGAATTTCGCGGTCGACGGTTTGAGTAAGCGGCGCGTTGCCGGACAGGAATTGCCGCCCCTCGAGGATATCGAAGGCAAAAGGGAGCAAAGGAGCAGATCTCTTTTGGCGGGGCCCGCGCAGGAGACTGAGATCGGCTCGCCCGCTTGGCAAAAGAGCAAGGTGCATAAAACCCCCACGGTCAACCCGCGCGGCCATCAGCATATGAAAAGATCGGCGGCGGTCAATTTATGAATGTGCCATCATTGAGCCGCGCGGTGATTTTGCCCCTCACCCCACAAAAAGGGCTCAATGGATCCTCGCGTCGCTTGATTGGCTGTTTGCACAGGAGTCTGGACATCTACGGCCAACGTCCGGATTTCCGTAATAGGCTTAGAGTCAATCCACTATGTTAAAATGGGTAAACTTCTTCTCCTCGACTACGTCTTATAAGAACGGCTCACACTTAGCCCGTTTGAAGTTACGGGCGCATTTTAGCCTTCTTCCCAACGATGTCGTTAAAATAGGAATTTAATGTTTGGTAAAATAGGAAAGATTATCGCAGCTGATTACAGATACATAAGGGCATGAAGCACGCCGGGTGGCACGAGCTTCAAAGGCCTCCGAGAAGGTCTTTGGAAGAAACATCCTGGTGGCTTCGAATCTCCGGCCTGGAGTGGCCGGTCCTGTTCCGGGGCGCTTCCGCAGGAGGATTCTGCGAAGGGCTCGAAGCCACAGGAGTTTTTTTCATGCCCTCTCAGACTTCTTCTTCCTCGTCGGTTGTCGATTCCCTTTTGGAACGGTTCATCGCACCGCTGTTTGCCGGAGATCGCTCCGGAGCACGGGCGTTTGTTGCCGAAGCCTTTGAGGAGGGGCTTTCGGCGGAAGAAATCATTATGCAGTTGATCTGGCCAACGATGGAAAAAGTCCAGGGGATGTATCGGGCCGATCGGATTAACACCGGCATCCACCACATGGCGTCGCGGCTCTTGCGGATGCTGGCGGACCAGCTCGCATTACGGCTGCCGCGGGCCGAGCGGAACGGGCGGACGATGCTTGTCGTTTGCTCGCCCGGAGAGCCGGAGGAACTCGGAGCGCAGATTACGACCGACTTGGCGGAGGCCCACGGCTGGGCGGTGCACTTTGCCGGCGGAGGCGTGCCCAATGACGAGATCGTGGGCTGGATTGGCCAGCTTCAGCCGCAGGTCCTGATGGTCTATGGCACGATCCCCTCGGGCGCGCCGATGGTGCGGCAGCTCATCGACTTGCTGCATGATGTGGGCATCGCACCAAAGCTCCAGATCATTTGCTCTGGCGGGGTGTTTAACCGGGCCGAGGGGTTGGCCGAGGAAATCGGCTCCGACTTGTTTGCGGGCAATCCGATTGAAGCGCTGGAAATCCTGGATCTGTATCCCAGCAAGCGCGCCACGCCGGATCAACAGACTGTCGGCCGCAAGCGCCGGATCAAGAAAACCAAAGGGGAGACTGCTTAAGACGTGAGAGGGCGGGATGGCAGGGAATCGGCAGGGAAGCCGAATGCACGGATGCGATTTGGGCAAGGAGCGTCCACGGGCAAGGAGGCCGGCCGGAGGCCAAGGCAGTAAGGGGCGGCACGCGGAAGGAACCGCGGCCGCCCCTTTTTATTTTGCGAAGAATTCAATGACGCAATACATCGAGCGCACGGAAAGAACTATGTGTAAGCATTCACCCGGAGAAGCTCGACGATGTGTTGCATATCGGGGGGTATCGGGGCTTCCAGCGTCATCCGGTGGAACTTGGTGGGATGGACGAATTGCAGACGAAAGGCGTGCAGGGCTTGGCGGGTGATCAGCGACGGCGGGGTTTCAACTGCCCCTGTTTTTGATCTTTGATTTTTGATTGCAAGGTCGTCGATTGTGATCTGCCGGCCGCCGTACATGGTGTCCCCGACGATGGGGTGGCCGATGTAAGCGCAGTGAACCCGCAACTGGTGGGTGCGGCCGGTCTTAGGCGCAAGTTCGAGAAGCGTGTACCCAGCGCCGCCGCGGCCAGCGGTAAAACGCTCCTTCACCGTGTAGACAGTCTGCGCCGGTTTGCCGATTTCCGGGCGGACGGCGTATTTCTCACGCATTTTGGGGTGTACGGCCAGTGGGGCATCGATCAGGTCTGAATCGAGCTCGACCTTGCCATGAACGATGGCGAGATAGGTTTTCTTGATGGTGCGGCGTTCGAACTGGCCCGCGAGGCGCCAGTGAGCCTCGTCGGTCTTGGCGATGAGGATCAGGCCCGTGGTGTCGCGGTCTAACCGGTGAATGATCCCGGGCCGCCAGGGGTCGCTGCCGGTGGAAAGGGTGCCCTGGGTTTGCCGAGCGTGGTGCAGCAGGGCATTGATGAGCGTACCGGTCCAATGGCCGCGGGCTGGATGGACGATCAGCCCCGCCTGTTTGTTGATCGCGATGAAGTGGTCGTCCTCATAAATGATGTCCAGCGGGATGTTTTCAGGAAGCGCCTCCGTGGGCGCGGCATGGGGGAGGGTAACCTGAAGCACATCGCCGGAGCGAAGGACGGTGGAAGATTTCGCCGGCCGGCCGTTCACGATGACTATGCCCGATTTAACGAGTTTTTGGAGCATGGCTCGCGAGTAATCCGGCAATCGATCGCGGAGGTAAAGGTCGACGCGTTTCTGAAGATCGTGACGGATTTCGAACGTCAGCTCCTGCAACGGCTCAACTTCTTCGATTTCCTGAATATCTTCTTGCTCCGGTTCGGTCATGAAATGGATTGTAGCGGATAACTCAGCCACGCATGAAGACCCGGAGCCTAAAGAACGACGGAAGTGAAAGAATGAAACCCGGGTGAGGCCTCGTGATTCATCATTATCAATGCATGTCTCATCTGATTTTGACTAACCTGGGGCGGGCGGGTACATCTAGTGGCCTCATACAGAGTTGTTCTCGAGGCGGCCAAAGTGTATTGCCGCGAAAGGAGTTTTCATGCGGATTTCTGCGCGGATGGCAGGATGGGTCTTGGCGGCGGGGCTGGCGGTGATGGCTGCGGGTTGCGACACGCATAAGGGCCGGCCCGATATCGATGCCGACATGCCCGGGGGCCTGACGGCCAAAGATTTGCGGACGATGACCGACCAGATGGCGCCGGAAGTCTTAAAGATCGCGGAAGTGGGGGGTAATTCGAACAGGATCACCATCGTGGTCAAGGGTGTCAGAAACGGCCTTGAAGGCCAGCGGACGCGGGATTTGGATATTTACGTGATGCGGCTTGCCGGACTGCTCAACCAATACGGTCGCGACCGCGTGGCATTCATCGAGGAAAGCCGCACGCTGCGGCAGATGCAGGCCGAGGAATTGGGAAACCCCACAGGAACCGCGGTCGATCAGAAAATGGTGCCGCAGTATTTTTTGTACGGCGAATTCAACTCCATGCGCGGCCCCAAATCGACCTACTTCAATTGCACGTTCAAGCTGACCAATGCCACCTCCGGCGTAGAGGTCTGGTCGGGCATGTATGACACCAGCACGTGGAACCACTAATCCAGAAGCAGGGCTCAGGACTCCAAATGAAAGCGGTGAGGTTATGCGGTTTGGAATGCGGTGCCTCTTGGGCGCGGTCCTCGTCGGCGCGGCACTTGCCGGTTGCAACAAGGATGCGATCAATACCGACCGGCAAAGCACGTTCTTAAATGCCGACGATTTGAAGGCCATGACCGACCAGATGGCGCAGTCGATTATCAGCGATCAGATCGTGCAGCAGGAGATGGCTCAGGGCCCGCTGCGCGTGGTGGTCAAGCCGGTGATCAACGAAACCAGCGAAATCATTACCGACAACCGGAAGGAGATGTTTGTGCATCGCCTGCAGGGCTTGCTCTCCCAAAATGGCGCGATGCGCGGCCGATTTACCTGGGTGATCAATCGTGAGGATTATGAAAAGTTGAGAAAAGAGGAGATTCCCGAGTCGCAGCTGGGGCCGACAGAAGAACGCGTCAATCCCGACTACGCACTCTACGCGCATTTTGTCTCCGATACACGTGCGACCACAAAGACCCGCCAGGATGTGTATCTGTGCCAGTATGAACTGGTGCGTCTCACAGGCGCGGCGACCGGCAAGGGGGTCTGGACCGGCCAGTACGAGACGAGCAAGAATATCAAAAAGGGTTTCCTGGACTGACCTAGCACCAGGGAATTGAGGAACCAAGGGATTTTTTCAGGGAGGTTTTGTCAATGAAGTTGGTTTTTAACGGACGGATGGGGATATTCGCGACGGTTTTGATGGCAGCGGCGGCCGCGGCGGTGGGAGGCTGCAATCAGGTCTCCCGCGAAGAGCGTGATGCGTTCACGAACTATCAGACAGGCAACTACGCGCAAGCTGTAGCCGTGCTCCGGCCCGCCGCGCAGAAAAAAGACAACAATTACGTGCTGAGCAATTGCCGCCTCGGCAGCGCGGCTTTGGCCGCCGGCGGCGCGGACGAGGCAGAGCAAGCGTTCCTCAATGCCTACGAGATCATCAACAGTACGAACATCAACGACCCGGGCCGGCAATTGGGCACCGTCGCACTCTGGGAAGGCGTGAAGGTCTGGAAGGGCGAGCCCTTTGAGCAGGCCATGGCCCATTATTACCTGGGCATGATTTATCTGCTGCATCATGACTACGGCAACGCACGGGCCGCGTTTGAGAACAGCCTCTTCAAGGTTCGCGAGTACGCCAGCAAAGATGATATTGACAAATATCAGCTGGCTGAATCAAACTTTGCACTTGGGTACCTTGGCCTGGGCTTCTGTAATCTGCGATTGGGCAAGAATGAACTCGCGGCGGCTGCATTCCAGCGGGCACAACAGATCGATTCCAGCCTGGCGCAACTTATTTCTGACGTGCAGCAGCCCAACGTCAACACGCTTATTTTCGTGGATGCCGGCATGGGGCCTCAAAAGGCGGGCAAGGGATGGTACACCGAAGAATCTGCTTTTGGCCCAACACCCGCCGAGATCGGGCCCATTCTGCCGGTCACCGCGACCGTGAATGGAACACTCCTCACCCGGCCAAACGTGCGCTATGCCACGGTGGACACGCTGGCGATGGCGCAGGAAAAACGGTGGCAGGACATCGATACGATCAAAAAGGTGAAGGCCGTGGCCGGTACTGGTCTGATGGCCGGCGGCGCTGGGGCAGCAGCCTACGGCGCGGCAAAAGGCGACAAAGGATGGTTCTGGGGCGGCGTGGGCGCGATGGCTGCAGGGGCATTGCTTTCGGCCAGCTCGCAGTCAGACCTCCGCGCCTGGGGCATGCTCCCGCGGACGGTTTACATCATTCCGGCCGTGCTGCCGCCGGGACAGCACACGATCGAGGTGCAATCTGGCGCGGCCCACAGTGCACCGCTAACGGTTACCGTTGCGCCGCCGTCCCAAGGGCCGCGCGATAACATCTTTTACTTTCGGCTCATTGGCGTGTATCGATGAGATACTCCACGGGTCATGGGCGGAGGCGCCCATGCTACTTGCCGATGCAGAATTGTGAGAAGATCCGCCCGAGCACTTCATCTGGCGAGATCGTGCCGGAGATTTGACCAAGCAGATTGAGCGCATGCCGCAGTTCAGCCGCGAGAAGTTCAGGATGAGGCATGCTAGGCGGAGCAATCAGTTGCAAAGCCTGGGCAACGGCACCGCGGGTCTGCTGGAGAATCTGCCGGTGACGGTGATTGAGAGCGGGCACTTTGGCCGAGACGGGGGATTTGGCCATAGCCCGGCGGGAGAGTTCAAGCCGCAAAAGATCGATATGAAAGCCGGTCTTGGCCGAGACCAGTTGCCAACCTTCGCGGGCGCTCATGGACTCGCCATGTTTCGCAGCGTATTCATGAGTGCCTGATTGATCGCTTGGTAAAAGATCTGCTTTGTTTTGAACGATGACTGTATCCGGGGTGAAACCTCGCACCATGGCGCGCATGCCGATGGCGTCCGTCGCATGCGTGACAACTTCGACGACCAGATCGGATTCCAAAAGGGCCGCGTCCCGCGCCGCCATCATTTTGTGGCGCAATTCGTCGATCGGGGGCTCCTGGCCGGGAAGATCGATCAGCCGGACATCGCCCCCTTCCGTGTGCATGACAACTGCGAGCATATCGCGCGTCGTCCCGGGAATTGGTGAAACGATGGAACGATCGGCGCCGGCCAGGACGTTGACCAGCGAACTTTTGCCGACGTTGGGCTCGCCGATAAACACGATTGTCGGCGGAGAAGTAAGACGATCTACACGAGCTCCGTGGGCAATTTGAAAGTGGAGTGTTTCATCGAGGCGAAGCAGCGAGCCTTTCATGGCTTGTGCATCAACCAGATGAATATCTTCTTCATCCGTAAAATCGATGTTCGCCTCCAGCATGGCCAGCAGATGTGCGAGCTGATCGGCAATAGCGGAGATTTGCCGGTGAAGATCGCCTTGGCGAAGGCTGGCGGCGGCACGGAGTTCGGATTCATTGGAGGCATTGATGGTCGCGGCCAGCCCTTCGGCCTGCGTGAGGTCGATCTTGTGATTGAAAAAGGCGCGGGCGGAAAACTCGCCTGGATCGGCCAGGCGAACGGAAATTCCCTTTTCTCTCGATGCCTTCAGAAGCTGCTCGATAAGTACGCTCAGGAGCGCAGGTGAATTGGGAACATGCAGCTCGGCGATGTCCTCGCCTGTGAAGCTCCGCGGCATTTCAAACAGCATGACCGCGGCAGCCATTGCAGGGAATTTCGGCAGGATCAGCTGTGAAAGATGATGTCCACGCCGGGCGTCGAAAGTACAAACAAATCGAGCAACTGTCCACGAATCAGGTCCCGACAATCGCACAATCGCGCGCGGGGCTGCCCCTGGTGCAGAAGAAATCGCGATGATGGTGTCGGAAAAAGAAGGCATTGCGTCAGGGGCCCATTATAGGGGCGAGAATTATCGAAGACGCCTTGATCCGTTCACCCAATCAATCACTCGCTCTCGTCAGGCTTCTTTTCATGCGTAGGCAAATTCTCCGCCGTCGCAGGGAGTATCCCTTCTTTCTTCAAGTGCTTGCGAACCAGATACGTATCAAGCAACCCGCCCATCGTCGAAGCAAAGATGTACAGATTCAAGCCCGAAGGCGCGTTATACAGAAAAAACGGAAACAGAAAGATCGAGTACATCGAAATCTTCTGCATCTGCGCCTGCTGCTCGTCCGCCGGTTTGGGCTGCGAAGCGAGGCTCACTTTCATCTGAATAAAGAACACAGCCGCCAAAAGGAGCGGCAAGAGATTGAGACCATAAATCTCCATCCCAAAGATCGGCAGCGTGAAGAGCGGATGGCCTAAAACCGGCGTAGATGTCGGCAGCACGGTGTCGGGATTGGAAAGGTCGTTGATCCAGCCGGGAATAAAGGGGGCGTGCCGAAGGTCGATGTCGGTTGAGAGCCCCGTATACAGGGCCGCCCAGATGGGCATTTGAATCAGCATGGGAAGGCAACCCATGAGCCCTCCCGCCGGATTCACGTTATTTTCACGATAGGCCTTCATCGTCTCTTCGGATTGTTTCTGCTTATTGTCGGCCCACTTCTTCTTGATCGCTTCCAACTTCGGCTGAAGGTCACGCATTTTTTTGCCCATGCGCGCCATGTTTATCTGGCTGGCGCGCGTGAGGGGGTGCAGCGCCGCCCGGACGACGATCACCAGGACCATGATCGCCACACCCCAATTTCCGAAAGTGACATACCGATGCAGCAGGTCGAGCAACCAGAGAATGGGGCGAATGATGTAATCGGTTGCACAAAACGTATAGAGAAAGCATCCCTGATTAAGAGGGATGAGCGAGATATATTGGTATGTATCAAACTGCTTTCCCTGACTCAGCGGCGAAACGCCATCGAGGATTTCGCGTTTCTTCGGGCCCATGTAGACCGAAAGCGGTGCCGCAATGGTGGCCCCGGGGGCGACGTCGATCGTGGCACCGGTGAGCCGGATGATGCCTGCACAATCGGAGGGTTTCGAGGAATAAATCACCACGTCAACATTGGCGGAGGCTACGTGGTCAGCCTGTGGAATTTCCGCGCCGCTCGAGAGGACAAATTTGGGAGGCTTGGCCTGAGTAGAAATCGGCCGTGTGACGACAGCGAAAAATCGGTTGGCCGACGCAATCCAGAGATAAGGATCCTTGGCATAATCGTTGAACTGCCCGACTGACTGCGTGCCACCGGCGAGTTTGGTAAGTTGAACCTGGGGCAGATTGTATTTATCAGGGGTGATTGCCTTTTTCCCGGACTCCAGACCGGCCGCATGAAAATACCGGTCCTCGCTGCGCGGATCGTCACGGGAAAGATCGTTGGCGGCAGTCTGGTCAATACGGACATGAATGGGGCCATCGCTGAGATTCTTGATCTCATGCGAGATTGTCACCTCGTAAGACGACAGATCGACGTGAAAACGCTTGCGGATTTCCGCAATGGGCTTGTTGGCGTCGTTGAAGGTGGCCACCAGGACCACGTCCGGGGCGGATTGCTCGATCCTCCAGACATATTTGGAGTCGAGGAGATTGGTTTCATTGGCCTTGGAAATTTCCGAGTCCGAATCCTGCGTGGTGGCGGTTCGTGTTGTGACAAGATTGTTTGCGCCCGATGCGCGGATAACACCGTATGCAAGTTCCCTGGTGCTGTTCCCAGTGGTGATGTGAACGCCAAGCGTGGAGAACGGTTTGACCGGCGAACTGCCCGCGTCCAAGAGAACCAGCGGATCCTTTTTGGCCGGGGTCTGGGCGTAATCGTTGACGTTGAGGCGCACGCGCTCGATGCCGGCCGTTTGATTCGTGATCGTTACTTCGAGTTTATCTTTAGAATCGCGTCCGGCGTTTCCGATGGTGACGGATTGAGGCGTTGCGCCTGCCTCCATGGCTAGGGGCGCCGTAGACAGGCTGGCATAAGGACCATAGATGCCGCCGGTTGCCGCCCCGCCGCCGCCGCCGAAAAACTTCGGTCCAATCCACATGAAGAGCAGCATCAATGCCGCGGCAATCAGCACCGAAGACAGCAGGCGCTTGATATCCATGAAACCTCGCTAAAGGCGCGCGAATCCGCAAAACAGACGGGACATCGTAGGAGGGGACTGGGTAAAACGCAAAATGCGAATTCACCTTCCGTCGATCAATCGGATTCCCAGAAAGTTATCCAGGGCATCGATCGCTTTAATCTTGTTGACCGTGGTCTGCACGTCGTAGGGAATGCGGATGAATTCGACGGTTTCTGGCGTGAGAATCACATACGAGGCGTTGGGATTGCGGTCACGAGGCTGGCCTACGCTGCCGACGTTGATCATCGCGCGCTCGTCGGTGATTTTATAAAGGTTGACGAGTTCCTCGGGGGCATAAAAATCCGGGTCGGGAATGAAGACGCCCGGCACGTGCGTGTGGCCGACAAAACAGAGCCGCTCGATGCGGTCGAAGATCGCCGCCATCTTGGCGGGCGCCGAATAAATGTCCGCGGCGAATACATACTCATTGATCGGCTTCCGCGGCGAACCATGAAAACAGACGAACCGTTCATTGGCCATCCGCGTCGGCATGGAGCCCAGGAAACGCCAGCGCTGATTCCGCCGGTCCGCATCTTTGTCGGCGTCGAACTGGGAGCGCGTCCAGAACGACGCGTTCTCCGCAGCGGGATTAAAATTGGCCGGCTCATAAAAGATCGCAAAATCGTGATTGCCCATCAGCGAGAATTCGCAGCGCTGCATCACCAGGTCCATGCATTCCAGCGGATTGGGGCCATATCCCACCACATCGCCCAGGCAGATAATGCGTTTAATGCCGCGGCCATCGATATCGGCCAGGACCGCCGTCAGTGCTTCGAGATTGGCGTGAATGTCCGAAATAATGGCCAGCGGATCGTTCCCTGGCTCGAAGAAGTTCTTCGAGGGCATCGTAATCGGCCCGTTCCGCTCCTTGGGCGGCGCAGGAGGCGGGGCGGCAAAGACATACGGCTGAATGTCTTCGAGGCCCTGCAGAGGTTGTGAAGGCTCCGTTGCCATGGCTGAGAGATGTTAGGGGGCGGGAAGCCCGGGCGTCAAACGCCATGTGCTCAGGCCACAGGCACGAACTGCTAAATCGCTACAAACCGGCGAAGGTGATGCGCGGCATGGCCGAATCTGACAACGTCAGCGCCAAATCCTGCCCTCCACCGATGATGATCTGTTTGCCCGCGCCGTCTTTATTCTGCAAGGTCGTATTCACCACCGCGCGCAGCAACGCCACAGCCGCTGCTGTGCCCTTTCCAGCACATTGGGATCCTAAGCTTAGAATTCCACGTGGACAAGTTGTCGCG
>JADMIO011851767.1_pt1 | contig 49340 bp, 49 predicted proteins | sample 8958161 | NCBI WGS metagenome assembly JADMIO01 (sample SAMN16585339, study PRJNA669376) | soil metagenome | isolation source: Crop rotation soil | place: USA: Cullars Rotation, Alabama | collected 2011
GCCGCGACTTCAAGTCACGTGAATTCCAAGCTTCGGATCCCACTGTGCTGGAAAGGCCGCCGGGGACGGGCGACGCGCAGCTCACGATGGCGCAGCAGGTTCCATTAAAGGGCGCGGTGATCGTTTCGACTCCACAAGATCTCGCACTGATTGATGCGAGGCGTGGCGTTGCGATGTTCAAGCGGGTCGACGTACCGGTACTGGGCGTCGTTGAGAACATGAGTTACTTCGTTTGCCCAAGCTGCGGCACGCGCTCTGATATTTTCAGCCATGGAGGCGCTCGCCATGAAGCGGAGCGCCTCGGTGTGCCGTTCCTTGGCGAAATTCCACTCCACATGACGATCCGCGAAAAATCGGATGCGGGCCTGCCGGTTGTTGCCACGGAGCCCGATGGTGTCCACGCCAAGATTTATCGCGACATCGCGGCCAAAGTGCTTGATCGACTTAAGCTGCCGGCCGCCGGTGGCCGGATCGCACCGAAGATCGTGATCGAAGCCTGAGCCTGCATTCTGCCCAGACTTAAGACACGTTTTTTGGCGCAATGTCTGGATTTCGGTCCGCCAACGGGTCATCCTTTGCCGGACGTTCGCTTCGGGGGCGAAGCTATTCCGCCATTGGCGCCCACAAGAAATCCGAGGAGGTACACCACATGAAACGTCGCCAATTTCTAACTGCTGTTGGTGCCGGCGCAGCCGCCACCGCTATCGCCGCTCCGGCCATCGCCCAATCAAGTCCGACGTTGAAGTGGCGCCTAACCGCGAGTTGGCCGAAGTCGCTTGATACGCTCTACGGCTCCTGCGAATCTTTCGTGAGGTATGTCAGCGAAGCGACGGATGGGAAATTCCAGATCCAGCCGTTTGCTGCCGGCGAGATTGTGCCTGCGTTGCAAACGCTCGACGCTGTGCAAAATGGCACGGTCGAGATGGGGCACACTGCCTACTATTATTACATCGGCAAGGACCCGACCTGGGCATTGTTCTGCGCTGTGCCGTTCGGTCTTAACGCCCGCCAGCAGAATTCGTGGTTCTACGAAGGCGACGGGCAAAAGCTCATGGATGAGTTCGGCGCCAAGTACAACACCATCAACTTTTTGATGGGCAATACCGGCTGCCAGATGGGCGGATGGTTCAATAAGGAGATCAAGGAAGCGAGCGACTTCAATGGCCTGAAGATGCGCATCGGCGGCTGGGCGGGCAAGACACTCAGTAAGCTCGGTCTCATTCCGCAGCAACTTGGTGCGGGCGACATTTATCCCGCGCTCGAGAAGGGCACTATCGACGCGGCCGAGTGGGTTGGCCCGTACGACGACGAGAAGCTCGGCTTCCACAAGGTCACGAAATACTACTATTACCCCGGCTGGTGGGAGGGCGGCACGACCAACCACTTGCAGATCAATCTGGCGAAGTGGAATGAGCTGCCGAAGAGCTATCAGAGCATCATCAAGGCGGCCGCCGGCGCGGTGAATGCCGAACAGACGGGCCGCTACGACGCCCGAAACCCGGCGGCGCTCAAGCGGCTGGTGGCGAACGGCGTCCAACTGCGCCCGTTTTCGCAGGGCGTTATGGAAGCCTGCCTGAAGGCCTCGAACGAGGTAAATGCCGAGACCTCCGCAACCAATCCGGCCTACAAAAAGGTGCTGGATTCGATGCAAGCCTTCCGAAACGACGAATATCTGTGGTGGCAGGTGGCCGAATACACGTTCGACACCTTCCAGATACGTTCACGCGTACGGGGCTAGTCCGAGGCGAATGATACGGCGGCCGGCTTAGCAGCCGGCCGCTTTTTGTTGCCAGATTGACGGCCCAGGGCGTCTTTCCACGTTTGGAAAACCAGTGCAGACTGCCAATAACCAATGCAGGCGGCCACGGGTCCGATTCGGCCTGAAGGCGAGTCCGCAGGGGGAATAGGCGGGGCCACCCGTCGTCAATTTGGGAGGATATTTCGATGAAACGTCGTCAATTTTTGACCGCGGCAGGTGCGGGTCTTGCCACGACCGCGATTGCTGCGCCGGCCATCGCGCAGTCGATGCCGGAATTGAAATGGCGCATGCCCTGCAGCTGGCCGAAGTCGCTCGACACCCTCTACGGAGCTGCTGAGGTCATGTGCAAGGTTGTTGGCGAAATGACCGACAACAAATTCCAGATCCAGCCTTTTGCTGCTGGTGAGATCATTCCGGGCCTCGCCATTGTCGACGCGGTGCAGAATGGCACTGTCGAATGCGGGCACACCGCGTCATATTATTATTTCGGCAAGGACCCGACGTTCGGCTTCGGCACGTCGGTGCCGTTCGGTCCGAATGCGCGCATCAACCAAGGTTGGTGGACCCAGGGCGGCGGCCAAGAGGCCATGAACGAGTTTTATAAGAAGTACAATCAGGTCGGCCTCTTAGCCGGCAATACGGGCTGCCAGATGGGTGGTTGGTTCCGCAAAGAGATCAACACGGTCGAGGACCTCAAAGGCGTAAAGATGCGCATCGGCGGTTGGGCCGGAAAGATTCTCGAGAAGCTCGGCGGCGTTCCGCAGCAGATCGCAGCCGGCGATATCTACCCGGCGCTGGAAAAAGGCACGATCGATGCCGCTGAGTGGGTCGGTCCGTACGATGACGAGAAGCTCGGCTTCTACAAGGTCGCGCCGCACTACTACGCGCCCGGCTGGTGGGAAGGCGGCTCGATGTTGTTCGCGATGATCAACCTCGACAAATGGAATTCGCTGCCGAAGTCGTATCAGCGCATTCTCGAGGCGGCGGGTCACTACGCCAATACGTGGTGCATGGCCAAGTATGACGCCAACAATCCGCAGGCTCTTCGCCGGCTTATCGCCAACGGTGCTAAGCTCCACGCGTTTTCGCCGCAGATCATGGATGCCTCTTACAAGGCGACCATGGAACTGCATGCCGAGGTCGCGAAGACGAATGCGGACTTCAAGAAGGTGAACGAGTCGATGATGGCATTCACCAAGAACGCCTATCAGTGGTTCCAGGTCGCGGAATATAACTACGACAACTACATGATCCGTTCGATGCGGAGCTAACGTTACGCAACGGTAAGGCCCCGAAGCGCAAGCTTCGGGGCCTTTTTTTATGCCTGCGGTATCGCCGTCTGCAACTGATGGTTAATGATTTCTAAACCGACGGTTAACCCGGCCGCCCCTAAAAATACCTATCACGCGGGGCGAACCATGCGCCGGCTCACCATTCTCGGGCGGCTTCTTCTCGTCGCAATCTTGCCGGCTCTCCTGGCACTGGTCATACCGGTCATCGCCGGTCCTGCCGCGGCCGCGCTCCCCGCGCCGCTGAATGCGCTGGTTATCCCCACGATGACAGTGGTCGCTGTCATTTCGGTTGCGGGCGCGCTCGTGATCATTGCGCGCGGCTTGTCACGTTCGCTGAGCGATGCGGCCGACATTATCAATGCGCTGGCCGATGCCGAGCTGGAGAATTCCGTTCCGGTGACCGTCGCGCGCGACGAGGTGAGTCACATCGTGGACGCCACGGAGCGGCTTGCCGAGGTCCTCAAGGAGCGTCAACGCCGCGAGATCGTGCACAATGATCTCGATCGGACCTGGCAGGCGACACGCCGTGTGGCGCTATCCGGCCTGGCGGAACAGGTTGAAAGTGCCACGATCGCTGGGATCGACACGATCGTTATTGGTGCCCAGGAACTGTCGCAAAGGACCGGGGAGATTTCGCAAAGCATCGAAGCGATGCAGCTGACGTTCGAAGAAGCGGTTCGTGTCGCTAACGGCTCGCGCGCACGGAGCGAAACTGCCACCGGCTTGTCTGATAAAATGTCCGTAGCAGCGGTCTCTATTGCAGACAACGTGGCGCGCACGGTCGATGTAGGGCGTGAGGCCGTCTTGCGCGCCGATCTTTCGCGCGGCGCGATCGATGCGCTCGCCCGCGCAGCCGATGAAATCGGCGGCATTGTTGGGGTCATCAACGAAATCGCGGCGCAAACGAACTTGCTGGCGCTCAATGCGACGATCGAAGCGGCGCGGGCAGGAGAGGCGGGGCGGGGTTTCAGCGTCGTCGCAGCGGAGGTCAAGACGCTTGCGGACCAAACGGGGAAATCCACCGAGCAGATTGGCGCAAAAGTCTCTGAAATCCAATCGACAACCCGTGAGGTCGTGGCATCGCTGGCCGGCGTCACTCAGGCGATCGACGCACTTTCAAATGCCAACGAATCCGTCTCTGCGGCTATCGAGCAGCAACGCTCTGCCGCGGAGGAGTTCGATTTAAATGCGCGCGCGAGCCATCAAGCGGCCGCAGACGTCGCAAGCCGCCTTGCGGACGTATCGACGACACTCGATCAGTCGAAGGCTCGTGCCGGCGGATTTGTTACTGTGATCGGCCAAATCCAGGATGCCTGCGACGTCCTATGTACCGCGGTTCCCGACCTGGTGCGCCGGGCGGTCAAAGCTGATTTGCGGGAATTTCCCCGCTACGAAGTTCAAGCAACGGCGCTTTTGGAATGGGCCGCAGGGCGTTCCGTCGTTCGCGTTCATGACATCAGCGAGGGTGGCGCTTGCATTGAGCGCCTTCCAGGTCTCGCAATGGGCGATGAGGTTGCGGTGTCCTTCCCCTCGATGAAGCCTATCGTCGCTCAGGTGGTACGTGACGCGGGAAGCGAGCGTCTCGGACTTTGTTTCGCGCCCGCCCGTCTGCGCGCTGAGGAGTTGCGAGGCTTGGTGACAAGACCGGAAGCGGCTTGAGCCGCGTTAGCCGCCGGTCGTGCTCATGTGGCGCGCGACCGCCGGACGGCTGTGGCGCCGGTCAATGACAAAATCGTGGCCCTTGGGTTTGCGCAAGATCGCCTGATCGATGGCCGCGTGAAGGCGCTCGTCGCTTTCAGACGCGCGCAGCGGGCCGCGCAGATCGGCGGCGTCTTCCTGGCCAAGACACATAAACAAAGTGCCGGTGCATGTAATTCGCACTCGATTGCATGACTCGCAGAAATTGTGAGTCATTGGCGTAATGAAGCCGAGCCTGCCGCCCGTTTCCTTCACATGGACGTAGCGTGCCGGGCCGCCTGTTGCGTAATCGATATTTTCCAGCGTGTAGCGTTCGGCGAGCCGCGCGCGCACCAACGACAGCGGAAGATATTGATCGAGGCGAGTTTCTCCGACATCGCCGAGCGGCATGACTTCGATCACCGTCAGGTCCATGCCGCGCCCGTGCGCCCATTGCATCAAATCTGCAATTTCATCCTCGTTGACGCCTTTGAGCGCAACAGCATTGATCTTGATTTTGAGGCCTGCGGCTTGGGCTGCATCGATGCCTCGCAGCACCTGATCGAGATCGCCCCAACGCGTGATGGCGCGGAATTTATCGGCGTCGAGCGTGTCGAGTGAAACGTTGATGCGGTCAACGCCGTTTGCCTTCAGCTCGGTCGCGTATTTCGTGAGCTGCGACCCGTTGGTGGTGAGGGTGAGCTCCTTGAGCGCACCGGTCTTGAGATGTCGCGACAAGGATTCAACCAAAGTCATGATGCCGCGGCGCATCAAGGGCTCGCCGCCCGTCAGCCGCAGCTTGTTGACGCCTTTCGCGACGAACGCGCTGCAGAGACGATCGAGCTCTTCGAGCGTCAGCAGATCGGCCTTGGGCAGAAACGTCATATGCTCCGCCATGCAATATACACAGCGGAAGTCGCAGCGGTCCGTCACGGAAACACGCAGGTATGTGATCGCCCGGTGAAACGGATCGATCAGCGCCTGGGGGCGTCCTTCGGAATTCAACGCGGGAACGGCGACATTCATGAACGGCCATGATCCTGCCGGCGGCTCGTGCCGGCGTCGTAGTCACGACAATATGGGGATTCTGGCCGTGCTTGGCCAGCCGTTCGAAAAGTTGCGACGATTAGCGCGGAAACTGCGCGTTAGCGCGCCTGCGGCGCTGGCCACGGCGCAGCCGCCTGCGGTTGACCGGCGGCAGCCGGGGCCGCCGGCTTTGCGGCCGCCACTGGCTTCCTCGCCGTTGGCTTGGCCGGCTTCTTCGGCGCCGGCTTCTTCGCCGCAGCGGGCGGCGCGACCGACAATTCGACCATGACCGGGTTCGGGCGAAGCCGCGTCTGGCCGCCATCGGCGATGACCTCGACTTGCTCGGTTTCCGGCAAGTGGCCGGCGAGGGTGAAGGTCACGGAGAACGGCGTGTCGGCATTGAGCGCAAGCGAGCAGGGAGTACGGCAGGTTTGGCCGGTCGAGGTCTTTGCGTCCGCGCCTGGCGGCTCGGATTCAAACTGAACGGTGTCTGTGATCGGTCCTGGCTTCAACGAGTCGAGATTGAACCAATTTGATGAGCCAGAAGTGCAGCCCGCCAACAAAACGGCGCCGCCGATAATCGCCATGACCCGATACATAGACTCGTCCCGTTACGCGCAGACGGTCGTTGGACCGTCTGTCCCTCCATAAGAATAGGATTCGAGGCTAAGTGGCGCAACCGGCGCGGGCCATTAACCTTACCGCGTTAACCATGAGCGTGCGGCAGAACGGCGGTTATGGCGTCGCCAAGTGCGTCGAAATGGCTGATCAGGCGGTCCGGATGGAACTCCGAGACGGGCGGATCGCTGTAGCCGAAATCGACGGCGACGACGGGAATGCCGGCAGCGCGGGCGGTGAGAATGTCGGTTTCGGAGTCGCCGATCATCACTGCGCGGGCTGGGGCGCCACCTGCGCGCTCAATCGTTCGCTGCAGGATGACAGGATCCGGCTTTTGGATGCCGAATGTGTCCTGACCGCAAATTGCAGCGAAGCGATCTGTCAGGCCCAACGTTTTCAGCAGCTGAAGCGACAGTCCTTCGAGCTTGTTGGTGCAAACCGCGAGGATGAAGCCGCGGGCGGAGAGACTATCCAAGGCCGGCTCGAGGCCCGGGAATGGCCGCGAGCGATCGGCGATGTGCGCGCTGTAGTAGTCGATGAATTGCACGAACAGGCGCTCGACGAGATCGGGCTCCACGGCGCGGCCTTCGGCCTCAAGTCCGCGCACGATCATCCGCTTCGCGCCGCCGCCGATTGCCAGACGCGCGGCGTCGTACGGCACCGCTGGCAAGCCTTCGCTCCTGAACACGACGTTCAGGGTCTCAATCAGATCGGGTGCGGTATCGACCAAAGTCCCGTCGAGGTCGAACACAATGGTGGTCGGACCCGCGGGACGATTTGAAGCTTGAGGCGAAGTCATAACGCAAGCGCTAACGGGCCGCTGGCCGAGAGGCAAGGGCCAAAGAGGGTTCGCGCAGCTGACCGCCCCCGCTATGCTCAGAGCTTAATCGGCGCTACACCACCGACTGCCGATCTAAAGGGTCTCCAGAATTGAGCAATGCCATGGATGCTGACGCCCAGAAACGCGCGGCCGCGGCCCGCGCCGCGGAATTCGTCAAACCGGGCATGCGGCTTGGACTCGGTACTGGTTCGACCGCAAAGCATTTCGTCGACATCGTCGGCGAGCGCGTCGCCGCCGGGCTTGATGTTATCGCGGTACCGACGTCCGAGGCGACCCGCGCGCAGGCGCAGCGTCTTAACATCAAACTGACGACGCTTGATGAAACCCCTGCACTCGATCTCACTGTCGATGGTGCGGACGAGGTCGGACCGGACCTCAGCCTGATCAAGGGTGGTGGTGGCGCGCTTCTGCGTGAAAAGATCGTCGCGGCAGCATCGGCCCGCATGGTCGTGATCGCCGACGAATCGAAGTGGGTGCCGGCGCTGGGCGAATTTCCACTGCCGATCGAGGTCATCCCGTTCGGCCTTGGAGCGACCTGCAACGCTATCGAGAGCGCCTTCAAAGCGGCCGGTGTGCAAGGGCCGCTCAATCTGCGCCAAGGGAAGGACGGCCATCCTTTTGTCACGGATGGCGGTCACTGGATCGTCGATGCCGCCCTCGGCCGCATCACGAATCCCGCGCAACTGGCGGAAAAACTTGCAGCTATTCCCGGCGTTGTCGAACACGGACTGTTTATCGGATTGGCCCAGACCGTCATTCTTGCCGGGGCGGGCGGCATTCGTGCTATCGAGCGGCCATGATCGTTTATAGGAGTCGAAGAATGCATATGATGCAGATCGCCGGACGCGTCATGCGTGCGGGCGCGCTCGCCGCCTTTGTGCTGGCTCTTGCAGCGCCTGCCGGAGCGCAGCAGACGCCCCAACCGATACGGAAGGTCACACAGGCCGAAGCCGATTTGGCGCGTGACGTCATGGTCACCAAGGGGATTGCCGGCATCTTCGACGCTGTTATTCCGGGCGTCGTCGAGCAGAGCAAGAACACTCTGTTGATGCAGAATCCGATGTTGCAAAAGGATATCAACGACGTTGCAGCCCAATTGCGCAAGGACTACGCGCCGCGGGTCAATGAGGTCGTGGGAGAAGTAGCGAAAATATACGCGAGCTACTTCACCGAGCAGGAACTCAAGGATCTGCTGGCATTCTACAAATCGCCGCTCGGCATGAAAGTAACGGCGAATGAACCGCGTGCACTCGATCAGGGGCTTGGACTGGGCCAACAGTGGGCCGTGAAGTTCTCCGACGAAGTGATGGCCAAGATGCGCGCCGAACTGAAGAAAAAAGGCCACGACCTTTAGCGGCATTCGGGTGCCGATTATTCTCAATGGCTGATTTCGACACCGATCTGTTTGTCATCGGAGCGGGTTCTGGCGGCGTCCGCGCGGCCCGGATCGCATCGAGCCATGGCGCGCGGGTCATGGCGGCCGAGGAATATCGCGTTGGCGGGACATGCGTTATCCGGGGCTGCGTGCCGAAAAAAATTCTGGTTTACGCATCGCGCTATGCGCATGACTTCGAGGATGCGGCCGGTTACGGATGGAGCGGCGCTGAGCCAACGTTCGATTGGCCGACCTTGATTGCCAACAAGGATCGTGAGATCGACCGTCTTGAGGCGGCGTACACGGCAACCCTCGATCGTTTCAAGGTTCAAATTATTAAGAGCCGGGCCGTGCTCGAAGATGCCAATACGTTGCGATTGGCCGCCGGTGATCGTGTTCGGGCGAAAACCATCCTGATCTCAACGGGCGGCACGCCTCACATGGGCGCCAAGATTGCCGGCCTGGAACATGTCATATCGTCCAACGAGGCCTTCCATCTGAAGGAGTTGCCGTCGCGAATCCTGATTCAGGGTGGCGGCTACATCGCGGTAGAGTTCGCGTGCATTTTTGCCGGACTCGGTTCCGAAGTAACGCTTGTCTATCGCGGCGACAATATCCTTCGAGGTTTTGATGACGATATTCGCGAACACCTGCGTGGGGAGATGACAAAGCGCGGTATTCGTATCGTCACAAAGAAGACGGTGGCGTCCGTTGAGAAAGTCGACCGCGGTTACTGCGTCGAACTGCCGGACCATGATGCCGTTACGGTCGACAAGGTGATGTTCGCTACGGGCCGCCATCCAAATGTGCACGGCTTGGGTCTCGAAACCGTCGGCGTCAAACTGGGCGAGACGGGCGGAATCGCCGTCGATGAATTTTCCAGGACTTCTGTCGCGAATATCTATGCGGTCGGTGACGTCACAAATCGTATCAATTTGACGCCTGTTGCAATCCGTGAGGGTCACGCTTTCGCCGACACTGTCTATGGCGGGAAGCCCACCAAGGTGGACCATGCCAACGTCCCGACGGCGGTATTTTCCGAGCCCGAGCTCGGCGTGATCGGCCTCACGGAGGCTCAAGCCGTTAAACAGCTGCCGGTGGTCGATATTTACAAGACGAGCTTCCGCTCGATGAAGATGGCGATGGCGGGTCGCGACACGCGCACCTTCATGAAACTTATCGTCGATGGAAGTAACGATCGTGTCGTGGGCTGCCACATCGCAGGCCACGACGCGGGCGAGATGATCCAGCTCGTCGGCATTGCCGTGAAGATGGGGGCAACCAAGGCCGACTTCGACGCTACGATGGCGGTCCATCCGACGGCCGCCGAGGAACTCGTGACCATGCGCGAGAAGGCGATGAGCTACGGTCGCGCGGCCAAATAGCGCCAAATAGCGGCGGTTTCCCGAAATTCTGGCGTTTTGGCGGGGCCTTCGTGTATAACGCCGCCAGTTTTTGGAGTGCGTGATGGCAGAGCGTTGGACGCCCGACAGTTGGCGCAAAAGGCCGATCGTGCAGGTTCCGGATTACCCGGATCCACGCGCGTTGGCCGATGTCGAGAAGCAGCTTGCGACTTTCCCGCCGCTCGTTTTCGCGGGTGAGGCGCGCAACCTCAAAAAAGCGCTCGCCCGGGTCGCAAACGGCGAGGCATTCCTGTTGCAAGGCGGCGATTGCGCCGAAAGTTTCGCCGAGCACGGCGCGAACAATATTCGCGATTTCTTCCGCATGTTCCTGCAGATGGCGGTGGTGCTTACCTATGCCGCATCGTCGCCGGTCGTGAAGGTTGGCCGTATCGCGGGTCAATTCGCCAAGCCGCGTTCCTCGCCGACCGAAAAGCGCGACGGCAAGGAACTGCCAAGCTATCGCGGCGACATTATCAACGACGTCGCCTTCACCGACGCGGCGCGCGTGGCCGATCCGCGCCGGCAGGTCGAAGCTTACCGCCAGTCCGCGGCGACACTCAATTTGTTGCGCGCTTTCGCGCAGGGCGGCTACGCCAATCTGGCCAGCGTTCAGCAATGGATGTTGGGCTTCGTGAAAGACTCTCCGCAATCTCGCCGCTACGTTGAATTGTCCGAGCGCATCTCCGAAGCGCTCAACTTCATGCAGGCTTGCGGGCTGGATCTTGAAAGCCACCCCGAACTACGCACGACGGATTTCTATACGAGCCACGAAGCGCTGTTGCTCGGCTACGAAGAGGCCTTCACGCGTGTCGATTCAACGACAGGCGACTGGTACGCCACGTCCGGTCATATGATCTGGATCGGCGATCGCACGCGTCAGCTTGACCATGCGCATGTTGAATACGCCCGTGGCATCAAAAATCCGATCGGTCTCAAGTGCGGTCCGTCACTTAAGGCTGACGACCTGCTGCGCCTTATCGATGCGCTCAACCCCGACAACGAGCCCGGTCGTCTCACTCTGATCGGCCGCTTCGGGGCTGAAAAAGTCAGTGAATTCCTGCCTGGTCTGGTTCGCGCGACGCGTCGGGAAGGAAAGTCGGTCATCTGGTCGTGCGACCCGATGCACGGCAACACCATCTCGGCGGCCTCAGGTTACAAAACGCGTCCGTTCGATTTGATCCTCAAAGAGGTGCGTCACTTCTTTGAAATTCATGCCGCGGAACGCAGCTATGCCGGCGGCGTGCATCTCGAAATGACTGGCCAGAACGTGACCGAATGCACCGGCGGCGCACGCGCGATCTCGGATGCCGACTTGAATGACCGCTACCACACGGTTTGCGACCCGCGGCTCAATGCGGAGCAAGCCATTGATCTGGCGTTCTTGCTGGCCGAACTGCTCAAGAAAGAGCGGGTAGGGCATACCAGGTTGGCGCCAGCGGCTGCCGCGCTCTGACCTCGGCATTGCTGCTATCCGCGGTCGTCCGATTGCCGTGCGCAGAGGCAGGCGTTAGATCACTCGTATGAACGCTCCTCCCGCCGACAAGCTCGCGATTGCAGTCGCGCAGTTGAATTCGACGGTCGGCGATATTGCCGGCAACGCCGATAAGGTTCGTCGTGCGCGAAAGGATGCGGGGGCGCAGGGTGCCGACCTTGTCGTATTTCCAGAATTGTTCATCGCCGGCTATCCGCCGGAAGACCTCGTGCTCAAGCCGGCTTTTCAGGCGGCATGCCGCGCGGAGATCGAGAAGCTGGCGCGCGAGACTTCCGATGGCGGTCCAGCCGCGATTGTCGGCACACCATGGGTAGAAAACGGCAAGCTGTACAATGCCGTGGCGCTGCTCGATCGCGGTGCGATCGCGGCGCTGCGGTTTAAGGTCGATCTGCCGAATTATGGCGTGTTCGACGAGAAGCGAGTGTTTGCCGCCGGTCCCTTGCCTGGCCCAGTCAATTTTCGCGGCGTCCGGCTTGGCATTCCCATCTGCGAGGATATTTGGGGCGAGGAGGTTGTCGAATGCCTCGCTGAGACCGGCGCTGAGCTGCTGATCATTCCGAACGGCTCGCCTTACTGGCGCGACAAAGAAGATTTGCGGCTCAACATCGCGATTCGCCACATCGTGTCGCACGGCCTGCCGGCGATCTATGTCAATCAGGTCGGAGGGCAGGACGAGTTGGTATTCGACGGCGTCTCCTTCGGCATTCATGCCGATCGCTCGCTGGCGTTTCAGCTTCAGGGGTTTGAGGAGGCTCTCGTCGTCACGGAATGGTCGCGGATCAGTGGCGCATGGCGTTGCGGCAAGTCTCCGATGATCGCCGATATCGGCCCCGATAAAGCGGATTACGCGGCGTGCGTGCTGGGCTTGCGCGATTACGTCAACAAGAACGGCTTCAAGGGTGTCGTGCTGGGCCTGTCTGGCGGAATCGATTCCGCGCTGTGCGCGGCGATGGCAGTCGATGCGCTCGGACCGGAGCGTGTTCGCTGCATCATGCTGCCTTATAAGTTTACGTCGCAGACGTCGCTCGATGATGCGGCAGCGTGCGCCAAGGCGCTTGGCGTCGGTTATGAGGTCGTGCCGATCGCACAGGCCGTCGAAGGGCTTGAAGCAGCACTCCGACCGCTGTTTGCCGGTCAAGCGCGCGACGTTACCGAGGAGAACCTGCAGGCGCGTGCGCGAGGCACCATCCTGATGGCCGTCTCTAACAAGTTCAATGTCATGGTGGTGACGACGGGCAACAAGTCTGAAATGTCGGTCGGCTACGCAACGCTCTACGGCGATATGAATGGCGGCTTTAATCCGCTCAAGGATCTTTACAAGACCGAGGTCTTCCGCCTGTCGCGGCTGCGGAACGCGTGGAAGCCGGATGGCGCCTTGGGTCCATCGGGCGTCGTTATCCCCGACAACATCATCACGCGACCGCCGACCGCCGAGTTGCGCGAGAATCAGAAGGACGAGGACTCGTTGCCGCCGTACGACGTACTCGATGCAATCCTGCAACGTCTCGTGGAGCGAGAGGAGCCGATCTCGTCGATCATCGCGGCCGGTTTCGATCGTGACACCGTCGTGCGTGTCGAACGGCTGCTCAATATCGCGGAGTATAAGCGGCGGCAGGCCGCTCCCGGTGTGAAAGTCACGCTGAAGAATTTCGGCCGTGACCGGCGCTATCCGATCACCAATCGTTTCCGTGACCCGGGCACCCCGTTGCCGGCGCCCGATGTTTCATTAGTCACCGGCATGCCGGTGAAAACCGAAGCCGTCGATTTCTAGCGTACGGGGTAGAAATTCGGGCCGATCGAGCGAACCTGACCCTTGGGTGGTTCGGATGTTTCCGTCGGCGATGGCGTCTGCGCCGCAGGGGCGGCTGCGGGACTTGCAGCGCGAGCCGGCTGCCTGGTGCCGGGAGCCTGCGACAGTTGCTTCGCATTCTTGTCGGTGACGACGACGTCTCCCGGCGCGATGGTCGTGTCGGTGCCGGTGGTCTTGAGCGCATCGGCCCAGCTTTCGCCAGGCTTGCGGCAGCTGCAGGCCTTATCGACTGACGTGCGATAGCGGAATGCAGTGGGCAATGCGGAATACGGCGCGCCGCCATTGACCGACACCGCCTGGTTCACTTCTTCCCCCGGATTACGGTAGCTGTAGAGCTCAACCTGCTGCGCCGGGCACATGCGCTGGCAAGTCGCTTGGTCGTCCTGGAATTTTCCAGCCGGTGCTGCGAACGAAATCGGGAAATAATAGCCATCACATGTGCGCACGCAGATCGTGCGGTATGTGCCGCCGGAGTCCGGAGACGAAAAGAACGGGCTATTGCCGCCGGGCGTGAAGAGGCGTTCCAGAAAGCTGCCACCCTGCTGAACCGAAGCTTGGCGATATTGTGCCCCGCAACCGGCGTCGCCGAGCGCGATCAAGATTGAGCGGCGTTGTGCGCCGCGTTCGGTGTTGCCGCCATGCAATTGCTCGAGCTGAGTTTGCTGGCGTTCAAGGGCATTGCGCGCTTGAGCGGTTTGGTTGTTGAGAGGGCCGCACTGCGCAGGCGGCGTGCTGAAGATGGAGAAAAAGCCGGAGCTTTCGCAACCGAGCCGGCGTTGTTGCGCTACAAGTTTATCGACCTCGAATTGAAGACGGTTCGCTTCGCTTTCGGCGCGGCGCACCGTGTCGGCGCGTTGCGGGTCGTCGTTACCACGGTCGAGCGAAGCGAGCTGCGCCTCAAGCCGTTGGCATGTCGGATTCGACGATTGGGCGAGCGCGCTCGTGGCGAGCGCGACGCTGGCTGCGGCGGCAAAGGTGAGAGCATTCATTCTCATCGGTTCGATATCCTAGCGCGTCACACTGTGCCGGGCGAGCCGGGCTGAGCGCCTCGACGCGATCGCGCAGCTTCCGTCCGCAAGTTCCACAATACCCCCGCAATAATGATCAACGCGCCAATCAATACGAATATATCGAGGCTTTCGCCGTAGAACGCCCAACCGACCACGGCGATCAGCGGGATGCGCATGAAATCGAGCGGGACCACCAGCGTGGCGTCGCCGGACCGGAACGCATTGCTGAGGCAATAATGTGACGTGGTGCCGGCGACACCCACGCCGAGCATCGGCACGATATCGGCCACTTGAAAGTGCAGCAAAGCCGACGGGTTGCTGCCGGCCAGCGACAGCGGAAACTGGATGACGGCCATCCAGAAGATGATGCCGAATGTCGTCTCGGTCGCCGTAAGCTGCTTCGTCGTGATCATCGTGATTGCGTAACAAAACGCAGCCGCGAGGACGAGGAAGGCGCCCGGATTGATGGTCGATAGACCAGGACGCAGGATCACAAGTACACCGATCAGACCGAGCGCGACGACGCCAAAGCGGCTGGGCGTCATCCGCTCTTTGAGAATCCATGCTGCGAGCAGCGCGGTCCACGCGGGCATTGTGAATTCAAGCGAGAATACTGTCGCCAGCGGCAGCATCGTGAGGCCGAGCGCCCAAAGATACTGGCCGGCATAATGGACGCCGTTGCGGAAGAACTGGAGCTTCATGCGGTTCGGCCGCACCTCGTGCCGCAGTTGCGGACTGATCACGAGCACGGCGCCCAGCAGGATTAGTGCCGTCGCGCTTCGTACCGCGAGAATTTCGAAGATGCTGTAGCCATGCGTGGCGAGCACCCGGATCGAAACCGCCATCACCGAAAAGGATAGCAATGCCCCGACCATCCAAAGGACGACGCGGGCGAGTCTGTTGTTGTCCACGAGGATGTCTTGCTGTCAGGCGGGCGAAATTGCGTTGCGGGTTTAGCAGGCGTGAAACCCGGCGTCACTCCGCGTCAGGCTGCTTTTCCGGCCGTGCTTTGTCGAAAGCTGGCAATTTGAGGCATGCAGCATCGACCGCCGCGATTTTTGGGAATTTCTGCTCGACCGGAACCTTAAACCGGCGTGCATTGTACACCTGCGGCACGAGGCAGAGATCCGCCATGGTGACGCGCGGTCCGCAGATGTAGGGGCCGGGCTTGATCATCGCTTCGATCGCGGCAAACCCCTCGTTGACCCAATGACGGTACCACTCGTCGATCGTGTCCTGCTCTTGCTTGAGTTGGTGCTTCAGATACCGCAGCGGCGATGTGTTGTTCAGCGGATGGATGTCGCACGCGATCATCTGTGCGACGGCACGGACATTCGCACGCTCCATGGCGTCGGCCGGCAATAGCGGCGGGTCGGGGAATGTTTCGTCGAGATACTCGATGATCGCAAGCGACTGGATCAGGACATCGCCGCTGGAATCGACCAGCGCCGGGACGCGCATCTGCGGGTTGACCGCCTGATATTCGGGACGGCGGTTATGTCCACCCTCCTTGCTCAGGTGAACGGAGAAGGTCTCGTAGGGGATGTTTTTGAGATTGAGCGCGATGCGAACGCGATACGCCGCGGACGAGCGGAAAAAGGAATACAGCTTCACGAGCGGGCACCTTCCGGCAAAGGCAGACCGCAACAGATTAGCATGCCGCGGAGCGCGGCGCGAAGCCGGTCAGTTCAAGGGAAGTTCAGCGCGTGCAGACAATCGCGACGAAGTCGTCGCATTTGCCGCCCTTGCAGGCGCCGGGTCCGCTGGTCGGGATCGATCCGGTAATATCGTCTTTGTCGATCTTGCGGAATGACGCCGCTTCGGCGAACTCGTGCGACTTGCAATAGGCCTGCGCCACGGCTTGGCCGCACTTTTCGCCGGAGGCAAGGCAGCGGTCGACGCCGTAGCCGTCGGCATTGTTGCTGATGATGAACATGCGCCGCTCGGCCTGCGCGCTCGACGCGGCACAGACAACGACGGCGGTAAGCGCGATGGCCAGTACGTGACGCATGGGATCACTCGCTCTGTCACACAGCCAAAATGGCCTGGGTGCGGACAATGCGAGCAAACCGCTTAAGGCCTCGTTAACCGCGGCGTCGCCGGGAGTTCATGTTTACGCGGATTTCCGCGTCGGCCTTGACGGGTGGGCCGTGCTTCCCGCATTCTCCCTTGCGATGAACGGCCTTAACCATATCTGCGGCATTAGCCGCGAGATTATTCGCTAGCGCAAAACGCTGGCTGCGGCCGTCTTTTCTCCATCGAGATAAAAACGCCCGGGCCAGCGGTCCAGGACGACGATTCCGATGGAGCTGAAGCTCTACGATACGCTGACGCGCGAGAAGCGGTTGTTCACACCGATCGATCCCGCGCGCGTGCGCATGTATGTGTGCGGGCCGACGGTTTACGACTACGCGCACATCGGCAATGCGCGCCCCGTGATCGTGTTCGATGTGCTGTTCCGGCTGCTCCGTCATCTCTATGGCGCGGATCATGTCAAATATGTCCGCAACATCACCGACGTCGACGACAAGATCAATGCGCGGGCCGCGGAGAAGGGTATTTCGATCCGCGAGCTGACCGAAACGACCTATTCGAATTTTAAAGCCGATGTGACGGCGCTGGGCTGCCTGCCGCCAAGCATCGAGCCGCGCGCCACCGAGCACATCGAGGAGATGAAGGCGCTGATCGAGAAGCTGGTCGCGGCCAAGCATGCCTACGTCGCCGAAGGCCACGTCCTGTTCTCCGTGCCGTCGATGCCGGATTACGGCAAGCTCTCAAACCGTTCGCTTGATGAGATGATTGCCGGTGCACGCGTTGAGGTCGCGCCTTACAAGAAGGATGCAACGGACTTCGTGCTGTGGAAGCCCTCGAAAGAGGGTGAGCCCGGCTGGGCGTCGCCGTGCGGTATCGCTGCGCAGGGCCGCCCCGGCTGGCACATCGAATGCTCGGCGATGTCGTGGAAGCATCTTGGCGAAACTTTCGACATCCACGGCGGCGGCATCGATCTCGTGTTCCCGCATCATGAGAATGAAATCGCGCAGTCGCGTTGCGCCTTCCATACAGGCGTGATGGCCAACACCTGGATGCACAACGGCTTCTTGCAGGTCGAAGGCGAGAAGATGTCGAAAAGTCTCGGCAACTTCATCACCATCAATGAGCTGCTGAAAGATTGGCCTGGCGAGGTGGTGCGGTTGAACATGCTGCGGACCCACTATCGGCAGCCGATGGACTGGACTGTCAAAGGCCTTAAGGAGTCCGAGCAGACGTTGCTGTCGTGGACAGACGCAGCAAATCTTGAAAGCAGTAAGAATGAAAAGTTAGCGCCGGCCGTAATGGACGCGCTGGGCGACGACATCAATACGCCGCGCGCGATTGCGGAAATCCATGCCATGCATTCGACGAAAAACGCCGTTGCGCTGGCTGACACTCTGCGTGCTCTGGGATTCGCAAGCCGGCCCGCAGCCAGGTTCACAGTTGATGAGACGAAAGTGACTGGCTTGATCGCCGCGCGTAACGCCGCCCGCCAAGCCAAGGACTTCAAGGAATCCGATCGCATCCGTGACGAGCTCGCCGCGATGGGCGTTGTCCTCAAAGATTCCAAGGACGGTACGACGTGGGAGGTTGCGCGATGAGCGCGACGGCCAATCCCACGCTAGCATTGCGGCCGATGCTGCCGGCCGATGTGCCGCTTTTGGTCGAGATTTTTCGTGCCAGCATTCTGGAACTGACCGGCGACGACTATACCGAGGCGCAGCAGGATGCCTGGGCAGCGATGGCGGACGACGTGTCGGCTTTCGCCAAGCGCCTCGCCGGTGCGCTCACTTTGATCGCGACGCTCGATGGCTCACCGGTGGCCTTCACGTCGCTGGCGGGCGCGGACAAGCTCGATCTTCTTTATGTGCATCCGGCAGTGGCGCGACAGGGTGCAGGCTCGATGCTGGCCGACGCGCTGGAAAAGCTGGCCGCAGCACGGGGCGCAGCGAAAATTGCAGTCGAAGCCAGCGATACGGCGCGGGATTTCTTTGCCAATCGCGGCTATGTCGCCCAGCAGCGCAATTCGGTGACGCTGAACGGCGAATGGTTCGCCAACACGACGATGCACAAGACGCTCACGCAACAGGACAGCGGCCATGGACAAGCCTGACACCCCATTCCCCCGGCATTGGCTGTATTACATCGTGCTCAAATACGGCGTGATGGTCGCGGCCATCGTGATCGCTTTCTACGTCTTCTACGCGACGATGATGTGAGCAAGGATATGGCCCGCGAGAAGCTCTATTTGTTCGACACGACGTTGCGCGACGGTGCGCAGATGAACGGCGTCGACTTCACGCTGGCCGACAAGTTGGCGATTGCTGCCATGCTCGACGATCTTGGCATCGATTACGTCGAAGGCGGCTATCCGGGGGCCAATCCGGCGGACACGGAGCTGTTCTCAACCGATCGCAAGCTCGCCAACGCGACTTTCACGGCGTTTGGCATGACGCGGCGGCCCGGCCGTTCGACGTCGAACGACCCTGGTCTCGCGTCGCTGCTTGAGGCAAAGGCCGACGCCATCTGCTTCGTCGCCAAATCGTGGGACTATCACGTCAAGGTGGCGCTGGAGACGACAGAAGAGGAGAACCTTGCCTCCATTCGTGACAGCGTGAAGGCGGCCAAGGCGAAAGGCCGCGAAGTGCTGATCGACTGCGAGCACTTTTTTGATGGGTTCAAGGCCAATCCAAAGTACGCGCTGGCCTGTGCGGCAGCCGCCTATGAGGCGGGCGCTCGCTGGGTTGTGCTGTGCGATACCAACGGCGGGACGCTGCCGCACGAAGCCGAGAAGATCGTTGGCGAAGTCTGCAAGGCCATCCCCGGCGGTCACGTCGGTATCCATGCTCACAACGATACCGAACAAGCCGTGGCGGTATCGCTCGCGGCTGTGCGTGCCGGCGCGCGCCAGATTCAAGGCACGCTCAACGGATTGGGCGAGCGGTGTGGCAATGCCAATCTCGTTTCGATCATTCCGACGCTGAAGCTCAAGCCGGAGTTCGCTGACCAATTCGAGATTGGGGTTTCCGACTCCCAGTTGAAGCGGTTGGCACAAACCTCCCACGCCCTCGACGAGATGCTCAATCGCGCACCCGACCGCCACGCGCCTTACGTCGGTGAAAGTGCATTCGCGACGAAGGCCGGTATCCATGCATCCGCCATTATGAAAGATCCGGCGACTTACGAGCATGTGAAGCCAGAACTCGTCGGCAACCGCCGCAAGCTTCTGGTGTCCGATCAGGCCGGCAAGTCGAATTTGATGGCTGAGCTCGATCGCATTGGCATCAAGGTCAACAAGGACGACCCGCGGATCGGGCGCCTGCTTGATGTCGTTAAGGAGCGTGAAGCGCAGGGCTTTGCATACGAGACCGCCGACGCTTCGTTCGATCTCCTGGCGCGTCGTGCGCTCGGTAAGGTGCCTGACTATTTCGCGGTCGATAAATTCGACGTCAATGTCGAGCAGAGGGAGAACGCGCTGGGCCAACGCATCACTGTCTCGCAGGCCGTTGTGAAAGTGAAGATTGGCAATGAGACATTGATTTCGGCGGGCGAGGGCAACGGCCCGGTCAACGCACTGGATGTCGCGCTGCGCAAGGATCTCGGCAAGTATCAAAAGTATATTGAGGGCCTCGAACTCACCGACTATCGCGTGCGTATCCTCAACGGAGGCACCGAGGCGGTCACGCGTGTTCTGATCGAAAGCCGCGACGAGAAAGGCGAGCACTGGATCACCGTCGGCGTGTCACCGAATATCATCGACGCGTCGTTCCAGGCCCTGATGGACTCGATCGTGTACAAGCTGGTGAAGTCGGGCGCGCCGGGATGATCGACCACGTTTCGGTGCCGGTGAGAGACCTCGCGGCAGCGATCCGCTTCTACGACGCGCTCCTCGCGGCGCTTGGCTACGAGAGACTGGAAACGCGGGAGAAAACTGCGGGCTGGGGTAAGAAATATCCCGACTTCTGGGTGAATTTGCGACCCGATGTAGCCGTGTCGGACGGCGCTCACGTTTGCTTTCGCGCGCGCGCTGCCGACATTGTCGATGCGTTCCACGCGGCGGCGCTTGCCGCGGGCGGGAGTTCCGACGGTGCGCCGGGGCTGCGTCCGCAGCACGGCGAGGGTTATTACGCTGCTTTCGTTCGCGACGCCGACGGCAATCGTCTCGAAGCGGTGACGTTTACTGGAGCTTGAGAGCTAAAGCTGGTGCGGCTGCGCAGCTTTCATGTGCTTGTCGCGCTCATCGACCGGCGCGATCGCGCGCTGCAATTTCGGCAAAATATCCGCGACGCGGTCCGCGACGAGCAGCTCGAAGCTCAATCCTTCGCGAATGAACTGCGTCTGTTTCATGTGATCGAGCAGGTCGCAGAGCGGTTGCCAGAACCCGTCGATGTTGGCGATCAGGATCGGCTTTTTGTGCCGGCCGAGCTGCGCCCAGGTGAGTTGTTCGACGAGTTCTTCGAGCGTTCCGACGCCACCTGGCAGGGCAACGAAGGCGTCGGCATGTTCGAACATCTTCTGTTTGCGTTCGTGCATGTCGCGCGTGACGATCAGGTGCTCCACGCTTTTGTTTGCAAGCTCACGCTTCACCAGAAAGTCGGGGATGATGCCGGTGACGTGGCCGCTATTGGCGAGGACGGCGTTCGCAACTTCGCCCATCATGCCAACCGAGCCGCCGCCATAGACGAGGCCGATCTTGTTCTGGGCCAGCGTGGTGCCCAGATCGCGGGCGGCTTGAACGAAGGCGGGGTTGGTGCCGGGGCCGGAGCCGCAATAAACGCAGATTTTTTTGATTTTTTGAGTGTCATCTTTCATGCGCTGCATGTGGAGGACAGGTGCGGCAGCGTCAAGATGCGCTTCGGAAACTCGCCGAAAAGCGACGCTTTTGCTGCTTCGGCGGGGTGCGGATGAGGCCGAAAGCGCCTATATCAACCGGCGATGAGTCCCCAACACGATGCGCAGAATCAGCCACGCCCCGTCTCCGCCGACAGCGGGACACTGATTTCGACTTTTATCAATCTGTGGCCGTCGATCTGGCCCGGTGAGCGGCCGGATTTGCAGCGCCGCGTTATCGGCACGTTCGCGCTGCTGTTGCTCGCCAAGCTCGCGACCATCGTGATGCCGTTCACGTTCAAGTGGGCGACGGATGCGCTGAGCGGGCAGGGCTCGGCGCCGGTGGCGTCCGACAACTGGATGGTATGGGTAACGGCCGCGCCGATCGCAATGACCGTCGTCTATGGCGGCATGCGGATCCTGATGGCAGCGATCACGCAGTTGCGTGACGGGCTTTTCGCCAAGGTGGCGATGCACGCGGTGCGCCGTCTTGCTTACCGTACGTTCGTGCACATGCACGAGCTGTCGCTGCGCTTCCATCTCGAGCGCAAGACCGGCGGCCTCACGCGCGTGCTTGAGCGCGGCCGTAACGCGATCGAAACCATCGTGCGGATGGTCATCGTTCAGCTTATCCCGACCATCATCGAGCTGCTGATGGTGCTCGCGGTTCTACTGTTCCAATTCGACTGGCGTTATGTGGTCGTCATTCTCGTTACTGTCGTTCTGTATATGACGTACACCTATAAAGCGACGGAATGGCGCATCGGCATTCGCCGGAAAATGAACGACAGCGACAACGACGCCAATGTGAAGGCGATCGACTCGCTCCTCAACTACGAGACGGTGAAGTATTTCGGCGCGGAGGAGCGCGAAGCCAGCCGCTACGACCGTTCGATGGCGCGCTACGAGGATGCCAGCGTCAAGGCCTACACGTCGTTGGCGGTGCTCAACGCCGGCCAGGCTGCGATCTTCAGCGTCGGCTTGGGCGCGACGATGGTGATGTGCGCTTTCGGCATCAAAGACGGGACCAACACCGTCGGCGATTTTGTGCTGATCAACGCGATGATGATTCAGCTTTACCAGCCCCTCAATTTCATGGGCATGGTCTATCGCGAGATCAAACAGGCGCTGATCGATATCGAGACCATGTTCTCGATCCTGTCGCGGCCGGCCGAGATCAAGGACGCGCCAGGCGCGCCCGCTCTCCATGTGTCGCAAGGCTATGTGAGGTTCGAAGACGTTCGCTTCTCGTACGATCCCGACCGGCCGATCCTCAAAGGCATCAGCTTCGACGTGCCGGCGGGGCATACAGTCGCGGTGGTAGGCCCCTCGGGCGCCGGGAAATCGACGATCTCTCGCTTGCTCTATCGTTTCTACGATCTCTCGGGCGGCCGCATCAGCATCGATGGTCAGGATATCCGCGAGGTCACGCAACGATCGCTGCGCGACGCGATCGGCATGGTCCCGCAGGACACGGTGCTGTTCAACGACACGATCCGCTACAACATCCGTTATGGGCGCTGGGAAGCGAGCGACGCGGAGGTCGAAGAAGCGGCGCGCCTGGCCCAGATCGACGGCTTCATTCGGATGTCACCGAAAGGCTATGAGACCGAGGTCGGAGAGCGAGGTCTCAAGCTGTCGGGCGGCGAGAAACAGCGTGTGGCAATTGCGCGCACGATCCTGAAAGCGCCGCCGATTTTGCTGCTCGATGAGGCGACCTCGGCGCTGGACAGTCATACTGAGAAGGAAATCCAGGACGCGCTGGAGCGCGTGTCGCGCGGTCGAACGACGCTCGTCATCGCGCACCGCTTGTCGACGATTGTGGGCGCCGACGAGATCATCGTGCTCGATCACGGTGAGATCGTTGAGCGGGGAAGCCATCACAGCCTCCTTGCGAAAGACGGGCTTTATGCCAGCATGTGGAATCGCCAGCGCGAGGCGGAGGCAGCGCGCGAGAAGCTGGCGTTGATTGCCGGTAGCGCTGGCGCGCCGAACCGTAATCCGCCGCCCGTGCACGATGAAATCAGCGCCGCTGCCGATGCAGCGTCGGTGAAGGAAACGCCGGCGGATGCCGCCGAATGAGAAGGTTCTGATGTCGATCGCCAACTCGATCCGCTCGCAACTCGTCCCGATTTCTCCGGAGGGCTATCCCTTCATCGGAGCTTTTGCCTTTGTGAGCCTTGTCCTGTTCTGGTTGTGGACGCCGCTCGGCTGGATCGGGACGGTGTTGACCATCTGGTGCGTGCTGTTTTTCCGCGATCCGCCACGCGTCACGCCGGTGCGCGACGGCATCGTCGTCTCGCCGGCCGACGGCCGCGTCAGCATGGTGACGTCCGCTGCGCCGCCGCACGAACTTGGCCTTGGCGACAAGCTATTGCCGCGCGTCTCGATTTTCATGAGCGTGTTTGATTGCCACATCAATCGCAGCCCGCTGGCCGGGACGATCGAGAAGATCGTTTACCAGCCCGGCGTGTTCCTCAACGCCGATCTCGACAAGGCGAGCGCGGACAACGAGCGCAATTCTTTGGTAATCGCTTCGCCCAACGCACGGATCGCGGTGGTTCAGATCGCCGGGCTCGTGGCGCGCCGGATCGTTTGTTACGTGCGAGAAGGCCAGGCGATTGCTGCCGGAGAACGGTTCGGCATGATCCGCTTCGGATCGCGACTCGACATCTATCTTCCGGAAGGCGTCGTCCCGCAGGTGGCGGTCGGACAGACCTCACTTGCCGGCGAGACGATTATCGCGGACTTGCGTGTGGCCGATCCAGGCCGCGCATTCCGGGCCGGCTGATGCCGGCCCGGCTTTCGCAATCTACTTAGACGCGTATGCGCGCCGCATCGGCTTGAGCACGAACAGCGCCAGAAGCCCCGTGATCACATCCATCACGATCACGATGCCGAACACCAGAATCCAGCTTCCGGTTTTCTCGAACAGCAGCGCTGCGACGGGCCCGCCCAGCACGGAGCCGACGCCTTGCGCCATGTACAGGAAGCCGTAGTTGGTCGTGGCGTTCTTGGTCCCGAATGTGTCGCTCAGGGTCGAAGGAAACAGCGAGAAAATCTCGCCCCAGCCGAAGAACACGACCGCCGACAGGATCACGAACAGCATCGCGTCGTTACGGGCCAGAACGAGGCACAGGATCGCCGCCGCCTCGAACAGAAACGCAATGCCCATCGTGTTTTCACGGCCGATGCGGTCGGAAAGCCAGCCGAAGAACGGACGCGTGAGGCCGTTGGTGATGCGGTCGACCGTCAGCGCCAAGGGCAGAGCCGCGAGGCCCCAGACGAGGACGTCGGCGACGCCGAACGTGCGCGAGAAGGCGGCGAAGTTCGAAACCACCATCAGGCCGCCGGTCGACATCATACTCATCATCACGAACATGAGCCAGAACACCGGCGTCTTCAGCATCTCTTGCGGCGCGACATCTCTCTTCGACGCCATTACGGTCGGCGGCGGCAATTTGTCGGACGCGGTCGGTGCGCGCATAAACATCGCCGCCACAGCGCCGACGATCGCCATTCCGATGCCGAACACGACGAGGGTGTGCTGATAACCTGCGCTCGCGAGCATCGAGTTAATCGGAAAAGTTGTCGCAATCGCGCCGAAACCATACCCCGCTGCGACCATGCCGGTCGCGAAGCCACGATGGTCCGGGAACCAGCGCACCATCTGGCCGATGATGCCGATGTAGACGACGCCCGTGCCAACGCCGCACAGGAAACCGTAGGTGAGGTAGAGCATCGTCAGGCTGGTCGCGTAGGCGGAAGCAACCCAGCCGAGGCCGGACAAGATGCAACCGACGGCGATCAGCATCCGCGGCCCGAATTTGTCGACGAAATAGCCCTGCGCAGGCGACAGCCAGGTCTGCATCACGATCAAGATCGTGATGGTCACCTGCACCGCGGAAAGCGGCGCATGCAGAGAATCCTGAAACGGCTTGGTGAATAGCGTCCAGACATATTGCGGACTGGAAATAGACGCCATGGCGATGAGGCCAAGGACAAGTTGGATCCAGCGCGTCGAATTTGTCGACGCGCTCGATTGAGTAGCTGCGGACATCGATGACTCCCCCAGTAAAAGGATCGTTGCGTGCCGTTACTCGGCACCGTTCTCAGCTGACTTCCGAAGCAAATCGCAGGCCAGCTCCGCTTGCGGGCGGAAGCCTATGCGCCTTTGCCGTGACTGGGCAGGGTCCGTGCGCATAATTTCGGCGCAAAGCCCATTAATCATGCGACGTTATGTGCAGCGCAGTAAGCAACTGACCGATCACGGAAAAGGTTATAGTGCGCCATGGTTTTCCAACCCTTCGATCCGAACCAGCCGGGTGAGAAGCGCCGGCGTTTTAAGCCGGTGCCGGTGCGCACCCTGTTGCCGAACCTCATCACGCTGCTCGCGCTCTGCGCCGGTCTCACCGGCATCAGGATGGCGTTCGAGGGCAAGCTGGAACTGGCGCTGGGTGCAATCGTCTTCGCAGCGCTGCTCGACGGCATCGATGGCCGCGTCGCGCGCATGCTCAAGGGCACGTCGAAGTTCGGCGCCGAACTCGACAGTCTCGCCGACTTCGTCAATTTCGGCGTCGCTCCGGCCCTGATCCTCTATTTCTGGGGCCTGCACGATTTCAAATCGTTCGGATGGATCGCTGCGCTGGTGTTTGCGATTTGCTCGGCGCTGCGGTTGGCGCGCTTCAATGTGATGATCGACGACCCGACCAAACCGGCGTGGGCTGGCAATTTCTTCACCGGCATTCCGGCGCCGGCGGGGGCGATCACGGTGCTGTTGCCGATCTATCTCAATTTTCTCGGCGCGCCACTCGGCCGCGTGCTGGAGCTGTTCTCGCTGGTTTACACGCTTTTCATCGCGCTGATGATGGTGTCGAAGCTGCCGGTTTTCTCCGGTAAGCGAGTCGGCAAGCGTGTCGCGCCGGAACTGGTGCTTCCGGTATTCGTGTTCGTCGTGCTCTTTTTCGCGGTGCTGATCAGCTATCCGTGGGAGACGCTATCGATCGGCACGGTCGCCTATCTGTGCGCCTTGCCGCTCGGCTGGTGGTCCTATCAGGGCTATTTGCGTCGCGACGCCGAAGGGGAAGCGGTGCCGCAGGCGGATGCGGAGTCCGCTCCGCTGCCTGGAGAGGCTACGCCGCCACAAGACGACCGCCCGGTGCGCCTGAATTAGACCGCGGGTTTCCCGTTGAGGAGCTGTGTGCCGAACGGATGGCCCGGCATCAGGTCGTAGGGGTGCGCCCAACCCGGCAACGCTTTGATGCGATCGAGCCATGCTGCGATCGCCGGATGATCCTTGCGGACATCGAAGCCGTATTCTTCCGCCGGATAGAAAAGATATGCGCACATTGAAATGTCCGCGATGGTCGGGCGGCCACCGACGATCCAGTCTGATTTTTCCAGCCGCTTGTTGACGACGGCGAGATTGCCGTCAATGCGCCCTTTTAGAAATTTGAAGATGGCTTCGTCGGGGCGCGGCTTCGCCCAATTGTTGATGAAGCGGTAGGGCCCAAGAAAGCCGTTCGTCTTCTGGTTGTCGAAGATCATCCAGCGCAGCACTTCCAACTCTTCGTCTTCACCTTTCGGCAGAAACTTGCCGCTCTTGCGCGCGAGATAAGTCAGGATGACGCCGGATTGAGTGAGCTTTCGCGTACCGTCGATCAGGACTGGCACTTCGCCCATTTCGTTGACGTCGGTGCGAAATTCCGAGGTGCGCTGCACGCCAGCCGCGAAGAAATCCACCCACACCGGTTTCCACTTCGCTCCGATCAGATTGAGCATGAGGGCGGCGCGATAGGCGTTGCCGGATTGGGCAAAGCAGAGAAGCTGATAGTCGGACATGGGATTACCGGGCGGTTGGGATGATGGGGCGCGTCAGCGAGATCGGCGTTCCGTTGGCGGCGGTACCTTGGAATTGCCCACCGTCCAGCGTCAACTGGCCGAGAAGTTCGTCATCGGCGTCTTTGATCGTCAAAGCATTCTGCTCAAAAATCCACCGGCGGCTTTTGTAGAATGCGGCGGGACAACCGCCATCCGGCCGCACGATCCCTCTGCTGCCGTCACCATCGGTAAAATCGAGTCCGCATGGCGGTGCGTTCGGGGCCGCCAGCATCCACCGTCCGCCCATCGCGGCCGCTGGCGCGCTGCCGGAGGGAGAAAGACTGCCCGAGCCGCTCCCGGCGCAGGCCGAAAGAAAAAGTCCGAACGCGGCGGCGATAGCGCCGTAGCGGCGCTGTCGCGCGGAGTTCATTTCATGGTGGGAATGACGAATTCAGCGCCTTCCTTCGTGCCCGATGGCCAGCGTTCGGTAATGGTTTTCGTTTTCGTATAGAAGCGGATCGAGTCTGGCCCGTGCTGGTTCAGGTCGCCGAACCCGGAACGCTTCCAGCCGCCAAAGGTGTGATAGGCGAGCGGCACCGGGATTGCGAAATTCACGCCAACCATGCCGACCTGGACGCGATTGGTGAAATCGCGGGCGGTGTCGCCGTCACGGGTGAAAATTGAAACGCCATTGCCGTATTCATGTTCGGACGGCAAGCGCACCGCTTCCTCATAATCCCTGGCGCGGACGACGGAGAGTACGGGTCCGAAAATCTCTTCCTTGTAGATCTTCATGTCCGGCGTCACGTTGTCGAACAGGCAGCCGCCCATGAAGTGGCCGTTCTCGTAGCCCTGCATTTTGAAGTTGCGGCCATCGACGACGAGCTTCGCGCCTTCCTTGACGCCGCTGTCGATATAGTCGCGCACTTTGTTCACCAGGTCCTTGGTCACCATCGGTCCGTAGTCAGCCTGCGTGTCGGTTGAGGGGCCGATCTTGAGGCTTTCGACGCGCGGGATGAGCTTTTTGACCAAAATATCGGCGGTCTTTTCGCCGACCGGCACAGCCACCGAGATCGCCATGCAGCGTTCGCCGGCCGAGCCATAGCCTGCGCCGATCAGAGCATCGACGGCCTGATCGATATCGGCGTCCGGCATCACCACCATGTGGTTTTTGGCGCCACCGAAACACTGCACGCGCTTTCCGTGTGCGGCGGCGGTCGAGTAGATGTATTGCGCGATATCCGAAGAGCCGACGAAACCGACAGCTTTGATCCGCGCGTCGGTCAACAGCGTGTCGACGGCTTCCTTGCCGCCATTGACCACATTGAGAATACCGGGCGGCAGGCCGGCCTTGATGAAAAGCTCGGCGATGCGCATCGGAACGGACGGATCGCGCTCCGATGGCTTGAGGATGAAGGCATTGCCGCAGGCGATGGCCGGCGCGCATTTCCACAGCGGGATCATTGCCGGAAAATTAAACGGCGTGATGCCGGCGACGACGCCGAGCGGCTGGCGCACGGAATAAAGGTCGGTACCGGGGCCAGCGCTGTCGGTGTATTCGCCTTTCATCAAATGAGGGATGCCGCAGGCGAATTCGACGACTTCAAGCCCGCGCTGGATGTCGCCCTTGGCGTCGGCGAACACCTTGCCGTGCTCAGAGGACAGCAACCGGGCGAGGTCGTCATATTCCTGCTGGATCAGTTCCAGAAACTTGAACATCACGCGGGCGCGGCGTTGCGGGTTGGTCGCAGCCCATGCCGGCTGGGCCGCTTCGGCGTCGGCGATCGCGGTTTCGACGTCGCTTTTGCTGGCCAAGGCGACCCTGGCCTGGACCTCGCCCGTATTGGGATTGAAAACGTCTCCTTGCCGGCCGGAGGTGCCTTTGACGGTCTTGCCGCCGATGAAATGGCCGATCTCACGCATGACGTTTCCTCCGATATCCTTGTTTTGCCCGATTTTTGCAGGTTTTCAGGGCCCTGCAAGATGGGCTTTCACGTTCGGTTAGCCTTTACGGCTCTTTAAGCCGCTCCGTCTAGGGTCAATCCGGGAAGGGCTGCGCCTGTCGCGCTCCCTTTGTTGTGGCATGGAGTGCGTTTCATGGACATCGCAACCGGCGCAGGTCTGATCGCCGGCGCAATCGTGCTTTGTACGCTCATTATGATGGGCGGCGACCTGCGAATGTTCGTCGACGTCCACGCCTTCATCGTCATTTTCGGTGGCGCCTTCGCTGCGACGCTGATCCGCTTTCCGTTCTCCTCGATGCTACACGGCCTGCCGCTCGGCATGAAATTCGTGTTCACGATGCGCCGTATGTCGCAGCGCGACCTCGTCGACGAACTCGCAGGCCTGGCTGAGATCGCACGTAAGTCCGGCCCTGTCGGACTTGAAAAAGTGGAGATCGAAGACCCTTACCTCGCGAAGGGCATCCGATACGTCGCCGACGGTTACGACAGCGCGTTTATCCGCGACAACCTCGAGCGGGACCGCGACAACTTTCTGACCCACCTCGATGAAGGACAGAAAATCTATCGGGCGATCGGCGATTGCGCGCCCGCCTTCGGCATGATCGGCACGCTGATCGGCATGGTGCAGATGTTCGCCAACATGACCGACCCATCCAAGCTCGGCCCCTATATGGCGGTCGCGCTGCTTGCGACATTCTACGGCGCGGCGGTCGCCAACCTGTTCTGTCTCCCCATCGCCGACAAGCTGCATCTCAAGCTGGTGGATGAGGAAATCAACCGCACGTTGATCATCGACGGAATTCTGATGATCCGCGAGGCCAAGAGCCCGACCTTGGTCCGTGAAATGTTGCTCGCTTACCTTCCGGAGAAGCATCGCCACGTCGATTCTGATGACGTCGCCGAGGCCGCGGCGGCATAGCGCGGACATCTCGCAATGGCGCGTAGAAAAGAAGCACACGGCGGCGGCCACGGCTGGTTCGTCACTTTTGCCGACTTGATGGGTCTGCTCGTCGCATTCTTCGTGATGCTGTGCGCGTTTTCGACTCAGGACCAGGCCAAACTGCAAGTGGTCGCCGGCTCGATGCGTGATGCGTTCGGCGTGCAGGATCGAGTCCGGTATTCCGGCGTCATCGAGGTGCTGGGTCTGCCGACCCGGCCCAAGCTCAAGAATGCGGCGATGATCAACCCGGAGGATGCGTCGGCGACACCCACGCCCGACGAGAACGATCGTCAGCGCAGCTACGGTGCGCGATTTAAAAGCGATTCCAAGTTCTCGCTTGCCTCGGCTTCGTTACGTCAGGCGTTGCAGGAGATGCCTGAGATCACCGAGGCATCGAAGCACATCATGGTCGAGGAAACGAAGCAGGGCCTCAATATCGAAATCGTCGATCAGGACGGCCGTTCGATGTTTTCCGATGGTTCGAAAGAGCCGAACGAACGCACCCGCAAGCTGATTCAGAAGATGGCGCCTGCGCTCAAGGCAATGCCGTACCGCTTGTCGATCACTGGACACACCGCGGCGAGCCGCGTGCCGCCGAAGCCCGGCTATGGCCCTTGGGAATTGTCTGCTGACCGTGCCAACGCGGTGCGCTCCATTCTCGCGGAGGAGGGCATGCCGGCCGGGAACATCTTCATGGTCGCAGGCAAGGCGGATACCGAACCGCTGTTCGCCGATAATCCCTATATGTCGCCGAACCGCCGCGTCACGATCACCTTGATGCGTGAAGAGCCGCCGATCCCGGTCGACTTCAAGCCCTAGCGGCCAGCCAAGCGTCTGTTCCACAACGATATTTTGGCTGCAAAGTCCGTATTCGCACGGCTTCGGTGGTGTTATAAGGCCCGCCTTTCCGGGCTTCGGCCCATTTCGCGCGAACGACAGTCTTCATGAGCGATGGCGTAAACGGCGGCGCGGCAGCGTCTGCGGGAAATGGCACAGGCCACGAAGCCCCGCCGAAATTCATGGCGCTGGCTCTCGGCAGCGTCGGCGTCGTGTACGGCGATATCGGCACGAGCCCGCTCTATGCGTTCCGCGAAGCAGTCATCGCGGCGGCCGGCAGCAACAATGCCGTCACGCGTGAAGTCGTTCTCGGTGTCTTGTCGATGATCCTGTGGGCGCTGATCGTGACCGTCACGATCAAATACGTCCTGATACTGTTGCGCGCCGATAACAACGGCGAAGGCGGAACCCTGTCGCTGACTGCGCTTGCAACGCGCGCGCTTGGCCGCCGCACGGCTTTGGTATTCATCCTAGGCGTCATCGGCGCCTCGATGTTTCTTGGCGACAGCATCATCACGCCTGCCATCTCGGTGCTTTCGGCGGTGGAGGGGCTGAAGCTTATCAGCCCGATGCTCAGCGATTACGTTCTGCCGCTCGCCGTGATCGTGCTGCTGGGCCTGTTTGCCGCCCAAAGCCGCGGCACCGCGAAGGTCGCTGCTCTGTTCGGACCCGTGATGCTGGTCTGGTTCGTGGCGATTGCGGTTGCCGGTGCGCTGCACATCCACGAAGACCCTCATGTTCTGTTTGCGATCAATCCGCTTTACGCCGTCGAATTTGTCCTCCAGCACGGTACGATTGGCCTGGTGACGCTCGGCGCGGTGTTCCTCTGCGTGACTGGCGGCGAAGCGCTTTATGCCGACCTCGGTCATTTCGGGCGCAAGCCGATTCAAACCGCATGGCTCGCTTTGGTGCTGCCGGCGCTGCTTATCAATTACTTTGGGCAGGGCGCCAAGGTGCTGGCGGATCCGACGGCGATTGAAAATCCATTCTTCCGTCTGGTGCCCGACGCGATGCTGCTGCCGATGGTGCTGCTGGCGACGGCCGCGACGGTGATCGCGAGTCAGGCCGTCATCACCGGCGCGTATTCGCTGGTGCATCAGGCCATCCAGCTCGGCCTGCTGCCGCGGCTGGCCATTCTGCACACGTCGGCCTCGCACGTCGGCCAAATCTACATTCCCCGCGTGACGATGGCCCTGTTGATCGGCGTACTTCTGCTGGTTGCAATGTTCCGCACATCGAGTGCGCTGGCGTCCGCCTATGGCATCGCTGTCGCGACCACGATGGTGGTCGATGGAATGTTGGCGTTTGTCGTGATCTGGAAGCTATGGCAGTGGCGGTGGTGGCAGACCACGCTCGTCATTGCGCCGCTTGTCGTCGTCGATATCACCTTCTTTTCGGCGAATTTCCTCAAGCTGTTCGAAGGCGCATGGGCGCCGCTTCTGTTCGGCGTCGGGATGGTCTTGCTCATCCTCACATGGCGTCGAGGTACGCGAATCCTGTTCGAAAAAACGCGCCGTACTGAGGTGCCGATCGACACGCTATTCCGCAGCCTGACCAAGAAGCCGCCGCATATCGTCCCGGGTACCGCTGTGTTTTTGACCAGCGACCCCGATTTTGCGCCGACGGCGCTCCTGCATAACCTCAAGCACAACAAGGTTTTGCACGAGAACAATGTCATCCTCACAATCATCACCGCCGATACGCCGCGCGTGCCGGAGGATGAGCGGGTGCGCATCACGCCGATGTCGCCGCATTTCAGCAAAGTCGGTCTGAAGTTCGGCTACATGGAGGCCCCGAACGTGCCGAAGGCGCTGGCCGTCGCCCGCAAGCTCGGCTGGACCTTCGACATCATGTCGACGTCGTTCTTTTTGTCGCGCCGGTCGCTGCGCCCGGCGGCGCATTCCGGCATGCCGCGCTGGCAGGATCGCTTGTTTATTGCGCTGGCCCGCTCGGCCAGCGATGCGACGGACTTCTTCCAGATTCCAACCGGTCGCGTGGTCGAAGTCGGTACGCAGGTCACCGTTTAGGGCCGGTGACGGCCGCCGCCGAAAACGGCCAAGGATGCGGCCGACTATTTCCAGATTCCTGCGGGCAGGTGGTTGAAATGCCCACACAAGTAACGGTTTAATCGGTACATGACGGAAAGCAGCGGCAAGACAGTTCACGATCTCACTCCCGAAGAAGTGGCCAAAGGCATGGCCGAAGGGCGCATGCTGTTGGTCGATGTCCGCGAGCCCAACGAAACGGAACTGGAGCGGTATCCCAACTCCGTCATCGTGCCGCTGTCCGGCTTCGATCCGGCCGAAATCCCCGACCCGGAGGGCAAGCGCGTGGTGTTTGCTTGCCGGTCCGGCAAGCGCTCTGTCACCGCATCGCTGGTGGCGCAGGACCAGGGCTTCCCTTACGACAGCCATCTCGCCGGGGGCATTATCGGCTGGAAGGCCGCCGGGTTCCCGACCGACACAGACTGATGACGCGCCGCAAGCGACTGGTTGCATTTGCCGTTCTTGCCGTTGCGCTGCTCGGCGCACCGCCACTTCTTGCGCAAAGCAAGCCCGACCGCATCGTCAACGTTTACAACTGGTCGGATTACATCGACCCCAAGGTGCTCGACGACTTCACCAAGGAAACGGGCATCAAAGTCCAGTACGACACCTTCGACTCCAACGATACGCTTGAGACGAAGTTGTTGGCGGGCAAATCCGGCTACGACCTTGTTGTGCCCGGCGCATACTTCCTCGAACGCCAGATCAAAGCCGGCGTATTCCAGAAGTTGGACAAGTCGAAACTCAAGAACCTCGACAATGTCTGGCCCGAGATCGCGAAGCGTCTCGAGACCTACGATCCCGGCAACGAGTATGCCGTCAATTACATGTGGGGCACGACCGGCATCGGCTACAACATCAAAGCGATGCGTGCGCGGCTCGGACCGGACGGGAAAATCGATAGCTGGGATATCGTCTTCAAGCCGGAGAACCTTGCAAAGTTCAAGGACTGTGGCGTCCACATGCTGGATTCCTCGGACGACATTCTCCCGGCGGCGCTGCATTACCTCGGCCTCAACCCGGATTCGACCGTGCAAGCCGACAACGAGAGGGCGGCCGATCTGGTGATGAAGGTCCGCTCGTCGGTGCGGAAATTTCATTCGTCCGAATATCTCAATGCGCTGGCGGGCGGGGAAATTTGTCTCGTGGTCGGCTGGTCCGGCGACATCAAACAAGCGCAGAAGCGCGCAGCCGAAGCCAAGAATGGCGTCGAGATCGGCTATGCGATCCCGAAAGAGGGAGCGCAGATGTGGTTCGACAATCTCGCAATCCCGAAGGATGCCAAGCATGTGCCGGAGGCACTCGCGCTGGTCGATTACCTGCTGCGGCCCGACGTGACGGCGAAGAACAGCAATATGGTCGCCTACGCCAACGGAAACTTGGCGAGCCAGAAATTGATCGATCCGGCGGTATTTAACGACACCAGCGTTTATCCCGATGCGGCGACGATGGGGCGCCTCTATACGATCCACGCGCGCGACGCCAAGGCGCAACGCGCGATCAATCGGCTCTGGACCAGGATCAAGACCGGCAAATAAGCGCTAATCGCGCCAGCGGCGGTGCAGCCACAGCCATTGCTCGGGATGCTCGCGCACCCATCCTTCGACAACGCTCATGACGGCTTGCGTGGTTCCCGCGACGTCGATTTTTCCGTCGGCGTCGCGCACGGGTGGCACTTCCGGCGTCAGCTCAACGGTGAATTTGTAACCGGGTCGGCGAATAATCCGGACGCCATGGATCGGCGCTTCGACCTGCCGGGCGAGGCGGGCCAGCAGGGGATTGGCTTTGGTCTGGCGGCCGAAGAACGTCACGTCCACGCCACGCGTGTAATATTGGTCGACCAGCATGGCGACGTGGCGTCCGGCTTCCAGCTCGCGCGCCAGTTTGACCGGCGCGTCGAGGCCGGTCGCCATCAGTTCACCCATGCTGCCGGCCCGAATATCAGTCACCGCGTCGGCCACGGCGCCGATATTTGGCCGCCGGTAAAGCACGATGGTATCGAGGCCGTATTGCTTGGCGACTTGCGCGCTCAGTTCCCAATTGGCGAGATGGGCGGCAAAAATGAGCGCCGGCTTGCCGTCGCGGCGCAGGTCGTGAAAGCGATCGAATGTCTCTTCGGTGTAATCGACGTCGCCCGGCGGCTCGCCCCGATCCGGCGTGATGATCCGGTCGATCTGCGCAAACTCGGCGGCAAAACGCCCAATATTGTCCCACACGCCGTCGAGGATGCGGTCGATTTCGGCTTGGGATTTGTCCGGAAACGCCGCCTGAAGTTGCGCTTTTGCAATTCCATGCTCGCGCAGCCTTGGACCGATTTTCCGGGTGATCCAGCTGCACACCTCGGCCATGCGTTTGTAATTGGGGAATCGCAGCAGCCGCAGCAGGCCTGACATCAGGACGCCTGCGGTGGCGTCGCCGATCTTGAGTAGTCGCGTGCGCCAGCGGCTTTGCGGCATAGCGCTAGAAATGGACGACGATCTTGCCGAACACTTGCCGGCTCTCGATCCGCGCGAGCCCGCGCTCGAATTCGGCGACCGGAATTTCCAGATCGATCACCGGGGTCATTCCGCCGGCGATCTTGGCAAGACTGTCACGAATGTTGCGTAGCGACGCGCCGAATGAGCCGAAGATCTTGTACTGCTGCTGGAACAGCTGCATCAGGTTGAAATTGATGCTCGGCCCCGCCGTCGAGCCGCAGGTGACGAGCCTGCCGCCGCGCTTGAGCACCAGCAGCGAACCGTTGAAGCCTTCACCGCCGACGTGTTCGAACACCACATCGACGCCCTTCTTGTCGGTCAGCTTGCGCGTGATCGTCTCGAACCGCTGCGTCTTGTAATTGATGACGTGATCCGCGCCGAGCGCCTTGGCCTTGTCCGCCTTGGCGTCGTCGCCGACCGTTGTGATGACGGTGCAGCCCAGCGCCTTCGCCATTTTGATGGCGACCGTGCCGATACCCGATCCGCCAGCCTGCACCAGGATCGTTTCACCGGGCTGGAGTTTGGCGTTGTCGAACAGCATGTGCTCGACGGTGGCAAATCCGATCGGCGCGCAGGCGGCGTCCGCCATCGAGACGCCCTTCGGCACCGGCACAACCAACCGCGCCTCGATATTGAGCAGATCGCGCGCGAAGCCGTCGATATGAAAGCCCATGATGCCGGCGACGTTCTCGCAGAGATTGTCGCGGCCTTCACGGCAGGCCTTGCAGTGGCCGCAGGTCTTCGCGCCGTACATCACGACCGGATCGCCGGCTTTGAAGGCGGTGACATTCGGGCCTACGGCGGCAATTTCGCCGGCAGCCTCGACGCCGACAACGAGCGGCATCTGCCGCTTGGCGAAAGCCATACCGCGAAAGCCCCAGAGATCGAGGTGGTTCAACGCTACCGCCTTGACGCGGACCTGCACTTCACCCGCGCCAGGGGCGGCGGGTGCGGGGACATCCCGCAGTTCGAGCTTGCGGTCGCCGAGCAGCGTGAGGGCGCGCATCACGCCGGCTCGCGCGCCATGACAAGAGAGACGTTTTGGCCGCCGAACCCGAACGAATTGGAGATAGCGTAGCGCACCTGCGCGTCGCGCGCGGTGTTCGGCACGACATCCATCGGAATATCGGGATCTGGAACCGTGTAATTGATAGTCGGCGGCAGGCGGCCGTTCTGCATCGTAAGGAGCGAGAACACCGCCTCGACCGCGCCGGCGGCGGACAAGGTGTGGCCCACCATCGACTTGTTCGAAGACATCGGGATGCTCTTCGCGCGATCGCCAAACACGGCCATCACGCCTTTGCTCTCCATCTTGTCGTTTTCCGGCGTGCCGGTGCCGTGCGGATTGATGTAGTCGATCACGTCGGGTGTGACGCCGGCGTCGTTGAGTGCGTTGGTGATGCAGCCGATAATCGGCTTGCCGTCCGGACTGGAGCGAGTGCGATGGAAGGCATCCGCCATTTCACCGCAACCGGCCATGACGCCGAGGATCTTTGCGCCGCGCGCCTGCGCGCTGTCTAGGCTTTCAAGAACCAGCGCACCGGCGCCTTCGGCCATGACAAACCCGTCGCGGTTTTTCGAGAACGGCTTTGAGGCGGATTGCGGCGGATCGTTCGCGGTCGAAAGCGCGGACAGCAACGAGAAGCGGATCAGCGATTCTGAATTCACCGAGCCGTCGGTGCCGACGCACAGCGCAGCGTCGGTTTCGCCGCGGCGGATGGCCTCAACGCCGAGCTGGATCGCGGTCGCGCCGGACGCGCAGGCGGTTGAGAGGGAAATCGGCGATCCGCGCGTTCCATATTTGTCTGCAATCGTGTCGGCGACGCCGCCGAACATGAAAAGCTCGTTGAATTTGTCGAACTGGCCGGTGCCGGCGGCGCGCACGAGGTCATCGTAGCTGACCGCTCCATTGGCTCCGGACGCTTTCGCCAATTCGGCGCGCTGCGGCCACTCGATTTCGACCGGTGCGACGGCAAGGAAAAGCGGACCGGGGAAATTACCTTTGGCGCCGATGCCGGATTGGCTGACGGCTTCGTCGACCGCAAGATCCGCAAGTTTGGCGGAGAGGGCCGGCGCGCAGAGCGGCTCGGCGTCGATGAAATCGACAGTGCCCGCGATCACCGTCTTCAAACCCTTGGTCGAGAACCGCTTGATCTCGCGAATGCCCGACTCTCCGGCCGTCAGGCGTTTCCAGTTGTCGGCTTTGCCGGCGCCGAGCGATGTCACGACGCCCATGCCCGTGACGACGACGACCGGACGGCCCGCTTTGTCGCGCGTGGAAGCCATGATCGGGTCTCCTTTATTCCGCTTCGACCAAAGCGAGGCCTTCGCCGCGCCAGTAGCCTACGCTTGTGACCACCACCTGCTTGAGCGGCGTGGCCATCGGCAGTTCCAGGCCGCTGCCGTCTCGCGGCGGGAAGAGGGTACCACGCTCCAAGGCAATGGCCGCAACGGCGATGCTGATCGGAAGCTGTGCCTCAAGCCCATGGCCGATATAGGTCTCGACGGCGCGAACCGGTAGGCCGCCGAGGTCCTTCAAAAAGGCGCGCTCTTCGCCGGTCGCGGGTTCCGCACCGGTTGCGCCGGACAGCACGGCGGCATGCTTGGTGTCGATTTTTGACGACACTCTTTTCCACATTCCTTGCAGCGTTGCCGTGACCGTTTGTTTCTTGCGGTTCGGCCGCTCCGCCATGACGTCGGAGACGCGGGCGATAATCTTGGCGCCGCGCTTTTCCGCATGCGCGCGAGATTCGATGACCAGAAACGCACCGAGCGATCCGACCACAAGACCGCCGCGTCCCGCCCGATCCCACACGGGGGCATAGCCGCCGCGCAACAGCGAGCCGGCGAATTCGTACAGCATCAGCAAGTCTTTGCGCTCGCTATTGTACGAGCCGCCGACCAGCGTGATGTCGCTTTGCCCGGCATTGACGCGCGCAACCGCAATGCGGACGGCGTTCACGCCGGACGCTTCCTCGCCCATGAAGGTGCGCGACGAGCCTGTGACGCCGTGGACGATGGAAATATTGCCGGCGAGAAGATTGGACAGCTGCGCAAGGAATAGAGTCGGGCGGATATCGCTCATCAGTTTTTCGTTGAGCACCGCATCCGGGTCCGCGGCATTCGGCATCGCCGAAAGAATATTGGCATCCGCCGTTGCGTCACGCTCGCCGCCGCCGGCCGCGACGATCATGTCGGTCCGCGACAGGATGTCGGCATTTCCCTTGATCCCGGCGCTGTCCAGCGCGAGCCCGGCCGCGTAGGTGCCGATCCGCTGCCAGGCTTCCATCTGGCGCTGGTCGCCTTTTTTCGGAATTTGTTTGTCGAAATCGAGAGCCGCGATCGGGTGCACCGAATAGGGCGCGTAGGTCTGGTCGTCGACCGTCGTCTGGCCGGACATCAATTTCTGCCAGGTCGCCTCAACGCCTTCGCCGAGGCTGGAGACGATCCCGATTCCGGTAATGCAGGCCTCGCGCGCGCGATCGGTCATGGCACCAACTCCGCGGGGAATTGGATCGTCTTGGCGAAGTCTTTCATGTAGGTGACGAACTGCGCATTCGGGAACTCGACGACGCGAAACGTCAGCGTCGCATTGCAAACCGGCTTGCCGTCGCGCTCGATATTCGCCTGCGTGATCGCAAAACCGGAACCGTCATGCTCGAGCTTCGCGTGCAGTGACAATTTCTCACCCGGCTTCACGAAATCGCGGAACTTCGCTTCTTTGACGCCAGCGAGGAATGGCATGCGCTGGAATTTTTGCAGTGCGATCACCAGCCAGCCCGATGTCTGCGCCATCGCCTCGGTCAGCAGTACGCCCGGCATGAGTGGAAAGCCGGGGAAATGCCCTTCGAAAATGGTGCTCTCGGTCGGAACAATGGCCTCGGCGCGGATCGTTTGCTCGGCCGCGTCGACTCCGACGATCCGGTCGATCAGCTGAAAATACTCAAGGCGCATGTGCTCGCCGCTGGTGGGCCCCCTTAGGCCCCTTTGGCCGCAACCAAGTCGTCGATGCGGGCGCTGAGGTTCTTCAGCACGAAATATTGCTCGGTCGTTGCCTTGCCTTCATTGACCTCGGACGTCCACTGCTCGAGCGGCATCTTGATGCCGAATGCCTTGTCGATCGCGAAGGCAATATCGAGAAAATCGAGGCTATCGATACCGAGGTCGTCGATCGCGTGACTTTCCGGCTTGATCGTTTCGCGCGGGATGTCGCAGGTCTCGGCGATGATGTTGGCCACGGTGTCGAAGGTCGAGGACATCAGCAACTCTCTGATTTCTATGAATTAATAGGCGACGCGGGTCGAATTTGCGCGGGGCGGATGTTGGCTGGAATCAGCCCCATGCCGCGCGTTGCGATGCGCAGCGTATAGCGAAGCGCCCGTATAAGTTCAATGGCGGCGGGCTTTTCAGGGGAAAACGACCGTTTTCGACGGGAAATCGCCGTCGTCCGCTACCAGCGCGGGCGTTGTTCGACCTCGACCGGGGCGCAGTTCCGCCGGCCCGACAACACGCAGTCTTGGTTTTTGCGGATGCTGGCCATGGTGTCGGCGAGCCAGAGGCCAGCCCCAATCAGCGCAACGACGAAGAGGAAGGCTGCCACATTGGTGAGCATGCGGTGCCGGTAATCATCGTCGCCCTCGGCATTTGCATATTTGGCGAGATCTTCGATCGGCGTCTCGCCGTTCCTTAATTCGGCGCTGCGGCGATGCCTAAATCGGAGCAGGCGGCCTTTATCGTTCAGGTTCCGATCGTCGCTCATGGGCGCCTTCTACCACAGCCAAACCCGGCGATTGAGGGCCCCCTCGATTGTTCGCTTGTGACGGGCTCTTCGTTCGGTCACAATCCCTGACGGCAAGAAAAACAATAAGCCCACCTTTCATCGGGGATTGTCCCGAGCAAATTGCGACCGCGGGATAACCCGTGGCGGATGAAAGGTCGCCGGCCTCGCACGGCCCGGCGTTTGGTGGGGGAACGTGGTCCAGGAGCTTGTTTCGCTCGGAATTCCGGGATTCTCGGATTTGTCGTCGCTGACGACGATCATCTCGCTATTGATTCTCCCATTCGCTCACGAAGATCTCGCCATCGTTCTCGGCGGCTATCTCATCGTGAACGGCTCCATGCCGACCGCCCTTGTCGGTCTCTGCATTTACGCCGGGATGATCGCGAGTGACTTCGCGCTGTACGGCATCGGCGCCGGCGCGCGGCACATCCCGTGGATCAAACGTTTCGCCATCGATCATCGCGTGCGCGTCTTCAACGACGTGCTCAAGCGGAATATCTTCGGCCTGGTCGCTGTCTGCCGCGTGGTCCCCGGCGTGGTGTTTGTAGCGTTCGTCGCGTGCGGATGGGCGCGAGTGTCGCTCGCCAAGTTTAGCGCGGCGTCGCTGATCGTCTCGGCGTTCTACACGCCCCTCATGCTTTACATCGTGATCGTGTTTGGCGACGCGCTCGACGAGCGGATCGGCCTGTGGGCTTGGCCGATGTTGTTCCTGGCCATTACGGCCGTCGCCATGGCGCGCAAGCGCGTGTTCGATTTCAGCGAGCGCGGCGTCGCGGTCGAGGAGCCGGACGGCGCTGACGCGATGCCGGCCGTGTTCGAGGGCATGCCGCCGCTGTCGCGAGGCGAGCGTCGCGTCGCACTCGCCGAACGCATCCCGCCGGCATTGTTCTATCTGCCGCTGGTTTTCAACTGGCTCAGGCTTGGATTGCGGCATCGCTCGCTGACACTGCCGACCGCGGCCAACCCTCACATCTTCACCGGCGGCATGTGGGGTGAATCGAAGAGCGGCTACCTCGACGATGTCGAGCCCAATCAGCGGCAATGGATCGCGGATTTCGTCACCATCAGGCGCGAGAAGGGTGCCGATACGCTGTCGCGCGACTGCGAACGCGCGCAAGCCGCGTTGAACGATGCCGGGATCGAATTCCCGATCGTTGCCAAACCCGATATCGGCTGGCACGGACACGGCGTCCGCCTCATCGATGATGCCGAAGCCCTCGTGCGTTACGTCGCGGGCTTCCCTGAAGGCGAAACCATCATCCTTCAGCGCTTCGTGCCGTATCCCGCCGAAGCCGCCATTCTTTACGCGCGGCTCCCGGGCGATGCGGCCGGACGTATTCTCTCGCTGACGCTGCGTTATTTCCCGCATGTGATCGGCAATGGCCGTTCGACATTGCGCGAGTTGATCCGAGGCGATGCGCGGGCAGGCTGGAAATCCGGTCTGCATCTCGGGATCGACCGTTCGCATCTCGGCACTGTTGATCTGGCGTGTGTCCCGGCGGCGGGTGAAGTCGTTCGGATCGCCTTGATCGGAAATCAACGTGCCGGCGCGCTTTACCGCGACGGGCGCGTGCATATTAGCGATGCACTGGAGCGGCGCATTGACGAGATCTCGCGCAGCATGAGTGAGTTCCATTACGGTCGCTTCGACCTGCGCTTTGCCAGCGTGGCGGACCTGATGCGTGGCGAGAATTTCTCGATTGTCGAGGTCAACGGCATCGGCGGCGAGGCGATCGATGCATGGGATCCACGCTTGCCCGTGGGTGAAGCCTACCGCCGGCTGGCCGAGCAACAGCGGCTCCTATTCTTGATCGGCGAACGTAACCGCCAGCGCGGATTTCATCCGACTGGTGTCGGCCCGTTTGTCACAAGTCTGCTGCGGCAAGGCGCGTTGATCCGCCGGTACCCCGCTTCGGCTTAATTCAATCGCTGTGCGATGGACGCGCGGAAACCGCGCCCTTATAGAGGGGCGGGGCGCGCCGCCGCGCGGAGACTTGCAATGGTTCGGACTGCTTTATCGATTGCCGCTGTTTTTCTGACGCTTGGCCTGTCGCCGGCGCAATCGGCTGATGCGACTGTGGGCGCGATGAAAATCTCGACGCCGTGGGCACGCGCTACGCCGAAGGGCGCGGCCGTCGGCGGCGGTTACATGGCCATCACCAATACCGGCACCACGGCGGACCGGCTGATTGCCGGGGCGACGAATGTGTCCGACAAGCTGGAAATGCACGAAATGAGCATGGACAACGGCGTCATGAAAATGCGCCCGCTGTCTCAGGGCATTGAAATCAAGCCGGGCGAAACCGTGACCCTTCAGCCCGGCGGATTGCACTTGATGTTCGTTGGCCTCAAGGCGCCCCTCAAGCAAGGCGACACCATCAAAGTGACTTTGCAATTCGACAAGGCCGGCAAAGTCGAAGTCGAGTATCCCGTCGCCGGTATCGGCGCGTCAGCTCCGGGCGCCGGCGCGAAACACGATGCCCACGGCGCGGGTTCAATGGGCGGCATGAAGCACTAGCGGCGTCAGGCCTTCGGTTCTGGGAAGGCCAATTCCGCGCTGTCCGGCGGCAGCATCCTGAAGACGTTCAGCGTCATCGAGATCATGACGTAGTAACCGAGGATGCCGACCAGTTCGACGACCCCCTCCGTTTTCAGGATTGCGAGCAGTTTCGCGTAAGTGCGGTCGCGGACGCGCTTGGTCTTGTAGAGCTCGTGGACAAATTCGTAGATCGCCTGTTCGTCCTTTGGCGCATTTTTCGGCACCCGGCCGGCTTTCAGCGCGGCGATCGTTTTCGGCAGGACGCCTGCCTTTTCCGCGATGGGAGCGTGCGCGTACCACTCATACTGCGCCTTCCAGAGCCGCGCCGTGCATAAGATGGCGAACTCGGAAAGGCGCGGCGGCAGCGATGTCTTGTAGCGGCAATAGCCGCCGAGCCGCTGCGCGAGGTCGCCAAAGGCCGGGGCGTGCAGCCAGGCGGCGAAGGGGCCGCGCACCGTCACGGCTTTGCCGCGCGGCCCTGAGCGTAAGGCATCCATCAGCGCGCGCTGGGTCGGGTTCATCTGCTCTTCGGTCAAAATGGGAACGCGCGGCGGAAGACGCTTCTTGGCGGCGGGCATGTGTGGAAGGTCCTGAAAGCGTGGCGGGAAGCGGATGCAATGTAGCGGACGGCGGCGCGGTTGGGAAAGCCGCTACATCCGCTCGGCGCTGACCGTGATAACGCCACGGTCTACCATGCGCAGCTCACGCGCTGCGGCAAACGACAGATCGAGCACCCGGCCCGAGACAAATGGCCCGCGATCGTTGACGGTGACCAAGACGCTGCGGCCGTCGCTGCTGCTCACCTTGAGCTTGGTGCCAAACGGCAGCGTTTTGTGCGCGCAGGTAAATTTCTCAGGGTCATAGGGGACGCCGGATGCGACACGGCCCCTATAGTTCTTGGCGTAGTAGGAGGCCTTGCCCGCAAAGCTGTTCTCGCCTCCGGCCGAGGAGGGGCTTGAGAATGCGGCCAATAAAACTGCCGCGATTGCGATCCGTCCGGCCAACGGCATGGCTTATTCCGCCGGTGAAAGTGACATCCGCGCAAATTAAACGCGGTCCGTTAAGAAAATAGATCTCAGTCCGGCGGCGGGTTGCCGCGCCGGACGTTATGTCGCTAACCCGGTCTCGGAAATTTAGTTCCGGCGCGCTGAGCGCCTGGCCGGCGATTTGCGAATGGAGCGCGGGGGATTCGTCGCGCCGCGACGCCGCGTCCGGCTGCGCCGCTCGGTCAGCACCGAGTCGGCCCGGTGGCGGCAGTCGTTGTGAAGCGCTTCAAGCTCATCGTCAGAAAGATCTTCCAGCGATGCCAAACGGTTCTGCGCGCCTTTCTGCGCCAGGATCAACTCCGACAGCTTGATCTGTAGCGATAGCGTGTCGCGATTCTGCGTGTTCTGGATCAAGAAGACCATCAGGAATGTCACGATGGTCGTGCCCGTATTGATGACCAGTTGCCAGGTGTCGCTGTAGCCGAACAGCGGCCCGGTCACCGCCCATACCACGATGGTCAAAACCGCGAGCAGGAACGTCGCAGGATGTCCCGTGAAGCGCGCGGTCCCTTGGGCGAACGCGCTGAATTTCTCGTGCAACGCGGTGCCCATGCTCGTGCGAGCGTGATGCCTGGTCATCGTTGTTGCCTCGTGCCTGCTCTCAGCGCCGCCCCGTCCCATAACGTCCGAGGCATGGAACTCGTTCCGGTACTAACGCCGGCTGGTCTTCGGCAGGCTCTGTTTGAGTTTCGGCATGGCCGCCCACGGGTCTTTCGTCATCTTGCCGAGGCGCTGCGCGATATTTCGCACCGTATACTGGTCGGCGCTCTTCAGTTTGCCGAGTTCGGACCAGTCGATCGGCACCGCGACCGCCGCGCCGGGCCTTGCGCGCGTGGAGTAGGGCGCGACCGCGGTGGCTTCGCGGCTGTTGCGCAGATAGTCGATGAAAATTCGCCCGCCGCGCTTCGCCTTGATGGCGCTCGAGACATATTTATCCGGGTCGTCGGCCTCCATCGCTTCGGCGACGGCGCGACAAAACGCCTTGGTCTCGTTCCATGGCGTCGGCTTGATCGGCAGCACGACATGAAGACCTTTCCCGCCGGACGTCTTCACGAAGGTCTTTAATTTGATGCCGGCGAGGCGTTCGCGGACGTCCTTTGCCGCCGCGATGATCTCCTTCCACGTCACGCCCGGTCCCGGATCGAGGTCGAACACCAGCCGGTCTGCCTTTTCCAGATGATCGCGGTGTGAGCCCCGGATATGAATTTCGAGGCCGCCGCTCTGCGCCAGCGCAATCACGCCGTCGAGATCATCGACGGTGATCGATTTGTCGCCGTCCGGCTCTTTCACCAGATGCAGGAATTTTTCGTCGATGCCGGCCGACGCGTGCTTTTGGAAAAAGCATTGACCGGCCACGCCGTCGGGACAGCGCACAATCGCGATCACGCGTCCGGCGACGTGCGGCTTCATCCATTTCCACACCAGCGCATAGTGGTCTGCGAGGTCGCGTTTGGTGACGCCGGCGTCTTCCCAATACACGCGCTCGGGATGTGTCAGCCGGACGTGTCCCGCCATTTCGTCGGGCTTCGACGTCTTGGCTTTTACGCGCGCGGCGGAAGACCGCTTGGTCGGCGCCGCTTTGGCGGCGGCGGCAGCCGTTGCAACCACGATGCGCTCGCGCACGACGTCCTTTGCGCGCTTGTCCTCGCGTAATCCCTGAAAGGATGCCTGCCGGACGTGGTCGGAGTGCGTCCAGCCGCGAAATTCGATTTCAGCAACGAGTTTCGGCTCAGCCCAGATGGCCCGGATACGCCCGCGCTCCTCGGCCGGCAGCGAGGCAAATGGCATTTTGTCGTTGCGCATCGCCTTCAATCGCTTGAATAGGTCGCGCGCTAATTTGTGCGTGTAGCCGGTGCCAACCCGGCCGGCGTATTTCAGCGTGCGGTCCTCGTAATAGCCGAGCACCAGCGCGCCAATGGCGTAGGGATCGGCAGTCGACGGCACATAACCGGCGACCACCAACTCTTGACGGTTCGAGCATTTGATCTTGAGCCAGTCGTGGCCGCGCCCGGAGCGATAAGGCGCATGGCTGCGCTTTGAAATGATGCCTTCGAGGCCGAGACGGCAGGCGTGTTTGTAGAGGACCGGCCCGCTTTCATCGATCGATTCCGACAGGCGGAGCTGGCCACTCTTGCTCTCGCGGCCGAGCAACGCCGTCAGCTGCGCCTTGCGCTCGTCCAGCGGCAGCTTGCGCAGGTCCACGCCGTTGAGGTGCAGCAGGTCGAACGCATAATAGGTCATGCGGTCCGTCCGGCCGTCCTTTAGGTCCTGCTGAAGCAGTGAGAAGCTCGACACGCCGTTCTCGTCATCGACGACGAGTTCGCCGTCGAGCAGGGCGGTTTCGGCGCGCAGCCGCCCGATCCTGTTGGCGATGGGCTCGAATTTGCGGGTCCAATCGAGTCCGCGCCGTGTCAGCAATCGGACTCGGCCGCCCTCAAGGCGCGCCTGCAGGCGATAGCCGTCGAACTTGATTTCATGGATCCAGCCGTCGGCCGAAGGCGCCTTGCCGGCGAGCGTTGCCAGTGCTGGCTCAACGAAGGCGGGCAACGCAGCCGCTTTCGCTTTCTTCTGGCGGGCCGGCGTGTCGCGGCGTGACGCGGGGGATTTTTTTATCGCTTTTGTCTTTTTGATTTTCTTCTTTGGCGCACCCGCGGCGATCTCTTTGAGATCCCGCCCGGTGGAGGCCGAGCGCGGCATTTCCTCCAAAATATCTTTGCCTTTCGGGCCCCGCGCCGCGTCGTCTTTTCCTTTAATCAGCAGCCAGTTGTTGCGCGTTTCACCGCGCCGGCGGTGCATGCGCACCAAATGCCAGCCGCCTTGCAGCTTGTCGCCGTGAAGGAAGAATTGCAGGTGGCCTTTTGCGAGACCTTTATGTGGGTCGAATTCCGGCTCCCATGAGCCGCGATCCCAGATCATCACCGTGCCGCCGCCATACTGGCCCTTCGGGATCGAACCCTCGAAGGTATTGTAGTCGATCGGATGGTCCTCGACCTCGACTGCAAGACGCTTGTCATCTGGATTGAGGCTGGGGCCGCGCGTGACGGCCCAGCTCTTCATCACGCCGTCGAGTTCGAGCCGGAGGTCGTAGTGCAGCCGGGTGGCGTCGTGCTTCTGGATGACGTAGGCGTTGCCGCGCGTCTTGCGGACCTTGCCCTTGGGCTCTGACGTGACGTCGAAGCGGCGCTTGGCCTTGTAGGTCTTGAGCCCAGCCACCGCGACGCGCCTCTAGCTCGCCTTGCGGCGCTTCGCAGCCGGCTTCTTGCGCGCGGCGGCCTTCTTGGCCTTCGGCTTGCTCTCCGACTTCTTGCTTTCACCCTTCGCGCTCCGGCGCAACGCGTCCATCAGATTGATGACGTTGCTCGGCTTGTCTTCATGCACGATCGGCGGCTTCTTGCCGGCGCGCTTGGCCTTGATGAGATCCTGGAGCGCGTCTTCATAGCGATCCTCGAATTTGCTGGGATTGAAGTGACCCTTCTTCGACTCGAGGATATGGACGGCGAGCTTGAGCATATCGGCCGGGACCTTGGTCTTCGGGATATCGTCGAAATAGTCCTTCTCGGCGCGGACTTCGTTCTTGTAGCGCAGCGCGGTCGCCATCAGGCCTTTGCCGCGAGGGCGGATCAGCAGCAGCCGCTCGCGCCGGTAGACGACGACGCGGGCGAGGCCGGCGAGGTTTTCCTTTTCCATCGCGTCGCGGATGACGGCGAACGCCTCCTGCGCCACGTCGTCCTGCGGCACGATGTAAAAGGACTCGTCGAGATAGATACGGTCGACTTCATCGACCGGGATGAATTCCTCAATGTCGATCGTGTGCGTTGAATCGAGCGCGACATTGTCGAGTTCGTCGTCGTCGAGCAGCAGATAATCGTTGCCTTCGAGCTTGTAGCCCTTGACGCGATCATCCTGATCGACCGGTTCTCCGGTTTCGGAGTCGACGACCTCGTTGCGGATGCGATTGCCGGTTTTCTTATTGATGATGTTGAAGCGGATGCGCTGGCTCGTCGATGTCGCGGGATAAAGCGCGACGGCGCACGACACCAGAGACAATTTGAGGAAGCCCTTCCAGTTCGGCCGCGGCGCCATCACGCACTCCTGACATCATTCAATGAACGCAGGGCGAAAAGCCCAGTTCCGGCGATAGCTTAGCATGGGAACTATTTTTGGGAACTCACGTTGATTTCACAAGCGACTAGCAAGGAAAGGATAGTGACATGCTCGGATGGGCTGTGACGTTTTTGATCATCGCGCTGATTGCCGCGGTGCTCGGTTTCGGCGGGATCGCGGGCGTTGCGATTGAAGCCGCCAAGCTGGTGTTCTTCGTGGCGATCGTTCTGTTCTTGATCTCGGCGGTGGTTGCTCTCGTGCGAGGGCGTACGCCGAGACTTCCGTAACAATCGCTGACGTTAAAAAAGCCCCGTGCCGTTCGCGGCGCGGGGCTTTTTATTTGAGAAAATCCGTCAGCGAACGCACGGTCAAGCAGCCGATCTGCTAGCGGTCGTTTCCGGCCAATACCGCGCGCGTCGTGTGGTCCGGGCCGAAGTCGTCGATCTTTCCAGCACATTGGGATCCTAAGCTTAGAATTCCACGTGGACAAGTTGTCGCGGCCGCTTCTATAGTGTCACCTAAATACTAGTGACTCCAGCGTAACTGGACTGGCCACAGTTAGGCCGCAAATGTAATCACACTGGCTCACCTTCGGGTGGGCCTTTCTGCGTTCGCGAGTGGACCCGATAAGCTCATGGAGCGGCGTAACCGTCGCACAGGAAGGACAGAGAAAGCGCGGATCTGGGAAGTGACGGACAGAACGGTCAGGACCTGGATTGGGGAGGCGGTTGCCGCCGCTGCTGCTGACGGTGTGACGTTCTCTGTTCCGGTCACACCACATACGTTCCGCCATTCCTATGCGATGCACATGCTGTATGCCGGTATACCGCTGAAAGTTCTGCAAAGCCTGATGGGACATAAGTCCATCAGTTCAACGGAAGTCTACACGAAGGTTTTTGCGCTGGATGTGGCTGCCCGGCACCGGGTGCAGTTTGCGATGCCGGAGTCTGATGCGGTTGCGATGCTGAAACAATTATCCTGAGAATAAATGCCTTGGCCTTTATATGGAAATGTGGAACTGAGTGGATATGCTGTTTTTGTCTGTTAAACAGAGAAGCTGGCTGTTATCCACTGAGAAGCGAACGAAACAGTCGGGAAAATCTCCCATTATCGTAGAGATCCGCATTATTAATCTCAGGAGCCTGTGTAGCGTTTATAGGAAGTAGTGTTCTGTCATGATGCCTGCAAGCGGTAACGAAAACGATTTGAATATGCCTTCAGGAACAATAGAAATCTTCGTGCGGTGTTACGTTGAAGTGGAGCGGATTATGTCAGCAATGGACAGAACAACCTAATGAACACAGAACCATGATGTGGTCTGTCCTTTTACAGCCAGTAGTGCTCGCCGCAGTCGAGCGACAGGGCGAAGCCCTCGGCTGGTTGCCCTCGCCGCTGGGCTGGCGGCCGTCTATGGCCCTGCAAACGCGCCAGAAACGCCGTCGAAGCCGTGTGCGAGACACCGCGGCCGGCCGCCGGCGTTGTGGATACCTCGCGGAAAACTTGGCCCTCACTGACAGATGAGGGGCGGACGTTGACACTTGAGGGGCCGACTCACCCGGCGCGGCGTTGACAGATGAGGGGCAGGCTCGATTTCGGCCGGCGACGTGGAGCTGGCCAGGGAAAG
>JADMIO012752832.1_pt1 | contig 49331 bp, 50 predicted proteins | sample 8958161 | NCBI WGS metagenome assembly JADMIO01 (sample SAMN16585339, study PRJNA669376) | soil metagenome | isolation source: Crop rotation soil | place: USA: Cullars Rotation, Alabama | collected 2011
CTTTCCCCAGCACATACGACATTAATCGTGCCGATACCCAGGTTAGGCGCGCTGTCAATAACTATGACATCATAGTCATGAGCAACAGTTTCAATGGCCAGTCGGAGCATCAGGTGTGGATCGGTGGGCAGTTTACCTTCATCAAATTTGCCCATTAACTCAGTTTCAATACGGTGCAGAGCCAGACAGGAAGGAATAATGTCAAGCCCCGGCCAGCAAGTGGGCTTTATTGCATAAGTGACATCGTCCTTTTCCCCAAGATAGAAAGGCAGGAGAGTGTCTTCTGCATGAATATGAAGATCTGGTACCCATCCGTGATACATTGAGGCTGTTCCCTGGGGGTCGTTACCTTCCACGAGCAAAACACGTAGCCCCTTCAGAGCCAGATCCTGAGCAAGATGAACAGAAACTGAGGTTTTGTAAACGCCTCCTTTATGGGCAGCAACCCCGATCACCGGTGGAAATACGTCTTCAGCACGTCGCAATCGCGTACCAAACACATCACGCATATGATTAATTTGTTCAATTGTATAACCAACACGTTGCTCAACCCGTCCTCGAATTTCCATATCCGGGTGCGGTAGTCGCCCTGCTTTCTCGGCATCTCTGATAGCCTGAGAAGAAACCCCAACTAAATCCGCTGCTTCACCTATTCTCCAGCGCCGGGTTATTTTCCTCGCTTCCGGGCTGTCATCATTAAACTGTGCAATGGCGATAGCCTTCGTCATTTCATGACCAGCGTTTATGCACTGGTTAAGTGTTTCCATGAGTTTCATTCTGAACATCCTTTAATCATTGCTTTGCGTTTTTTTATTAAATCTTGCAATTTACTGCAAAGCAACAACAAAATCGCAAAGTCATCAAAAAACCGCAAAGTTGTTTAAAATAAGAGCAACACTACAAAAGGAGATAAGAAGAGCACATACCTCAGTCACTTATTATCACTAGCGCTCGCCGCAGCCGTGTAACCGAGCATAGCGAGCGAACTGGCGAGGAAGCAAAGAAGAACTGTTCTGTCAGATAGCTCTTACGCTCAGCGCAAGAAGAAATATCCACCGTGGGAAAAACTCCAGGTAGAGGTACACACGCGGATAGCCAATTCAGAGTAATAAACTGTGATAATCAACCCTCATCAATGATGACGAACTAACCCCCGATATCAAGTCACATGACGAAGGGAAAGAGAAGGAAATCAACTGTGACAAACTGCCCTCAAATTTGGCTTCCTTAAAAATTACAGTTCAAAAAGTATGAGAAAATCCATGCAGGCTGAAGGAAACAGCAAAACTGTGACAAATTACCCTCAGTAGGTCAGAACAAATGTGACGAACCACCCTCAAATCTGTGACAGATAACCCTCAGACTATCCTGTCGTCATGGAAGTGATATCGCGGAAGGAAAATACGATATGAGTCGTCTGGCGGCCTTTCTTTTTCTCAATGTATGAGAGGCGCATTGGAGTTCTGCTGTTGATCTCATTAACACAGACCTGCAGGAAGCGGCGGCGGAAGTCAGGCATACGCTGGTAACTTTGAGGCAGCTGGTAACGCTCTATGATCCAGTCGATTTTCAGAGAGACGATGCCTGAGCCATCCGGCTTACGATACTGACACAGGGATTCGTATAAACGCATGGCATACGGATTGGTGATTTCTTTTGTTTCACTAAGCCGAAACTGCGTAAACCGGTTCTGTAACCCGATAAAGAAGGGAATGAGATATGGGTTGATATGTACACTGTAAAGCCCTCTGGATGGACTGTGCGCACGTTTGATAAACCAAGGAAAAGATTCATAGCCTTTTTCATCGCCGGCATCCTCTTCAGGGCGATAAAAAACCACTTCCTTCCCCGCGAAACTCTTCAATGCCTGCCGTATATCCTTACTGGCTTCCGCAGAGGTCAATCCGAATATTTCAGCATATTTAGCAACATGGATCTCGCAGATACCGTCATGTTCCTGTAGGGTGCCATCAGATTTTCTGATCTGGTCAACGAACAGATACAGCATACGTTTTTGATCCCGGGAGAGACTATATGCCGCCTCAGTGAGGTCGTTTGACTGGACGATTCGCGGGCTATTTTTACGTTTCTTGTGATTGATAACCGCTGTTTCCGCCATGACAGATCCATGTGAAGTGTGACAAGTTTTTAGATTGTCACACTAAATAAAAAAGAGTCAATAAGCAGGGATAACTTTGTGAAAAAACAGCTTCTTCTGAGGGCAATTTGTCACAGGGTTAAGGGCAATTTGTCACAGACAGGACTGTCATTTGAGGGTGATTTGTCACACTGAAAGGGCAATTTGTCACAACACCTTCTCTAGAACCAGCATGGATAAAGGCCTACAAGGCGCTCTAAAAAAGAAGATCTAAAAACTATAAAAAAAATAATTATAAAAATATCCCCGTGGATAAGTGGATAACCCCAAGGGAAGTTTTTTCAGGCATCGTGTGTAAGCAGAATATATAAGTGCTGTTCCCTGGTGCTTCCTCGCTCACTCGACCGGGAGGGTTCGAGAAGGGGGGGCACCCCCCTTCGGCGTGCGCGGTCACGCGCACAGGGCGCAGCCCTGGTTAAAAACAAGGTTTATAAATATTGGTTTAAAAGCAGGTTAAAAGACAGGTTAGCGGTGGCCGAAAAACGGGCGGAAACCCTTGCAAATGCTGGATTTTCTGCCTGTGGACAGCCCCTCAAATGTCAATAGGTGCGCCCCTCATCTGTCAGCACTCTGCCCCTCAAGTGTCAAGGATCGCGCCCCTCATCTGTCAGTAGTCGCGCCCCTCAAGTGTCAATACCGCAGGGCACTTATCCCCAGGCTTGTCCACATCATCTGTGGGAAACTCGCGTAAAATCAGGCGTTTTCGCCGATTTGCGAGGCTGGCCAGCTCCACGTCGCCGGCCGAAATCGAGCCTGCCCCTCATCTGTCAACGCCGCGCCGGGTGAGTCGGCCCCTCAAGTGTCAACGTCCGCCCCTCATCTGTCAGTGAGGGCCAAGTTTTCCGCGAGGTATCCACAACGCCGGCGGCCGGCCGCGGTGTCTCGCACACGGCTTCGACGGCGTTTCTGGCGCGTTTGCAGGGCCATAGACGGCCGCCAGCCCAGCGGCGAGGGCAACCAGCCGAGGGCTTCGCCCTGTCGCTCGACTGCGGCGAGCACTACTGGCTGTAAAAGGACAGACCACATCATGGTTCTGTGTTCATTAGGTTGTTCTGTCCATTGCTGACATAATCCGCTCCACTTCAACGTAACACCGCACGAAGATTTCTATTGTTCCTGAAGGCATATTCAAATCGTTTTCGTTACCGCTTGCAGGCATCATGACAGAACACTACTTCCTATAAACGCTACACAGGCTCCTGAGATTAATAATGCGGATCTCTACGATAATGGGAGATTTTCCCGACTGTTTCGTTCGCTTCTCAGTGGATAACAGCCAGCTTCTCTGTTTAACAGACAAAAACAGCATATCCACTCAGTTCCACATTTCCATATAAAGGCCAAGGCATTTATTCTCAGGATAATTGTTTCAGCATCGCAACCGCATCAGACTCCGGCATCGCAAACTGCACCCGGTGCCGGGCAGCCACATCCAGCGCAAAAACCTTCGTGTAGACTTCCGTTGAACTGATGGACTTATGTCCCATCAGGCTTTGCAGAACTTTCAGCGGTATACCGGCATACAGCATGTGCATCGCATAGGAATGGCGGAACGTATGTGGTGTGACCGGAACAGAGAACGTCACACCGTCAGCAGCAGCGGCGGCAACCGCCTCCCCAATCCAGGTCCTGACCGTTCTGTCCGTCACTTCCCAGATCCGCGCTTTCTCTGTCCTTCCTGTGCGACGGTTACGCCGCTCCATGAGCTTATCGGGTCCACTCGCGAACGCAGAAAGGCCCACCCGAAGGTGAGCCAGTGTGATTACATTTGCGGCCTAACTGTGGCCAGTCCAGTTACGCTGGAGTCACTAGTATTTAGGTGACACTATAGAAGCGGCCGCGACAACTTGTCCACGTGGAATTCTAAGCTTAGGATCCCAATGTGCTGGAAAGGAACGCTGCGGCGGGCAAGGACTTCAAGTACTGGCAGGATCGCTACACCGCGTCCGGCGCCGAGGGCAAGGGCGGGATGGCGCCGGCCCCGGTCGACTGGTCCAAGGTGCCCCCGATTCCCGAGGCGAATGCGGGACGCCTGAACCACGACTATGTGCCGCCCGGGACGGCCGGGGCACCGACCATGGGTGTGCCGAAGGCAACGCGGGGTCTCTCGAATGTCGGACGGAACGCGTTGATCGGCGTGATCCTCGCCGGGCTGCTGACGGGTGTGATCTTCGCGTTCACGGGGATCGGCGGATCGGGACCGAGTGCGACTGCCACGCCCGCGATCGCGCCGTCGTCTGCCGCAACCGGCGCGCCGCTGGAGACAACCGTCGCGTCGAGCCCGCCGGCTTCCACCAGCGGGGTGGATCTCTCGAAGCTCCAGTGGCGGATGTTCACCGAGGCGCAGCGCAACTCGGACGGGACCGGGGCCTGCCGCTACCTGGTCACGGGCCACGTGGACCTGTTCGCGCCCACCCAGGAGCTCCTGGACGCGGTGCTGGGCAAGACGGCCGTCGTGTCAATGTCCGGCCCGGGCCTGCCGGCGCAGATCGAGGTTCCGATCACGGTCAACGGCGGGAACTACGGCGAGTTCGGAATCGTGACGAAGGCCACCGCGGGCGCGACGTACCAGGCGACACTCGTCGCCGTCGGCGGCATCGACCTCGGCATCGCGGGCGACACCTTCACCAATCCCTGCAAATAGCGCCCAACGCGCCCGCCCGGCGAATCACTTGCGGGCCCTCGGTGCCTCTCTGGTGTCATGCGCGAAATGACCGTCCACGAGGCGGCTGACTCCCCGGCCGATGCGGTCGAGCGCGCCCTCGCGGGTGAGGACGACGCGTTCCGGGAGATCGTCGGCGCGTACGCCGCGGACATGCGGCAGGTTGCGTATGTCGTGACGGGCGACCTCGAGCTCGCGCGCGAGGCGGTCGCCGCTGCGTGGCCGATCGCGTGGCGCCGGCTTCGGACGCTCCGTGACCACGCGGCACTTCGGCCCTGGCTGGTTGCCATCGCGGCGAACGAGGCACGCCACCTCTCGCGACGTCATCGGACGCGAGCAGTGCGCGAGATCCCGCTCGACGCGATCGGCCCGAGCGCCGGCGTCGCAGCTGACCTCGACCGTACGGGCGCCCTCGACCTCGCGCGCGCCCTGAACGGGCTCGCGCCCGACGATCGGACACTCCTCGCCTTGCGCTACGTCGCGGGTCTCAACTCGACCGAGCTCGCCCATGCCACGGGCTTGTCCGCCTCGGGGACGCGCGCACGGCTGCAGCGGCTCCTGGCTCGACTCCGAACGGAGCTTGCTGAATGAACAGCGATTTCGAGCTGCGCCTGGCTCACGAGCTTCGGGACTACGCCGCCGTCGCGGCGGGACCGGCAACCGATGCCGAGATCGAGCGCGCCCTGGCAGCGCGCCCGGTGGCCCGCCGCCTGACGTGGCAAATGGGCCTGACCAGCCGCCGCACGCTGCTGGTCGCCGCCGCCACCGCACTGCTGCTCGTCGGGGCGGCGGTCGTTGGAGCGCTGCTGCTTCGCGACGCCCGGCCGACCGCACCGTTCCGGCTGTCGATCCTTGCCACCGGCAGCCCTGAGAGCATCTTCGAATGGGATGCCGATGCGAACGCCTGGACGCAGATCAGCAACGACGTGTCGTACGGGCAATCGCCAGATGGTCGATGGCTCACCTTCGGGTCCTTCGAGCTGAACCTGCGGGCCCTCGGACCGGGCGCTCGCGGGCAGGCGGTGGTGTGGCGCCGAGTCGATCGTCCAGATGGTGGCCAGACGCTTCCGATCGGCACGTGGTCTCGAGACAGCAACGGATTGCTCGCGATCCTGCCCGACCGCTCGCTGCGGGTCGCCGACATCCTCGATCGACCGATCGCGGTGCCTCCCGAGGCAGAGGTCAGGGTGTCCACGTACAGCGGTTTTCCGGAGGATGTCTCGGACTTCGTCTGGGACCGCGTGGGCACGGACGGCCATCCCCGCATCGTGGCAATCAGCCGGTCGGGCGCGGTCTACGTGCTCGACACCTCGCGGGGCCCGGCAGTCGCGGTCGCGACGGTCCCGGCATGGCCGGCGGATCCCGACAGCGAGTCGGGGCCGCAGCTGGCCCTGGCCTCGGACGGCAACCGAGCGATCACGGTCGGGAAGGACGGTGGCGTCTACCTGGTCGACCTGCTCGGCGGCAACGTCGAGGCGATCGCCGGGGACGCTGCGCTCGCAAACCAGCTCCTGTGGGGCTGGTCGCCGGACGATCACTGGGTCGGTGTCGGCGGTCGAATGATCGACGTCCTATCGCACGAGCTCTTCGCGCTGCCCGGCGCGGCTGCGACCGGCTGCTCCTCGCGTCCGGCCTGGGGCCCGAGAGGGCACGCAGTTGCCTGGCTCGGCGACGGGTTCCTGCGCATCCGCGATGACGCGGGCACGGTCGTCGAGCGGCGGATCGAGTGCCCGAGCGGCCCCGAGACCACCGGGACGTCGGTCGCCTGGCGCCCGGATGGAGGCGCCGTCGCCATCGCCATGTCCGCTCTCGGCGCGGACACCCAGCCCCTCGGCGGGTCGGTCGTCATGTTCGACATCGAGGAGAACCACTGGACAGCCATCGCATCGGACGATCGCTCGTACATGCACTACACGATCCACTGGGTGCCGATCCCGTGAGGGCAAGACACGTGATCGCGATCACTCTGGTCGCGATCGTGATCGGCACCATGGCCGGCTGCGGAACGGCTGCCCCAGCTGCAACGACGGCCGCCTTGGCGTCGACGGAATCGGCCACCCCGGCCGTGAGTGCAGCCGCTGCTACTCCCGCGCCGACGGCGATCCGCGGCATCGGGCGCATCGCGTTCGTCACGGGCGGCACCGAGGAGAACGAGGTCATCGTCACGATCCTCCCCGACGGCACCGATGCCTGGCGAGTGCCTCGCCCTGGACCGTCCATGAACGAGGGCCCGGCGTGGGTGCCCGGCACCGAGATCCTCGTGTTCGACAGCACCAGGACCGGATCCGTCGACCTCTACCGGATCAAGGTCGGCGACGCCGCCGCGACGCCGATCACGGCCACTGTCGAGGGGTTCGAGGGCTACCCATCGGTGTCGCCGGATGGGAAGACGATCGTCTTCGACAACGGGACGGCGACCGAAAGCCTCGGCCTGTGGCTGATGGACTTCGACGGCTCGAATCAGCGGCCGCTCGTGGCTCCGCCCAAGCCGCCCACCTTCGATTCGGCACCCGCGTTCTCGCCCGACGGCACGCAGGTCGCGTTCGTGCGCAAGCGCTCGCAGCAGTCGCCCAACGCGCAGGAGGCGGCCTTCGTCGTCAACCTCGATGGCTCAGGGCTCGTCCAGCTCAACGACTGGTCGCTCGATGTCGGTCGAGTGCGGTGGGCGCCCGACGGCAGCCACCTCGTCCTCAGCGACAGCGCCGAGAACACACCGGTCGATGGCTCGGTCGACGTCTGGCGCGTGGACCCGGATGGAAGCAACCTGCGGCGCGTCACGGAGAACCAGGCTGGGACCTACTCGTTCAGCCCGGACTACTCGCCGGATGGCTCGCGCCTGCTCTTCGCGGAGTGGCACAGCGGCTGGAAGCACAACGAGCTTTGGACGTCCGACCCGGACGGCAGCAACCGGCAGATGGTCTATGCGAGCCCGGATGGGTTCTTCATCGAATGGCCCGTCTGGGGCGGGAGCCACTGACTCCTCTGGGGTCCTAACAGGGCGTCGAGTAGGTCGCGAAGGCCCCAGCCGCGTCGTACCGACCGTTCAGCGCGGTCGACGGGCTCTCGCGCGCGAACCACGAGAGGAACGCCATGTCGGCGAGGCCGTAGACGGTGCTGCCGTCATTGGACGTGAAGCCGAGCAGACCCCAGTCCTCGAGCGGGTCCGCCACCTCGAGCTGGTCCTGGCAGCCGAAGCTGTCAAACGGCGACTGCCAGGCGGGCGTCAGGTTCATCTGCTGCGTGATGCTGCCGCGCACTCGACGACCGAGCACGAACGGATCGTTCATCCACTCGACCAGCTCGTGGCTGAGGACGACGCTCCGGAAGTCGAGCCCCGGGGGCACCTGGTCGCCGAAGTCCGGCATCGAGGCAAACGCGTAGGTGTTGATCGACCGCGCGTTGCTGTCGTTGGCGATCGCGCCGTGGAATCCACTGTAGTAGGCGCACGACTGCGGTCGGAAGCAGTCCTCCGGGTTGCCCTCCGTCGCGTAGATGTTGTCCGCGAGGAACACGACGAGCGTGCGCGGGTCGACGTGGAGGCTGTTGATGAGGTTGTTGAGCTTGAGGTAGAGGGCCTCCCCGCTCACCATCCCGAAGGACAGGTTGTGACTGTCGCGCCACGTGATGCCCTGCGCGGCGGGGATGCTGATCGTCTGGGTCGGGGCGACCTTGGGCGTGCCGAGGAGCACGTGGTAGTCCGGGCTCGTCGTGCTGACGTACTTCCAGAAGTTGTCCTGCTGCAGCTCGTCCAGGTATTGCCGTCCCTGCGTGTTCTGCGAGCCCTGGAAGATCGGTGACGAGCTGGCCTCGGTCGCCATCCGGTCGTCGCCAAGCGAGCAATGCGACGACGCGAAGTCGAAACGCAGGGGCACGAGCAGGACGGGGACCGTCGTCGTCGCGGAACCGGCGGCTGGGTCCGTTCCGACCATCGTGTACGGGTATGTCTTGCCGTCCGTCGTGAAGGACCCCGACCACGTCGGGACGCTCGCCACGTCGGCGGGGATGGTCACGACGGCGCCAAGCGAACCTTCGCCAACGTGCTCTTCGTGGAAGTTCGTGGTCGTCGTGCGCGGCGTGCACGTAGCTGCGGCAACCCCGCTCGCTTGACCGACGAGCAGGAGCGGCGCAAGGAGCGCGGCCGCAACGAGCGCGGTTCGCGGCATCTTCGTCTGGTCGTGCATCGGTCCCTTCTCCTGGCTCAAGCCTGATCGACGTCGCAGTTGCGTTTCCGGAGCCTGCATTCGAGCTGGGCTCGTGCCATCGGTCGACCGACCTATCGGCCGTGCGTTTGCACGACCGATTTCCGGCGTTCGCCGCGCAAACAGCAAGGCCTCCGGACGCAAATCCGGAGGCCGTCTCATGTCTCGGGAGTTGGCTGGCGAGGAAGGATTCGAACCTTCAATCCCCTGATCCAGAATCAGGTGCCTTACCGTTTGGCCACTCGCCAGCGGCGCGGAGCGCAGATGGTAACCCTCGTCAGACAGGCGCCCCAGCTTGCCCGCTGATCTTGGCCCAAGTGTCCTTGAGCGTCAGCGTTCGATTGAAGACGAGGGCGCCGGCCCGACTGTCCTGATCCGGCGTGAAGTAGCCGAGCCGTTCGAACTGCACCGTCTCGCCGACCTCGATCTCGGCCAGGGACGCCTCGAGCATCGCGCCGGGCACGATCGTCTCGGAGGCCGGGTTCAGCTCCGTCATCGGGTCGTCCGCGGCGCCCGGATCGGGACGGCTGAACAGGTGGTCGTATAGGCGCACCTCGGCAGCCACGGCATGGTCGGCCGCTACCCAGTGCAGGGTCGCCTTCGGCTTGCGCCCGTCGGGGGCATCGCCACCGCGCGTCTCGGGGTCGTAGGTGCAGCGCAGCTCGACGATCCGCCCCGCAGCGTCGTTCACGACCTCGTTGCAGGTGATGAAGTACGCGTTCCGAAGGCGGACCTCGCGGCCCGGTGCGAGCCGGAAGAACTTCGGCGGCGGGTCCTCGGCGAAGTCCTCGCGTTCGATCCACAGCTCGCGTCCGAACGCGACCTCGCGCGTCCCGGCGGCGGGGTCCTCGGGATTATTGATGACATCGAGCGTCTCGGACCGACCCGCCTCGTAGTTGGTGAGGACGACCTTGAGCGGGTCCAGCACCCCGAACCGCCGCTCGGCGGTCCGGTTGAGCACCGAACGCACGCTGTGTTCGAGCATGCCGTACTCGGAGACCGAATCCACCTTCGTCACCCCGACCGCCTCCGCGAAGTCCCGAATGCCCTCGGCGGGGAAGCCGCGCCGCCGGAGGCCGGAGATCGTCGGCATCCGCGGGTCGTCCCAGCCGCGCACGTGGCCCTCGTTGACGAGGCGGAGCAGGAACCGCTTCGAGAGCACGGTGTAGGTCAGATTCAGGCGGGCGAACTCGATCTGCCGCGGGCTCGACGGCACCGGAAGGTGCTCGATCAGCCACTCGTACAGCGGTCGATGGATCTCGAACTCGAGCGTGCACAGCGAATGGGTGACGCCCTCGATCGCGTCGGACTGGCCGTGGGCGAAGTCGTATGTCGGGTAGATGCACCACGCGTCGCCGGTCCGCGGGTGGCTCGCGTGGACGATCCGGTAGAGGACCGGGTCGCGCAGGTTGATGTTCGGGCTGGCCATGTCGATCTTCGCCCGCAGAACCCGCGCGCCGTTCGGGAACTCACCGGCCCGCATCCGCGCGAACAGGTCGAGGTTCTCCTCGACGCTCCGGTCCCGGTTCGGCGAGTTCGAGCCGGGCTCGGTCAGCGTGCCGCGGGTCGCCCGGATCGCGTCGGCCGACTGGTCGTCGACGAACGCGTGCCCGGTCGTGACGAGGTGGACCGCCCAGTCGTAGAGCTGCTCGAAGTAGTCGGAGGCGAACAGGACGGGGCCGCCCCAATCGAAGCCGAGCCAGCGGATATCCCGCTCGATCGCATCGATGTACTCCTGCTCCTCCTTGACCGGGTTCGTGTCGTCGAACCGGAGGTTGCAGCGGCCACCGAACTCGGAGGCGACCCCGAAGTTCAGGGCGATCGACTTGGCGTGGCCGATGTGGAGATAGCCGTTCGGCTCGGGGGGAAAGCGGGTGACCGGGGCCGCGATCCGGCCGGCCGCGACGTCGGCGGCCACGATCTCGCGGATGAAGTCGGACATCGCACCACACTCCTGGGGAGTTGGCTGGCGCGCCAGGATTCGAACCTGGAACCCCCTGATCCAGAGTCAGGTGCTCTACCGTTGAGCCACGCGCCAGCGAGCGCCGCGAAGTCTACCCGAGGCCTACGATGGTGGCCTCAGGCCCTGCGCCAGCCAGGCGTCCAGGGGCGGCGAACACGGAGGGGTTGCCGAATGCTTGGAGAGTTCCGTGGATTCCTGCTGAAGACGAACGCGCTGGCCCTGGCGGTCGGCGTGATCATCGGCACGGCGCTCGGCACGGTCGTCAACTCGCTGGTCAACGACATCATCATGCCGCCGGTTGGGCTGCTGCTCGGGGGTGTCGACTTCAGCTCGCTCAAGATCGTGCTCAAGCAGGCGGTCAATGGCGACGCGGCGACCGAGGTCGCGATTCGATGGGGCCTGTTCATCAACGCGATCATCGCGTTCGTCGTGATCGCCTTCGTGGTCTGGTGGATCTCCAAGATGTTCATCAAGGAAGGCCCGCCGCCCGAGGTCAAGACGTGCCCGTTCTGCATGGAGCCGAACGCGGTCGGCGCAACGAAGTGCCGCGCCTGCGCGAGCACCATCTGACGCGCGGGCGTACACGATCGAGAAGCCCCTGCGGTTGCAGGGGCTTCTGCCCTTTGCTCGGGTTCCGCGGACATCGCGCGTTGGCCGGGTTTCTCGGATTCCACCAGGGAATGCATTGGCGTGACTTGCGGGCCGGCGGATGGGCGTGCGGGGCACGAATCGGCCCTGAAAATCGCCCCAATGACGCTTCACGTCGACATCCGAGCGCATCTGCAGCCCGTGGGCCCGAGGAACTTCCTCGAATGACGCTTCTGGTGGAATCCGAGAGGAATTGACGGGGCCGCTGCAGGCGCGCGAACGCTTTCCGGATACGGACAAGAGGCCTACCATCGAGCCGACCCGGACCGGCTGACACGTACGGGGCCCGTCGACGGCGCGACCTGTTCGCGGCGAGATGCAAGGGCCCGCGATGACATCCACACCGGGAGGAGTGCGCGCATGGCCACCGTGACGTTCGAACACGTCTGGAAGCGCTTCGGCGAGTTCAACGCCGTCAAGGACCTCAACCTCGACATCCAGGATGGCGAGTTCATGGTCCTGGTTGGACCCTCGGGCTGCGGGAAGACCACCAGCCTGCGCATGATCGCCGGCCTCGAGGAGGTCTCCGACGGCGCCCTGAAGATCGGCGAACGCGTCGTGAACGACGTCGCCCCGAAGGATCGCGACATCGCGATGGTCTTCCAGAGCTACGCGCTGTACCCGCACATGTCCGTCTACGACAACATGGCGTTCGGGCTCAAGCTGCGCAAGGTCCCGAAGGCCCAGATCGACGAGCGGGTCAAGGAAGCCGCGAAGATGCTCGGTCTCGAGAACCTCCAGAAGAAGCCGCGCGAGCTGTCCGGCGGCCAGCGCCAGCGCGTCGCCCTCGGCCGCGCGATCGTCCGTGAGCCCGCGGTGTTCCTCATGGACGAGCCGCTGTCGAACCTCGACGCGAAGCTGCGCGTGGAGACGCGCGCCAACATCGCCCGCCTGCACCAGCGCCTCGGCACGACGACCGTGTATGTCACGCACGACCAGGTCGAGGCGATGACGATGGGCACGCGAATCGCGGTGATGGACAAGGGCGAACTGCAGCAGGTGGGCGCCCCGCAGGAGCTCTATGACAACCCGCAGAAGCTCTTCGTCGCGGGGTTCATCGGCAGCCCGTCGATGAACTTCATCGACCTCACCCGCGACGGCGACACGCTCAAGGGCGAGGGCTTCTCGGCGCCGATCCCGGCTCGCTTCAAGGGCGGCATCGACGCCGCCAAGTCAATCGTGGGCGGGTTCCGGCCGGAGCATTTCGACCTCGGCGACGTCCCGAACTCGATCACGATCCGCACGAAGGCGGACGTCGTCGAGTTCCTTGGCGACGAGGAACTGCTCCACGTGAGCATCCCGGGTCGCGAGGGCGACATCGTCGCCGTCGTGGGCTCGGAGCACCGCGTGAAGCCGGGCGATGTGCTCGACCTCAAGCTCCCGCTCGACAAGCTCCACCTGTTCGACAAGGAGACGGGCAACTCGGTCGCCAAGTCGATGGCCGCCGCCTCGGCCTGACCCGGCGAACAGCCAGATCGGCGGCCCGGCGACTCCCGCCGGGCCGTTCGATTCAGTCGAGCTCGCCTCGCAGCTCGGCGAGCGCCCGTTCGAACGCGTCCCGCGGCGTCTCCGGCCCGAACGGTGATGCCGCGATCGCGTCCTCGATCGAGCGCGCGCCGGCGTGCACCTCTCGCGCCAGGTCGGCCACGCCGCGGAAGGCCGCAAGCTGCGCTTCGAGGAACGCCCGGTCACCGACCGCGCCGTGGCCGGGCACGACCGCGCCCGTCCCCAGCGGGAGCAACCGCTCGACGGTCGCCACCCACTCGATCGGGTAGCCCTGGCTGAAGCTCGGCGGCGAGCCGTGCTCGATCAGGTCGCCCGCGAAGAGGACGTTCGCGTCCGGGACGTGCATGGAGATGTCCGAATCCGTGTGGCCGCGCCCGTGGAACGCGAGCTGGACCTCGCGGTCGCCGACGTGGAGTGAGGCGCGATCCGTGAACGTGTGCTCCGGCGGGTCGATGACCATCGACTCGAACTCGTCGGCGAGGTCCGGGTAGTGCCCAGCGAGCCGGCCGGCCAGCCCGGACTGGTCCTCGCGCATCCGCTCGGCCGTGCGGACGTGGCCCCAGAACGTCGCGGGTCGAAGGGCGTGGTTGCCCCACGTGTGATCCCAGTGGAAGTGGGTGTTCACGACGATCGACACCGCGTGGGGCGAGAGCCGTCGGATGTCGTCGGCGATCTCGCGCGCCTGGGACGCCGTGGATCGCGAGTCCACGACGAGGACGTCGCTCCCGCCGAGGACCACCCCGATCTGCTGGTCGATGAACTCGTAGTGGAGCGCGTAGACGCGGTCGCCGACTTCCTGGATCGCCATGGCCCGCAGCGTAGCGGCGTGTCGTAGGCTGCGGCCAATGCAGCCCGCACCCGGACCCGTTGCCCTTGGTCCAGTCGTCGAGCACATCGCGGCGCGAGACGGCACGTCGCTGCTCCTGCGCCATTGGCCGGTGCCGAGCGGCGAGCCGTGGGCGTCGCTGCTCCTCGTCCACGGGCTGGCCGAGCACACCGGCCGCTACGAGCACGTCGGCGGGCAGCTGGCAGCGGCCGGCATCGACACCCACGGCTTCGACCTGCGCGGCTTCGGCGCCTCGGGCGGTGCCCGCGCCTCGATCGACCGCTGGTCCCAGCTGCACGACGACCTCGAGGAGCGCCTCAACGCCGTGCGCTCGATCGCGCCAAACCGCCCGCTCGTGCTCTACGGCCATTCGCTCGGGGGCTTGATCACGCTGGGCTACGTGCTTGACGGCCGCGCCCGGCCGGACCTGCTCGTGCTCTCCGCGCCCGCGATCGGCGCCAACATCCCGCTGTGGCAGCGGGCGCTCGTGGGGTCACTGAAGCGCGTCTCGCCGGGGATGCTGCTCAGCAACCGCCTCGACCCGAACCAGCTGTGCTGCGACCCGACCGTCGGGGCGCACTACCAGAAGGACCCGCTGAACCAGCACAAGTCGACGGTCCGCTTCGCCGACGCCGCGTTCGCGGAGCAGCGGCGGGTCGCAGCCTCGCTCGATCGGCTGTCGATCCCGACACTCGTCATCCACGGCGGCGACGATCGCATCGTCCCGACCGAGACGAGCGCGGCCCTCGAGGGACGCCCCGGCGTCACCCGCCGCGTCTACCCCGGGCTGCGCCACGAGCTCCACAACGAATCCGATGGGCCGCGCATCGAGACCGAGGTCATCGCCTGGATCCGCGAGCGCGCAAGCCGGATGCACGCGCCGAGCTGACTCGACGATGGGGATCGTGGCCGAGGTACACTCGCGCCACAACTGAAGAGTTCATATCAAGAGTGGCGGAGGGACCGGCCCTGTGAAGCCACGACAACCTACCGGCGCGATGCCGGCAAGGTGCCAAATCCGGGCAGGCCCACCTGCAAGATAGGAAGCTCTTCGGAGCCCACTGCTTGACCGTCCGGTCTTCCCATTTCCGGTCCCTCCTGATCGCGCGTTCGCGCGCGGACGACGAAGGAGCGACCGATGACGACCGAAGCGATTGCCCTGGCGACGACCCCGGCCGGCTTCCGGCTGGGCCTCGCGTGTCGAGCGTGCGGGCGGCCCGATGCCGGCCGGTTGGCCTACGTGTGCTCGAGCTGTCTCGGTCCGCTCGAGCCGACGTATGACCTCGCGGGCATCGCCAGGTCGATCGAACGGGAGGCGATCGGAGCTCGGCAGCCGGGCATCTGGCGCTACCGCGAGCTGCTCCCGGTCGATCCGCCGGCGCGCGGCCTCGCCGTGGGCTCGACGCCGTTGATCGAGGCAGACCGGCTCGGGGGCTCCCTCGGGCTCGACCGCCTGTGGATCAAGGACGACACCCGGAATCCGACGCTGAGCTTCAAGGACCGCGCGGTCGCCATCGCGGCCGCCCGGGCACGGGAGCTCGGGCTGGAGGCGCTCGCCTGCGCGTCCACGGGCAACCTCGCCGGCGCAACGGCCGGTGCCGCGGCGGCAGCGGGGCTGCCGGCGTACGTGTTCGTGCCGGCCGACCTGGAGCCGGCCAAGATCGACCACGCGCTCGCCTATGGCGCGACCGTGGTGCCGATCGACGGCAGGTACGATGACGTGAACCGGCTGTGTCTCGAGGTCGCCGACGAGACCGACTGGGGCTTCGTGAACGTGAACCTCCGGCCGTTCTACGCCGAGGGCTCGAAGACGCTGGCGTTCGAGATCGCCGAGGGCCTCGGGTGGCGGACGCCCGACGTGATCGTCGCCCCGATCGCCTCGGGGGCCCTGTTCACGAAGCTCGCTCGCGGTTTCGACCAGCTCGCGAAGGTCGGGCTCATCGATCGCCGGCCGGTCCGCTTCATCGGCGGCCAGGCGGCCGGCTGCGCGCCGGTCGCGACGGCGTGGGCCCTCGGGTCCGACGTGGTCGAGCCCGTCGAGCACCCGGACACGATCGTCCGCTCGCTCGCGATCGGGGCGCCGGCCGATGGCGGCTACGCGGCGGCGCTGGCGCGGTCGACTCAGGGGTCGATCGAGGCCGTGCCGGACGCTGCCACCGCAGCGGCCATTCGCGCCGTGGCCCGGCTGGAGGGGATCTACACGGAGACCGCTGGCGGCGTGACCGTCGCCGCATTGGAGGCAGCGGTTCGACGCGGCACGATCCAACCAGGCGACGAGGTCGTTGCCATCCTCACCGGGAACGGGCTCAAGACGCCGGATGCCCGCCGATTCGGCGTGGAGCCCGGCGCGAGCGGCGACCCGGACCGCGAGCAGGGGCTCGCACCGGTGATCCCTCCGTCGTTCGGGGCGTTCGAACGGTGGCTGGGCAGCCGCGGCGTATGATGGCCGGCAACTGAATACCGCCTCCGGGGAGCGCAGCAGCGCTGAGAGTGTGGCAAGGCCACAGACCCGCGGAACCTGATCCGGTTCGTACCGGCGAAGGAAGCAGGCCAAGGCTCGATTCGCGCCGCCCGTCTTCTTCCGGAGGGCGGCGTGCGTCGTAGCTGGAGGTATTCGTTCGATGCAGACCTGGCGGACGAGGGACATCCTCGTCACCGCGGTCATCGGCGTGGCGTTCGGGGTCGTCTTCTGGGCGTGGGGCCTCGCGTGGTCCGCGTTCGAGCCCCTGAACCTCGTGTTCCCCGTGCTGCGTGATTCGCTCTACGCCGTGTGGCTCGTGCCGGCCGTGCTTGCGCCGCTCATCGTTCGCAAGCCGGGCGCAGCGATCTTCGCGGAGATGGTCGCAGCAGGCGTCTCCGCAACGCTCGGGAGCCAGTGGGGGATCGACACGCTCGTGTCCGGGTTCATCCAGGGAGCGGCCGCGGAGGTCGTCTTCGCGCTCGTCCGGTACCGCACCTGGTCGTGGCCCGTCCTTTCGATCGCCGCCATCGCGAGCGCGGCCGCTGCGTGGATCCATGACTGGGTCCTGTACTACGCGGACGTGAGCATCGACCTCCAGCTGGCACGCGGGGTGTTGATGGCGATCTCGGCGGTCGTGTTCGTGGCGCTCGGTTCGGTGCTCCTCGAGCGCTCCCTCCGCCGGGCCGGGGTGTTGCAGGGCCTCGGCGGGCAGGGCACGGCGGCGCAGGGCTCGGGCGCCTGATCTCGCACGCGGCGCCGCCCGCCATCCGGGCGAGCGGTGCGAGCTTCACGTACGAGGGCGCCGATCGACCGGCGTTCCGGGAGATCGAGCTGGACGTCGAGCCCGGGGCCGTCCTGCTCGTCGTCGGGCCTTCCGGGTCCGGGAAGAGCACGTTTGCCCGCGGCGTCGCCGGACTGCTGCCGTGGCAGTTTCCCGGAACATGGCGCGGCTCGCTTCGCGTTGGCGACACGGACGTCGCCGGCGGCGGATCGGTCACGACCCGGACGCTCGGCGCGGGCATCGTGCTGCAGGACCCGGCCAGCCAGCTGGTCATGGAGCGGGTCGGCGACGACGTTGCCTTCGGGCTCGAGAACGCCGCGTGGCCGCTCGAGGCGATGCGGGCGCGGGTCCCCGAGGTCCTCGCCTCGGTCGGGCTCGCCGGATTCGAGGAGCGACGATCGACGCGCCTCTCCGGCGGCGAGCAGCAGCGGGTCGCGATCGCGGGCGTGCTTGCGATGCGGCCGGGCCTCCTCGTGCTCGATGAGCCGACGGCCAGGCTCGACCCCGACGGAGCGGACGCCGTCGCCGCCGTGCTGCGCGGACTGCGTTCCGAAGGTTCGACGACGATCGTGCTCGTCGAGCATCGCGCCGACATCGCGTGGCCGCTCGCGGACCTCGTGCTGGCACTTGACGCTGGCGGCCGACCGATCGACATCGGGACGCCTGCGGGCGTGCTCGAACGCTCGGCACCGCAGCTGTCGGCGGCAGGGATCTGGCTGCCCACCGATCGCAGCGTGGAACGGCGCCGCCGCGCGATCGCATCGGGGGACGGCGTCGTGCTGGCGTTCGACGATGTCTCCTTCGAGTTCGAGCCGGGCCGGCAGGTCCTGCACGACCTCGGCCTCGAGGTACGTGCAGGCGAGCGCGTCGGGCTGGTGGGCAGGAACGGCAGCGGCAAGACGACCCTGCTGCGCCTGGCGCTCGGTCTGCTGCGCCCGGACGCCGGCCACGTCTTCCTCGGTGGCCGCAATCCCGCCCGCCTTCGAGCCAGCGAGCTCGCGCGGCTCGCGGGCTACGTCGTCCAGGACCCGGAGCTCGGGTTCCTCGCCGATTCCGTGCGTGCGGAGGTCGAGCTGGGCCTGGATCCCACGCAGGTCGCGTTCGCGCAGGAGCTCTGCGATCGGCTCGGGCTGCCGCTCGGGAGCTTCGGGTCGCGCAGCCCGTACCGGCTCTCCGGCGGCGAGCAGCGGCGCCTGTCGCTCGTGACGGGGCTCGCGCGCCGGCCCGCGCTCCTCGCCCTCGACGAGCCCACGTACGGCCAGGATCGACACGGCCACGAGGCGCTCGTCGCCGCCCTCGACGACCTGGTCGGGCAGGGGAGCGCCGTGCTTGCCGCGACGCACGACGTCCGCTTCGCGGCGGATGCCCTCGATCGGGAGGTCGGGCTCTCGTGAGCGGCATCCTCGTGCCGGACGTCGGGGCGCGGCAACGCGAGAGCCCGCTCGGCCGGACGAACCCGCTCGTCAAGCTCGCGATCGCGACCGCGTGGCTTGGGGGGCTGATCGTCACGCTCGACGTCCGGCCGCCATTGGTGCTGGCCGCCGTGGCGCTTGCCGCGGGTCTCGTGTTGGGTCGGATCGAGCCTGCCGCCTACCTTCGACGGCTGCTGCCGCTTGTGCTGGCGGCGTTCGGGATCGCGATCGCGAACCTCCTCTTCTCCGGGAGGAACGCCGATCCGTTGGCCACGGAGCTCCTGCGACTCGGGCCGGTCCGCCTCACCCAGGAGGCCGCCATCGCCGCGGCTGGACTCGCCGCCAGGGTCGCCGCGATCGTGAGCGTCGGCGCTGTCTTCGCGCTGACCACGGACGCGACCCAGCTCGTCGACTCCCTCGTGCAGCTCGCCCGCGTCTCACCGCGCTTCGCCTACGGGGCGCTGGCCGCCTACCAGGCCGTACCGCGGCTCGCCGATGACCTCACGACGATCCGGCACGCTCGCCGCCTGCGCGGCCTCGCCGGGTGGCATCCACGGATCCTCGTGAGCCTCCTCGTTCGGGCGATCCGGCACGCGGACGAGCTCGCGATCGCGATGGATGCCCGCGGCTTCGGCAGCGGCCCGCGTTCGACCTATCGACCGGTTCGCTGGACGTATCTCGACCCCGTCGTGCTTGGGTTCGGGCTCGGACTGCTCGTCGGGGTGCTGCTGCTGGCGCGCTGATCACGGTTTGCCGGTGCCCGCGCCGCTGCGGATCGAGATTCACGCAACATGTGCACAAGCGGCCCTGGCGAGGGCGAACGACACCAGCGAATCGCTGCCAGCGCGGTCCAAGCGCCCTGCGCCTGCGGATCTGGTCGGATCCTGAGCGTGGACGGAGCTGGTTGAAGTCCAGCGCGGGGTGGACGATCCCGGCGAGACATGCCTTGCGACGTCGTTCGTTGTGTTTGTGCGCATGCCACGTGCATTCACATGCGCGGCAGCCCTGCCTATCCGCCGAGCAAACCAGGCAGCTCTTCGAGTGAGTCGATGACCGCCGCAGCCCCCGCCTCGAGCAGCGCCTCGCGCGATACGGCGGACCCGGCCGTCACGCCGATCGCTGTCATGCCCGCCGCGACCGCCGCGCGCACGTCCCACGTCGCGTCACCCACCGCCCAGCACCGCTCGGGCGCGACACCGAGCTTTTCGGCTGCGAGCAGCAGCAGGTCGGGCGCCGGCTTCGCGTGCTGGACATGCGAGCCGTCGACGATCTTCGGCGCATGGCCGAGGTCCAGCGCAGCCACCGAGCCTTTGACCTGCGCGGCCCGGCTGGACGTCGCGATCACCCACGGCAGCCCTCGATCGGGCAGCCTTTCGAGCACGGCGTGGACCCCGGGCAGGGCCCTGGGCGAGCCGTTCCGGCGGTCGAAGCCCTCGCCCGCCGCCTTGTCGACCTCCTCGACCTCATGGTCGGAGAGCTGCCGACCAGCGTCGGCCGCGACCTCTCGGGCCAGCCGACGGCCGTCCATCCCGATCTTCGGCGCGACCTGGTCGGGCGTCGCCGGGACACCGATCGCGGTAAGCGCTTCGACCCAGCCATCGATCCGCTTGGAAACCGTGTCGACGAGCGTTCCGTCGAGGTCGAAGATCAGGCCACCGGGGCGGGGGAGCGACGGCACCGGGGGAACCTCCGGGAGCGGGCCATGCGTGACGTTGACGTGCGCGACAATGGTGCCCGATGGTGACGATCGATCCCGGGCGCCGCTCGGGCATCATCGTGCCAATCTCGTTGCCGTCCGAGCTCGATGCGATCCGGATGCGCGAGGTCGCGAGCGCCCGTGCCGGTGCACCCGCCCATGTGACGCTGCTCTTCCCGTTCGTGCCGGTCGCGTCGCTCGATGCCCACCACCTTGCCCTCGCCGCAGACGTCGTCGCGTCCGTCTCGGCCTTCGATGTCCGGCTCGGCGAGGTTCGGCGCTGGGATCCGGGCGGCGGCGCGCCGGAAGGCGTCGTCTGGCTCGACCCGCAGCCGTCGGCGCCCTTCGTGCGACTGACCGAAGCCCTCGCCGGGGCGTTTCCGGACTACCTGCCATACGGCGGCCTCCACGACACGATCGTCCCGCACCTGACGATCGCCTCGGACGATCGACGGCACCTTCGATTGGTCCAGGCCGAAGCGGCTCGCTGGCTCCCCCTCCGCCGTCGCGTCTCGGCTGCCGTCCTCATCACGGAGGGCCGGGACGGCCGCTGGCGGACACGCCGCCGGTTCCCGCTGGGGCGATCATGACCGAGGACGTCCGATCGATGCACACGGCCGTGCTCGAGTGGTATGCCGCGAACGGCCGCAACCTGGCCTTCCGGCGGACCGGCGATCCGTGGGCAATCCTCGTCTCGGAGGTCATGGCGCAGCAGACGCAGGCCGCGCGTGCCGCCGAGGCGTGGAGGCGCTTCATCGCGGCCTATCCAACGCCCGGATCGATGGCCGAGGCGTCCGCCGCCGACGTGATCCGCGCCTGGCGCGGCCTGGGCTACAACCGCCGTGCGCTGGCGCTCCATCGGGCTGCGCGCACCATCGTCGACGATCACTGGGGTCGCGTGCCTGACACGCTCGACGCGCTGGTCGCCCTGCCCGGAATCGGGCCGTACACGGCACGCGCGGTCCTGGCCATCGCGTTCAACCGGCCCGTCGCCGCGCTCGACGTCAACATCGGGCGGGTGCTGGGTCGCGCCTTCGGGCTGGCGGACGTCACCGCGAACCAACGGCAATCCGCCGCGGATGCGCTCGTCCCGCCGGGCAGGGCCGCGGATTGGACGCATGCCCTCATGGATGTCGGCGCCGCCTTCTGCCGGCCGCGCGATCCGGGCTGCGGCGAGTGCCCGCTCCGGACGTTGTGTCCCGTTGCCGGCAAGGTGGTCCCGGCGAAGCCGACCCGTGCCGCGCCGCGGTTCGAATCGACCTCCCGATGGCTCCGGGGCCGCATCCTCGACGCCCTGCGCGACGCGCCCGACAATGGCTGGGTGCAGTTCGAAGCGCCGATCGGCGATCACGGGCTCGACGCGGTCGCGGCCGCGTTGGCGGCCCTGCGTGTTGACGGGATGATCGCGCTCGAGGGGGGCCGCGCCCGATTGGCGCTCGCATGACGGCCCGGCTCGCGCCACACGTTCCGCTCCTCATCGGTGTGCTGCTCACCGCAGTGGTCGCGGCCTGTGGATCCGCACCCGGTCCCACGATCCCGGCGACCGTCTCGCAGGATGTCGCGGTGACCGCCGCGAAGGCGAGCGTGTCGTCATCGACCCCGATCGCGGTCGACTCCGTGGCGCTGTCCACGTTCGGCAAGGAGGCGCCAGACAGTCAGCTGGAGGCAGCGAGCCTCTCGGTGTGGGCGGTTAGGCTGTCCGGCACCTTCGAGGTCCCGTCGTGTGGGCCGGCCGGGGCGACCGTGTGCCCGTCGCCACTCGGCAGTGCGCTCGTCCTGATCGACGCGTCCACCGGCGAGTTCATCCTGGCGTCGATGCCGGCGCCGCAGCCTGCCCCGGCCGCGTCGTGAAGCTCCTGCTCACCGCCGCCGGCGTGAAGAACGAGACGATCAAGCGTGCGCTGATCGACCTGCTCGGCAAGCCGATCGAGGAATCGACGGCCCTGGCGATCCCGACGGCGGCCTACGGCCATCCGATGTCCGGCCCCGGCGCCGGCCCGTGGCGGTTCGTCAGCGGGAACAGCCACCTGCGCATGGTCGACCTGGGCTGGAAGTCGATGGGCCTGCTCGAGCTGACCGCGCTCCCGAGCATCAACACCGAGCAGTGGGTTCCGCTCGTGAAGAGCACCGACGCGCTGCTCGCCAACGGCGGCGACGCGCTCTACCTCGCCCACTGGATGCGCGAATCGGGGCTCGCTGCCATGTTGCCGGAGCTGCAGAACACCGTCTGGGTGGGCCTCAGCGCCGGGAGCATGGTCATGGCGCCGCGCATGGGCGCCGACTTCATCCAGTGGCAGCCGCCCGACGGCGAGGACCGCGGTCTTGGCGTGGTCGACTTCTCGATCGGCCCGCACCTTGCGCCGAACGGCCAGCCGGGTAACTCGATGGCCGAGCTGGAGGCGTGGGCGGCGTCGATCCCCGGCGACAAGTACGCGATCGACGACGACACGGCGATCCAGGTCGTCGACGGGAAGGTCGAGATCATCACCGAGGGCCAGTGGCGGTTCTTCCCGGCCACTGCCTGACTGCTACCGTCGCAACGTGAGGAATTCGCGCCGGGGGGTGCGAACTGTGTGGCACCTGGTCGCCCTTGTTGCCGCCTTCGCCATCGCCGCGGCCGGCTGCGGCCCGGCTCCGAGCGAAGCGCCCAAGCTGGGTCCCGTCCCCGACGCCGAGATGTCGCTCACGGCGAACAATCTGTCCGATCGGGCGCTCGAGCTGTTCGTGAACGACAGCAAGATCGCCGATATCGCGGCGAAGTCCTCGCCGACCTTCAAGGCGCAGGATCTCCCGCCGCTGCCATGGACGGCCGAGCTGCGGCTGCCCACGGGCCGAACGCTGCTCACCCTGCCGGTGACGTCGGGTTCGGTGGTGATCCTCGCGAACGGTTCGACAAGCCCCGCGATCCGGGCTGATCTCTCCTGCGGGCGGATCGAGCTGTTCGTGATCTTCCCGTTGCTCGGGCCGCCGCCGGGCCCGGGCAGGCTCGGGGACTGCGGCCCCTAGGCGCGTTCGCGGGACCGGGTGGGCAGGGGACAGGACTCCGGCAGCCCGAGCAGGCCGCCGATCCGCCGCCGATGCGCTGCGATCTGGCGATACAGCGGCTCGAGGAGCGCGTGGCCGACGGGCTGGTCGAGCAGCGTCGCGTACCAGCCCATCACCGGGATGAGCCGGCCCGCTGCCAGCGCTGCGCGCGCGCCCGTGAGCACGGTCCCGTCTGCGCGAACGAAATGCAGGCTCTCGGTCAGGTCGCGGCCCTCGACGGCCGCCGCGAGCCGAGGCTCCGAAGCGACCTCCTGGAGCGCCAGCATGCCCAGCTTCTCGGATGGCACGAGCTGGCCGAGCCGCGTCGCGGTCTCGATGCAAAGACCGCAATCCGCGTCGTACAGGAGCGTGCCCGAGCGGTCCACGAGCCGAGTCTAGGTTCAACGGGCGGGACGCCTCGGCTACGCTTCCACTCGTGACCCAGATGGCGGCGCCGGCTGCGGCCGGCCCGATGTTCCCCCTTCCCGCGGACGACCCCGAGCTCTTCGGGCTCGACCTGCGCGCCCTTCGCGGGCGTTGGGCGGGGACGGCGGCGCGATCCGCGATCGGTGGCGCCGCAATGACGGGCATCGACACGAAGGCGCAGAAGCTCGGGATGCCAGGCCAGAAGCTCATGGAGCATGCGGGCGCCGCGGTTGCCGCGGCTGTCAAGGCGATCGCGGTGCAGACCGATCGTTGGACAAAGGGTCCGATCCTCGTCCTGTGCGGGCCCGGCAACAACGGCGGTGACGGCTTCGTGGCAGCGCGCTACCTCGCGAAGGCCGGGGCGGAGGTCGCGGTCGTGCTGGTCTCGTCGGCCGCGCAGCCCGCGACCGCGGACGCGACCCGCAACTGGAACCGGCTCGATCGCGAACGGCGGGTGGCCCGGATCCATGCGTCGACCGCCCTCGACCTCAAGGTGCTGTCGAAGGACATCGATCGAGCATCGATCGTCGTCGACGCGCTGCTGGGCACCGGCGTCCATGGCGAGCTCCGCGACCCCATTCGAACGGCCGTGGAGGTCGTGCTCGCGGCACGCAAGGCGAAGGTGCCGATCGTCGCGATCGATACCCCGACGGCAGTCGACCTCACGTCCGGCGACCCCTCGAAGCCGGTCGTCCGGGCGGACCTCACCGTGACGTTCCATCGACCGAAGACCGGGCTGCTCACGAAGCAGGGCGCCGCGCATGCCGGCAAGGTGCTCGTCGCGCCGATCGGGATCCCGAAGGAGGCGGACCGTGGCTGAGGCGAAGCCGATCGGCTGGCGCGAGGTGGTCATCGTCGCGGCTGTCGCGGTGGCGGCCGTCCTTGGCGCGGCGATTCTCACCGCCGTGCTTCCGACGGACGCCCAGCGGGTGATCTTCCACACGCCACTGCTGATCGCGGTCCTGCTCGTCGGTACGGGCTACGTGCTCTGGCGGATCGCTCGCCGGCCCCAGGAGCCGCCCGAGCAGTGATCGACCGACCGGCGCACGACGGTCCCGGCTGGCGCACGAAGTCGCTCGAGGCCCTCGCCGGCGAGCGCTTCGACGTCCTCATCGTCGGTGGCGGCATCGTCGGCGCCGGGGCGCTCCTGGATGCGACATCCCGGGGGCTGCGCGCCGCGCTCGTCGAGCAGCGGGACATCGCGTCGGGCACCTCCGGGCGGTCGTCCCGCCTCATCCACGGCGGGCTGCGCTACCTGGAGCAGCTCCACTTCGGCCTCGTCTACGAGGCGCTCGAGGAGCGCGCGCGCCTGCTCCGGCTCGCGCCGCACCTGGTGACCCTGGAGCCGTTCCTCTTCCCGATCTACGGCATCCCGCTCTTCCACCAGGCGTTCTACGGGTCTGGGGTCTTCCTGTATGACCTGCTCGGCGCGCGCCGTGACGGCGGCTTCGCGAAGCATCTTCGGCCCTCGAGCGCGATCGAGTACGCACCGGACCTGCATCGGAAGGGCCTGACCGGCGGGATCATCTATCACGACGGCGTCGAGGACGATGCGCGGCTCGCGCTTGCCGTCGTGCGCACGGCGATCGCCGGCGGCGCCGTTGCCGCGACGCGGGTGCGAGCCGACAAGCCGCTGCTCGATGGCGAGAAGATCATCGGCGCGTCCGTGCGCGACCTGGTGGGCGATCGCGCGTTCGACGTTCGCGCCGAGCGCGTGATCGATGCCACGGGGGTCTGGGCGGCCGATCCGGAGACGCGTTTCGCGCAGCTCGAAGGCGGCGACAAGTTCGTCCCGAGCCGCGGATCGCACATCGTCATCCGGCGCGACCGGCTCCCTGCCCAGGGCGGGCTCACGCTGCGAATCCCGGGCCGAGTCGTGTTCATCATCCCGTGGCCCGGCCACTGGATCATCGGGACGACGGACCACTCCGATCCTCGATCGCCGGAGCAGCTCTCGGCGCCCGAGGCGGACGTCGACGAGATCCTGTCGACCGTCAACAAGCAGCTCGACATCGATCTCGGCAAGGGCGACATCGTCGGCACGTACGCCGGGATGCGGCCCCTCGTGGGCGACCCCGGCGGCTCGACGGTGAAGGCGTCGCGAGAGCACCGCGTGGCGGCGGACGCGAGCGGCCTGGTCCGGATCTCGGGCGGCAAGTACACGACGTATCGGGTCATGGCGCGCGACGTCGTCTCGGCGTCCCTCGGCCAGCGTGAGGCGAAGCGGCGGCCGTCCGGCACCGCGGAGCTGCCCGTCGTCGGTGCGGCACCCCGGGACGAGCTCGCGCAGATCGGAGCGACGCTGGAGCGGCCCCTTCGCGAGGCGGCCGGCATCCTGGGCCAGGCGAACGCCACGTGGCCCGCCCGGATTGCCCACCGGCTCGCGGCGCGACACGGCCGGCAGGCGCCGGAGGTCGTCGCGCTGGGCCGCGAGCTGGACCTCGTGGCCCCGCTCGGTGACGGAATCGATCTCCTGCAGGCCGAGGTCGCGTGGGCGGCTCGCAACGAGCTCGCCCTCTCGATCGACGACATCCTCGCCCGGCGCATGCGCCTGGCACAGGAGCGGCCGGATCGCGGGGCATCGGTGGCGCCGCGCGTGGCCGCGATCCTGGGCGAGGAGCTCGGCTGGGACGAAGCCCGCCAGGCGCGCGAGGTCGATGCCTACCTCGACGTCGCCCGTCGCGAATACGGCCTCCCCTGGGCAGGCCGCTGACGGCCCGTCCGTGACGTGGCCGAGCTGCTGATCCTCGCCCTCGACCAGGGCACGACGTCTTCGCGGGCGATCGCGTTCGGGCGGGATGGGCGCCCGGTCGCCACGGCCCAGAAGCCGTTCCCGCAGCAGTTCCCGTCGCCCGGCCACGTCACCCACGATCCGGAAGCCATCTGGTCGTCGCAGCTGTCGGTCGCGCGGGACGTTGTCGGGGCCGTGGGCGGCCCCGAGCGCATCGCCGCGATCGGGATCACGAACCAGCGCGAGACCACGATCGTGTGGGACCGGGCGACCGGCGAACCCATCGCCGACGCGATCGTGTGGCAGAGTCGGATCACGGCGCCGGCGTGCGAGGCGTTGCGCGCCGCTGGCCACGAGGCGCTGTTCCGGACGCGGACCGGCCTGCCGCTCGACGCGTACTTCAGCGGCCCGAAGGTCGCGCACATCCTGGACGCCGTGCCGGGTGGGCGCACCCGTGCCGAGCGCGGCGAGCTGGCGTTCGGCACGGTCGACTCGTTCCTGCTCTGGCGGTTGACCGGCGGCGCCGCAGCAGCCGGCGCCGTCCACGCGACGGACGTGTCGAACGCGTCGCGCACGCTCGTCTTCGACATCCACGAGCTCGACTGGGACGACGAGCTGCTCGCGCTCGTCGGCGTACCTCGTGCGGTCCTGCCGCGAGTCCGACCGACGTCCCACAGCTTCGGTGCCACCGATCCGTCGATCTTCGGGAGGTCGATCCCGATCACCGCGCTCGCCGGTGATCAGCAGGCGGCGACGTTCGGCCAGGCCTGCTTCGAGCCCGGATCGGCGAAGAACACGTACGGCACCGGCGCGTTCCTGCTGCGTAATACCGGCATGGAAGCGCGAGCGTCCGCGAACGGGCTGCTGACCACCGTCGGCTGGCAGCTCGCGCCCTCTGCGCCGGCCACGTACGCGCTCGAAGGCTCCGTCTTCTCGGCAGGCTCGGCGGTGCAGTGGCTGCGCGATGGTCTCGGGATCATCGGCACCGCGGCGGAAGTCGAAGGACTCGCGTCGTCAGTCGACGACAGCGGCGGCATCCATCTCGTGCCCGCCTTCACCGGGCTCGGTGCGCCGTGGTGGGACCCCGACGCCCGCGGCACGATCACGGGCATCACCCGCGGCACCAACCGCGCCCACATCGCTCGGGCGACGCTCGAGTCGATCGCCTTCCAGGTCTCGGACGTGCTCGGGGCGATGGCCTCGGACGCGGGTGCCGGGCTCGACGTGCTCCGCGTGGACGGGGGAGCGGCAGCAAACAATCTGCTCCTCCAGTTGCAGGCAGACCTGCTCGGGGTCCCGGTCGAACGGCCCGTCGTGGGCGAGACGACCGCCCTCGGCGCGGCGTACCTCGCGGGGCTCGCGATCGATTTCTGGTCCAGCCCCGGGGAGGTCGCCGCGAACTGGGCGCTCGATCGCCGGTTCGAGCCGTCGATGTCGGCCGACCGCCGCGAGTCGATGCTCCACGGCTGGCATCGCGCCGTTGACCGCTCCCGAGGCTGGATCGAGTAGGTCCCGGTCGGCCACACCGACGCGTTTCGGCGCGTGGCTGTCGAATCGGTCGGCCACACCGACCGACGCGCCTCAAAACGGCTCCTGGCGCTGCATCTGCGCCCGGAAATCGGTCCACTCGGTCGGCGACACGGACCAATCGACCGAAGCGTGCCCAAATCGGTCGGTCCTGCCGACCAACCTACGATCGGGCGACCCTCGACCGTCAGCGTCAATTCAGGGGTATGCAGAATTCTGAGAGTGGGCTATGCTCCCGATCGCCCAAAGTCACGGCACGGTCGTGACGGCAAATATTCGACGACTACCTCGAAACCGGACTCCTCTCACGGCTGACGCGAGAACCCGAGTGGGGATCGCGGCGGTCGAACCGAGAGGAGTTCTTTTGTACAGCGACAAGACCCTGACGTGTGCGGATTGCGGACAGCAGTTCGTGTTCACCGCATCCGAGCAGGACTTCTACGCGCAGCGTGGCTTCACCGAGCCGCGCCGTTGCCCGACTGACCGAGCTGCCCGCAAGGCCGCGCGCCAGTCGAGCGGTGCCGGCTATTCGTCCGGCTACGGCGACTCGGGCAGCTACGGCGGCGGCGGTGGCTACAGCTCCGGCGGTGGCTACAGCTCCGGCGGTGGTGGCGGCGGCGGCTACGACCGCGGCCCGCGCGAGATGTTCTCCGCCACGTGCTCGAACTGCGGCAACGAGGCTCGCGTCCCGTTCCGCCCGACGAGCGGCAAGCCCGTCTACTGCTCCGACTGCTTCCGCACGATGCGGGGCTAGGGCAAACCCCTTCATCACTCTCTAGCACTCCTCTCGGCACGCGGATCGCACGAAGATCCGCGGCACCAGAGCCAGTAACCAGGGAACCCGAGGCGTCAGCCGCCTCGGGTTTTCGATTCCTGACGGGCAGCGAGGGGCCCACGGCCGTCGGCATTGGTTCCGGCGCCATCAGCACGTCCCCAGCCATCGACGCGGTCCCCAGCCCCAACAGCTCGTGCTGACGCGGTCCTATCTGGGCTGCGGACGCAGTTCCGGACCAAACGCTCGCCGCCCGTGCCGGAACCACGTCGGGATCTGGGCTCGGGACCCAGGCGCTGCGCCAGCGTCATGAAATGTTCTGGGCCGGAACCCAGCCCGCTGCTCCGGCCCGTAGACTCGGCCGCATGCGCAAGATTTCCGCGATCATCGACTGCGACCCCGGCCATGACGACGTCATGGCGATCCTCCTTGCAGCCCGCACCCTGGACCTCAAGGGCATCACGACCGTCCACGGCAACACGACGCTCGTCAACACGACCCTGAATGCGCGCAAGACGGTCGAGTTCGCGGACATCCGGCAGATCCCGATCGCGGCCGGCATGGCCCGTCCGCTCGTGCGCGAGGAGCACAACGCGCCAGAGGTCCACGGCAAGACCGGCCTCGACGGCCCGAACCTGCCCGACCCGACCATCAAGATCCTCGACCAGCACGCGGTCGACTTCATCATCGACCGCTCGCACGACGTCCCGGATCTGCACCTCATGCCGGTCGGGCCGCTGACGAACATCGCGGCCGCGCTCGTCAAGGACCGGACGCTGCCGTCGCGCATCAAGCAGATCAGCCTGATGGGTGGCTCGCTCACGTTCGGCAATGTCACGCCGGCCGCCGAGTTCAACATCTGGTGCGATCCGGAGGCGGCCCACGTCGTCTTCACGAGCGGCATCCCGATCAAGATGATCGGGCTCAACGTAACGAACCAGGTCATTGCGACGACGCCCCGCCGCGCGCAGATCCGGGAGCTCGGGCGGTCGACCGGCAAGATGACCCCGATCCACGTCGCCGACATGCTCGACTTCTACGCCCACGGCGAGGGCCAGTATTCCGGCCTCGACGGCGGCGCCATGCACGACGCGCTTGCGGTCACCGCGCTCGTCGCGCCCGAGATCCTCACGTTCGCGCCGATGCGCGTCGAGGTGGAGCTGAACGGCACGCACACCTACGGCATGACCCTGTCGGACGGCCGCCGCCTCGACCCCGCGACGCTCTTGCCTCGGGCTGATTACTCGCCGCGGACGGACGCGGGCGCGCCCAACGCCGAGGTTGCCGTCGCCGTGGACGTCGACAAGTTCTGGGACCTGTTCCTGGGGGTCCTCGCGACCTACCCGTAACGCGGTGGCGAGGCGGCGCGCGCGGCGCCGCGCGGGGTCGGCGCCCTACGGCGCGTCGGTCACCATGAACAGCCGGCCGGCGCTGCCATCGACGCAGGACGGCCCGAAGTCGCCGATCGGCACGCTGATCACCGCGCCGGAGTACAGCTCGATCGAGGCGAGCGTCGGCCTGGGCACGCTGACGCCACAGCCGACGTTCCAGCCGATCCGGTACTCGAGTTGATCGGCGAGTGTGATCGGCCGTGGATCGGCGTCCGTGTCGTGGACCAGCACGGTCCCGTCATTGGCAGTCAGGGCGAGATTCGGACCACGCGGCACGGCGCACGCCTCGCCGCCAACCAGCGTGAACGTGACCGCGAGGTAGCTCGTGCCGGCGGCCGCGCCGCTCTCGCCCGGCGTTGCCTCGACCTGCGCGGCCGTGCAGGCTCCCGAAGGGCCGGATTCCTCCGAAGCGCCCGGTACGGGGGTCACGGACGTCGTGGGCACCGGCGTCGGGAGCGCGGCAGGGCTCGCGGTCGGCGGGATCGCCGTCGCCGTCGGCAGCGGCACGCCGGCCGTCGGGCTCGGTGGCGACGTGGGAGTGCAGGCGGCTGCGCCGAGCGCGAGGGCGAGCGAGACCGCGAGCGCAAGCGGCACGCCATGACGAGCGGCGTGGCGGCTGGTTCGAGCCGTCAGGCTCCGCCCTGCCGGCGACCGCCGAGCAGCCCCAGGTCGAACTTTCGCTCCGTCCCATGGAGCAGTCGGTCGATGTTGTCCGCGTGGGCCAGCCAGATGAGGATCGGCCCGACGGCGGCCCAGACGAGATAGGCCGGCGTGACCCAGCCGGTGGCGACCGCCCAGATGAGGAGCATCGCCGGGAACATCGCCGCGGAGCCCAGCAACGAACCGAGCGACACGTACCGCGTGGCGAGGATCACGAGGATGAACACCGGCGCGGCGAGCACGACCGCCAGCGGCTGGATGACGAGCATCGTGCCGACCCCCGTCCCGACACCGCGTCCGCCGGCGAAGCGGAGGAAGATCGATCGGACCGCGCCCGCGACGCACGCCGCGGCGACCAGCACCTCGGCCGTGGAATCGCCGCCGGTCAGGATGCGCGTCACGAGCACGGGAACCGCGCCCTTCGCAAGATCGCCGGCCACGACGAGGGCCGCCCATTTCCGGCCAAGGGCCCGTAACGCATTCGTGCCGCCGGTGCGACCGGAGCCCACCGTTCGGGGATCCGGGCCGCCACTCAGGCGCGCGACGAGGACGCCGACGGGAATGGAGCCCGCGAGGTAGCCGAGCAACACCAGGACCGCGACGAGGCCGGGGTTCTCGGGCATCAGGCGATCGGCCGCGCGAGCCGACAGGCTCGGCGTGGAACGGCGGCGAACCGAGGGCGACGCACCGCTGGCGAGAATACATCGGGATCGGGCGAGTGCGGCATCACAAACTCGCTGCGAAACCACGATCCAGCGCTCGTCGGAGCAGGGCCGTACCATCCGCACCGATGGCCGTCGGCTCCTCCAACGACTTCGATCTCGTCGTCCTCGGCGCCGGAACGGGCGGCTATTCCGCCGCATTCCGAGCAGCCCAGCTCGGCCTCAAGGTCGCGCTTGTCGATCAGGGCAAGATCGGCGGCACGTGCCTCCACATCGGCTGCATCCCGACGAAGGCGCTGCTCGAATCAGCCGCCTTCGCCGAGCGGATCCGCCACGCGAAGGACTACGGCATCGAGGTCGGCGACCCGGTCGTGGACTACGTCCGCATGGCCGAGCGGCGCGACCAGATCGTGAAGCGCCTGTGGACCGGCCTGAAGAGCCTCATCGACAAGAACAAGGTCACGTGGGTGCAGGGGAAGGGCACCTTGGATGGCCCCACGCACGTCCGGGTCAAGATGGAGTCGGACGCCGACAACCCGGGTGGTGAGCGCGTCCTCCAGGGCACCGACGTGATCCTCGCCACCGGCTCGCGGGTCAAATGGCTGCCCGGCCTCGAGCCGGACGGCAAGCAGGTCGTCACGTCGGACGACGTCCTCACGACGAACACCCTCCCGGGGAGCGTCATCGTCATCGGGGCGGGCGCCGTCGGGGTCGAGTTCGCCTCGATGTACCAGGACCTCGGCGTCAAGGTGACCCTGCTCGAATACCTGCCGTCGGTCACGCCCCTCGAGGATCGCGAGGTCTCGCAGGCGCTGGAGCGCAGCCTGTCGCGCCGGGGCATGACCGTCATGACGAACGCCCGGTTCGACACGAAGACCCTGAAGAAGGGCAAGGACGGGGTATCGCTGATGGTCGGGCCCGAGGGCAAGGAGCCGGCCGAGGTCAAGGCCGACATGATCCTGGTCGCGACCGGTCGAGCGCCCAACACCGAGAACGTCGGGCTGGAGTCCACGCGTGCCGAGGTCGATCGCGGCTTCGTGAAGGTCGACCTGCGGACGATGCGAACGCGCGAGCCGCATCTCTATGCGATCGGCGACGTCGTCGGCGGGCTGATGCTCGCCCATACCGCGGGCCACGAAGGCATCCTCGCCGCGCACACGATGGCGGGCGACAAGGACACGCACCCGATGGACTACGTCGAGCAGCCTCGCGCGACGTACTGTCGCCCCGAGATCGCGTCCGTCGGGCTGACCGAGCAGCAGTGCCAGGAGCAGGGCATCCCGTACAAGGTCGGGAAGGTGCCGTTCCAGGCGATCGCGAAGGCGATCATCGGTGGCGAGTACGAGGGCTTCGCAAAGGTCATCGGCAATCCGGTGACGGGCGACACGCTCGGCGTGCACATCATCGGCCCGCACGCGACGGACCTCATCTCGGAGGCGACGCTCGCATTCAACCTCGAAGCGACGCCGTGGGAGATCGGCGCCGCAACCCACGCCCACCCGACCCTCGCGGAGATCATCGGCGAGGCGGCGATGGCCGTCGACGGCCGGAGCATCAATTTCTGATGGCCGCGACGAAGCCTGGCGCGGGAGCCGCCTCGGAGCTCGCGAAGTCGGTGGGGCTGACGGACGACGACCTGATCGGCATGTACAAGGTCATCGCGACCGCGCGCGCCGTCGATGAGCGCATGTGGGTGCTCAACCGCGCGGGGCGCATCCCGTTCGTGATCAGCGGACAGGGCCACGAGGGCGCCCAGGCGGCGATCGCGTGGCCGCTCCGGAAGCAGTTCGACTGGGTCGCGCCGTTCTACCGCTCCATCGCCACGTGCCTGGCTTGCGGGATGCGTGCCCGGGACATCCTGACGGCGCAGTACGCGAAGGCGATCGACCCGTCGTCCGGCGGCCGGCAGATGCCGGGCCACTACGGCAACGTCGAGAACAACCTCGTCTCCCTCTCATCGCCGGTGGCGACCCAGATGCTGCACGCGGTCGGAATCGCCCTCGCGGCCAAGATTCGCAAGACGGGCCAGATCGCGATGACGTCGATGGGCGAGGGCTCATCGAACCAGGGGGATGTCCACGAGGGCCTGAACTTCGCGGCGATCCACAAGCTGCCATTCATCCTCGTCGTCGAGAACAACGGCTACGCGATCTCCGTGCCGGTCGAGCGCCAGCTCGCGACGCCGAACGTCGCGGATCGCGCCTCGGGGTACGGCATTCCCGGCGTGATCGTCGACGGCGCGGACGTGCTCGGCTGCTACGTTGCCGCGAAGGAGGCGGTCGATCGGGCGCGGCGCGGCGACGGCCCGACCCTGATCGAGGCGAAGGTCATCCGCCTCACCGCGCACTCCTCCGACGACCAGCAGACGAAGTACCGCTCCGCCGAGGAGCTGACCGGGCTCAAGGAGCAGGATCCGCTGCCGCTGTTCCGAGCCCAGCTCAAGGACGCCGGCGTGCTGACGGACGAGCTCGAGGCGTCGATCGCGGCCGAGGTCAAGGCGGACATCGACGAGGCGACCGACTACGCCGAGAACGCCGCGGATCCCACCTCCGAAACCGCGATGAAATGGGTCTACGCCGAAGACTGGCCGGGCGAGACGCCGCCGACGTGGGGCATGGGCGACAGCCACGTCGCCGGCGACGAAGCGGGGCTGTCTGCCGCCGAGGGGACGCAGCTGTGATCGGACTGCGCGCCTGATGGCCCTCAAGACCTTCATCGAAGCCGTTCGCGAGACGCTTGCCGAGGAGATGCGGCGCGACGAATCCGTGATCGTCATGGGCGAGGACGTCGGGCTCAAGGGCGGCGTGTTCCTCGCAACGGACGGGCTGTACGGCGAGTTCGGCGAGGATCGGGTGATCGACACGCCGCTCACCGAGTCGATGATCATCGGGACGTCGATCGGGGCGGCGATGAACGGCTTGCGGCCGGTGGCCGAGATCCAGTTCGCCGACTTCATCCACCCGGCGTTCAACCAGCTCGTGTCCGAGGCGGCGCGCATGCGCTACCGCTCGAACAACGGGTTCGGCGTGCCGATGACCGTTCGGGCGCCGTACGGCGGCGGCGTGCACGGCGCCCTCTATCACTCGCAGTCGGTCGAGGCGTTCTTCGCCCACGTGCCGGGCCTCAAGGTCGTGATCCCGTCGACGCCGTATGACGCCGCCGGCCTCCTGCGCTCCTCGATCCGGGACGACGATCCGGTGCTCTTCTTCGAGCACAAGAAGATGTATCGGTCGGTGCGCGGTGACGTGCCGGCCTCGGAATACCTCGTGCCGCTCGGCAAGGCAGCGATCACGCACCCCGGCACCCAGATCACGGTCCTCGCGTACGGGCTCATGGCGCATTACGCGCTCGAGGCGGCGGACGTCGTTGCGGAGGACGGGATCAGCGTCGAGGTCGTCGACCTTCGAACCCTGCGGCCGCTGGACAAGGACACGATCCTGTCGTCGGTCAAGAAGACCGGCAAGTGCCTCATCGTCTACGAGGACAACCGGTTCCTCGGCTACGGCGCCGAGCTTTCGGCCATCGTCGCCGAGGAGGCGTTCGACTACCTCGACGGGCCGGTCTCGCGAGTCGCCGGACCCGACGTCCCGGGCGTGCCCTACAACCACGTGCTCGAGGACTGGTTCATGGTCAACCCGACCAAGATCGCGGACGGCATCCGGAAGCTCGCCGCCTACTAGGGCGCACGCAGCCGTGCGTCGCGGGCGCGTCACCGTTTCGGGAACGGTTCCGGGCTTCGCGTCCGCCATCTCCGGTAGGTTCGGTGAACGCTGACGCCCCTCGTCCCGTCAAACGAGGCAGAGCCGACGCGCTGTCGCCGGCGTCGGATCGGGAGAGCGGCCATGGCACACAGCTCCGAAACAGCCACCGCGCGCGCAAGCGCCTTCTGGCGCATCTTCCTGACGGGCTTCCTCCGCGGCGCACCCACGCCCGTGATGCGCCAGGTTCGTCGGCGCGTGCCCGCCGCGCCGATCGAAGAGGTGGTCATCGTCGGCCGGAGAAGCGGACTCGAACGCCGGCTGCTCCTGAGCCTCTACGACGTCGACGGCCGGTGGTACGTCGGCCATCCGAACGGGACGTCGAGCTGGGTCCGGAATCTCGAAGCCGCAGGCGAATGCGTCGTGATCCGGCGAGACGGGGTTCCGGTCCGGCTCGCCGCCGTGGAGCTCGACCGCGGAGCTGAGCGGGACGCGGTGCTCGACGCGAGCGGCCGGCAGCCCGCGCCGGCCGGGTTCGTCTACCGCCGGGCCCGTCGCCACGTTGACGCGACGGGGCGGTATTTCCGGCTCACGCCCATCGCGGACGGGACGCCGGAGGCGGCAGCGCAGGCAGGCTGACCGCCGCCCCATCGGGCACACTGCCGGTCATGGATGAGCGCGCCCTCGAGGCCGAGCTCAAGGCATTGCTGGTGCCCTACGAGGACGTCCTCGTCGCCGACGAGCTGTACGGCATCGAGGTCCTGCACCGTCCGGGTTCGAAGATGCACGACTGGTTCGCCGGCGTTCGACCCGGGAAGGGGTCGGCGAAGCTGATGCTGCTGCCGATGAAGACGCACCCGGAGCTCGCGGAGGGCCTCTCGCCCGCGCTTCGAAAGCGGCTCACGGGTGATGCCCTGTTCACCCTAAAGCCGGGCGACGAGGACCTCGTCGAGGAGCTGGCCGGGGTGGTCGCGCGGGCGTTCGACGCGTACGTCGAGACGCCGCCGGACGGCGACGGATGACGACCGCCGGCACCTCCGCGCCCGACCTGGCACCCGTTCACGAGCGCCTCAAGCAGCTCTTCGCGCCGTTCCGCGGCCGGCTGACGGCCTCGAAGGACGGCCCGGACGGTCTCTACCTGGAGCTGCCCGGGCACGAGGGCAACCCGTGGGGCTACGTCGGCGGCACGAGGCTCGGCAAGCGCTACGTGAGCTTCTACCTGATGGGCGTGTACGGCGCGCCGGAGCTCCTCGAATCGATGTCGCCCGAGCTGCGCCGGCGGATGCAGGGCAAGTCCTGCTTCAACTTCACCTCGATCGACGAGGGCCTGTTCGCCGAGCTCGCCGGCCTGACGGCGCGCAGCATCGAGCGTCAGCCGGCGATGACCGAGGCGGCCCTCGCCGGCCAGAAGGCTCGAACGCGCTCATCGCGCTGACTCCTTCGCTGCCGCGCCATCGCGGCCAGGCGTCCGCCCCCGCGTGCGCCCGCGCTACGGGTTCGGTGCGTTCTGCCCGAGCAGGCTCTTGAGATCGAAGATCGTCTGGTTGCCCGACGGCAGGAGCATCACCTGGATCTTGTCGGTGAGCTTCTGGATGTACTGGTATTGCAGGATCTGATCGCTCAGGGAGGCGGCGAGCGCCTTGTTGGCCTCTGCCTGGCCGTTGGCGAGGGCAACGTTTGCGTCAGCCTGGCCCTGGGCAGCGACGACGACCTGCTGTGCCTGGATCTTCTTCTGCTCGAGGATCTGCTGCTCGGTCTGGACCTGCTGCTGGGCGACCTGCTTGGCCTCGATCGCCTGCTGGAACGCATCCGAGAACGCGATGTTCGAGATGTAGATGTCGTCGACGACGATGTGGTACTGCGCAAGGTTCGCCGCGAGCTGGGCTTTCGCGAGTGACCGGATCTCGTCGCGCTTCGCCAGGATGTCGTTCACCGAGTAGTCCGGGACGACCGTCTTGATGAAGTCGTTGAAGGCCGGATCGATGATCTTGGCGGCGAAATCCGTGCCCACGCGCTGGAACAGGTCGGACGCGAACTGGCCATCGATGTGGTAGTTCATGACCCCGGTCAGCTTGACCGTCTGGAGCTCCTTCGACGCCGCGTCGATCTCCTGGAACTCGTGCGGCTGGACCCGCGTGTCGACGTTCGTGACGCGCTGGTAGATCGGGACGACGATGTGGAGGCCAGGCTCGAGGGTCACGGTCTGGACCTGGCCGAAGTTCGTCACGACGCCGACATTGCCGGCGGGGACCTCCACGAACGGACCTGACAGGCCGATGATCAGGATGATCGCGCCGATCGTCCCGCCGATGATCCCGTTGAGAAGATGGACCTTCGGGGCAGGCGAGACGATCCGCGGCCCGCTGCGGTCCTGGACGACGGTCGCCCCGCGCGACAGCGGCAGGAAGATGCCGAAGATGACCGACGCGATCAGGATGACCAGACCGGCCAGCACGATGAACAGATTCAGCATGACGTACCGCTCCTCAGATCACCCGCCCGAGCGACGCAGGCCCGGGCCCTTCGATCCGAGCGCCTGCCCGGACCCCTCGATCGGAGCGTAGATCGTTCCCGTCCGCCTGCACGACACCCGCCGACGACCCTCCGTCAGCGTCGCCGCGCCTCGGCCCGCCTCAGCTTTCCCCAGATATCACTGGTGGTGCTGTTATCACCGATTGGTGAGGATCGTCGGTCCTGTGTATGCCTCGCCCGCCTCGTCCTGCCACGTATTCACGTTCAGATCGTCGGCCGCCTGTTCGCCTCGCGCCTTTCGAACGCGGTGTCGACCGCCGCGCCGTGGCATACCAGCACTTGTGGTGCTAGGTGACAAGAACATCAGGGCTGAGACAACACCGGAGGGAGCTCGCAGCCACTGCCGTGCTTGGACCCCGCGGATCGGGAATGCCGACGCGAAGAGCGATCCCGCGGCCACGACCCGTCGTCGGGACGTCGAGGTATCCGTCAGAACGAGGAGCCGCGCGACGGTGTCGGGCCGCCAACCGAACCGCTGGAACGCGATCTGGGCTCCAAGTCGAGCCTTCTCGTCGAGCTTTCGGATCGTTGCCTCGGCCGAGGTCACCTCGGTCTTCAGCTCGATCACGAGCAGGGTTCGGGTTGCCGCGTGCCAGGCGAGCACGTCGACGGAGCCGCTCGCTCGATAGATTGCGTACGTCACCTCGAAGTGGACCTCCCAACCGTACGCCGCCAACAAACGCCCGATGGCCGCACCGAGGGCTGCGTGGTCCTGATCGAGGAGCCTGTCCAGTTCGCCGCCATGCCACCTGATGTCCAGGACCATCCGCGCTTCGAGCGCGGCGACGACCGCGAAGATGTTCACGAGCAGGACTTGGTCGGCGTGTCCGCGTTCGATCATGGAGATCAGCGCCTGCGAGACCCCGGCAGCGAGCGCCAGGTCGAGCTGGCGCCAGCCCTTGCGGCGGCGCAGGGCGCGGATGATCAGGCCGAACCGGACGAGGTCCACGCGCGAACCATGGCGCGCACCGCTTCGCTGCGGCTTATTCGGCACCCACCGGCAACGGTGACGATGGCGACGCGCGCCGGGCAGTTGGGGCAGACTACCCGCGAGCGCACAGCAAAGGAGCGGACGCGTTGGCAAAGGTGACCATGCCCCAGCTCGGCGAGAGCGTCGCCGAGGGGACGATCGGCAAGTGGCTCAAGCAGCCGGGCGACCACGTCGCCAAGTACGAGCCCCTGCTCGAGGTCATCACCGACAAGGTCAACGCCGAGGTGCCGTCGCCGTACGAGGGCGTGCTCAAGGAGATCCTCGTCGAGGAAGGCGCCACGGTTCCGAACAACGCCGAGATTGCGGTGATCGAGGAAGCCGGTGCCGCAACGACCGCGGCAGCGGCAGCGCCGGCCCCGACGGCAGCCAAGGCCGAGGATGCCCCGGCCCGGGCGGAGGCTGCGCCAGTCAAGGCCGAGGCGCCCGCGCCCGCGGTACCCGCTCCGGCACCGGCAGCACCCGGCCCCGCAGCGGCATCGACCACGAACGCGGCTGCATCGTCCGCGATGGCCTCGACGGCTCCGGTCGCGCACGGACCCGCCGGTTCGGACGAGCGCGGCGCCCACGAGATGCCCGGCAACGCCGACGCGCGAATGACACCGGCGGTGCGCCGCCTCTTGCGCGAGCACGGCCTGACCGCCGCGATGATCGTGGGCACGGGTGGCGGCGGCCGGATCACCCGCGAGGACGTCACCGACTACGTCGAAAGCCAGCGCACCGGGGTGCCGGTCGGCAAGCAGAACGCGGCGGGCGGAGTGGTGACGCCCGCTTCCGTGGCGGCTCCCGTTGCAGCGGCGGCGAGCAGTCCTGCTGCACCCGCAGCGCCGGCAGCGGCGACTGCGCCGTCGGCACCGTCAGGCGCCTCTCGCGCAGCCGCGCCGGCGACACAGGCATCGCCATCGATCGCCTTCCCCGAAGGGGCCGACGAAGTCCTCGTGCCGATGACCCAGATGCGCAAGGGCATCGCCGCGCAGATGACCCGAGCCCTCCAGGTGCCGCACGCGTACGTGCAGATGGAGGTCGACGTCACGAACCTCGTCAAGCTGCGCGAGAAGCAGAAGCGCGACTACCAGGCGCGCGAGGGCATGTCGCTCAGCTTCGTGCCGTTCGTGGTGAAGGCGTCCGCCGACGCCCTGAAGCGCAACCCGACGTTCAACGCCCACTGGACCGACCAGGGCCTGCTCGCCAAGCGCCGGATCAACATCGGCATCGCGGTCGCCGTCGAGGGCGGCCTCATCGTGCCCGTGATCCGCGACGTCGACAACCTGTCGATCCACGGGTTGAACAAGGCGATCGCCGAGGTCTCCGAGCGGGCGCGCACCAACAAGCTCAAGGTCGATGACTTCGGCGGCGGCACGTTCACCGTCGACAACACCGGCTGGCTCGGCACGAACATGGTCATGCCGATCATCAACGTGCCCGAGGTCGGGATCGTCACGATGGACCGGATCACGAAGCGGCCCGTCGTGGTCGAGACGCCGGACGGCGACGTGATCGCGATCCGCCCGATCATGAACATGGTCCTCGGCGTCGACCACCGCGCCAACGACGGCGCCGGCGGCGCCGCGCTCCTGCGCGACATCAAGGCGTGGCTCGAGGGGGTCGGGTCGGACACCCCGATCTACTAGGCCGAACGCCAATGGCCCGCGAGCTCCCGATGTTCCAGCCGCCGGCGAACGGCGATGGCGGGCACGGCCACGCCCCCGCCGAGCCGATCACGATCGCGATGGGCGGCGGCGCCTACGGGCCCGCGGCGGACGGGTCGATCGCCCTGCGTCGTCATCCCGACTGGATCAAGGCGAAGCTGCCGTCAGGCGACAACTATCACGACCTCAAACGCCTGCTCCGCGGCCTGAACCTCAACACGGTCTGCGAAGAGGCCCACTGCCCGAACATCGGCGAGTGCTGGGACCAGCGCACCGCCACGATCATGATCCTCGGCGACACCTGCACGCGGGCGTGCGGCTTCTGCAACATCAAGACCGGCCGCCCGACCTGGTTCGACGAGGACGAGCCGCGTCGCGTCGCGGAAGCGCTCTCCGGCCTCGGCCTCGAGCACGTCGTCGTCACCTCGGTCGCGCGCGACGACCTGGCCGATGGCGGCGCCCACGTCTTCGCGAACACCATCCGCGAGTTGCGGGCGCGCGTTCCCGGCATGGGCATCGAGGTCCTGATCCCGGACTTCAACGGCGAGGAAGCGCCGCTGCGGGCCGTGATGGACGCCGCGCCGGACATCCTCAACCACAATCTCGAGACGGTGAAGCGGCTGCAGAAGCCCGTCCGGAAGCGCGCGCGCTGGGATCGGACGCTCGGCGTCCTCGAGCGGGCGAAGGCGTATGCCCGCGAGGCCGGAACGCCCGTCCACACGAAGTCATCGCTGATGGTCGGGCTCGGCGAGACGCGCGACGAGATGACCGAGGCGTTCGAAGCGCTTCGGGCGGTCGACGTCGACATCCTGACGATCGGCCAATACCTGCGGCCGTCGATCAACCACCTGCCGCTCGAGCGCTACTACCACCCCGACGAGTTCGCCGAGATGAAGGAAGCGGCGCTTGCCCTCGGGTTCAAGCACGTCGAGTCCGGCCCGCTCGTCCGGTCCAGCTACCACGCACGCGACCAGGTGCCCGGCGCCGAGCTGAAGGCGCTCCGGCGCCGCCAGGCGACGATCGACGCCGACGGCAGGATCGTCCCGCTCGCAGGCTGACGGCAAGCGACCGGCAAGGACGATTGCGGACCATCTCGCCAGGAGGTGACCGCGATGCCCTGGACTCGTTCGATCCATTTCCGACAAGCCGCGCTCGCTGCCCTGCTCGGTTTCGCCATTGCCGCGTGCGGCGGCGCGACCATCCCCTCGGCGACACCGACCGGGGGACCGGTCTTCACGGAGCCGCCGGCCCTGACCGACGCCCAGAAGACCTGGTGCACGAACCACACAGGCGGGCCCGGCGAGGACATGCATCAGGTCGAGGACATGGCGCTCCATCTGGAATTGATCCCTGGTGCCAAGACGCGCGAGGACGTCTTCGGTCGATGGGCGGGCCACCCGGCGTCTGACCCGGACATCACGTACACGATCGCGTGCCTCGCGGCATTTGCCGCGTCTGACGCATCGCCGGCACCAAGTTGAGGGGCCGGGCTCGGTTATCCTCGTGTGGATGGCGCGCCAGCTCCCCCGAACCACCCCGCTCGCCGAGCTCCACTGTCATCTCGGCGCGGCGGTCACGCCGGCGATCATGTGGGGCATCGCCCACGCGCAGGGCATCAAGCTGCCGACGAAGGACTACTGGGAGTTCCGCGACCTCATCACGGTCGGGCCGAAGGGCTCCAAGAGCTTCGATGGCTACCTGCAGCTCTTCCACTGGACGGAGCTGATCCAGTCCTCGCCGCTGGCGGTCGAGCGATCCGTGTACGAGGTCGTCGGCGGGGCGTACCGCAAGAACAACATCACCACCATGGAGCTCCGCTTCAACCCAATGAAGCGGAACCGGGGTGGCGAGCAAGACCTCGACCACATCATCGCGGCCGCGACGCGCGGCATGGACCGCGCCAGCCTCGAGTACCCGGTGAAGCCGGGCCTGATCTTCTGCCTCGATCGCGCTTTCCCGTACGAGCTCAATGAGATCCTCGTCGAGAAGGCGATCTCGTGGCGGGATCGGGGCGTCGTCGGGGTCGACATCGCCGGGCCCGAATCCGCGACCTTCCGCGTCGCCGACTACCGGCGGCTGATGCGCCGCGCGCGCCAGTTCGGGCTCGGGATCACGATCCACACCGGCGAGTCCGGGCCCGTGGAGGAGGTCGCTCGTGTCGTCGAGCTCCTCGAGCCGGACCGGATCGGGCATGGCGTCAAGGCGGCTTATGACCCGCGCGCGATGGCGATGCTGCACGATCGAGGCGTCGTCCTGGAGATCTGCCCGACCTCGAACCTGAACACGCGCGTCCTTTCCGGCTGGGATGAGGTGCGCTGGGTCATCGACACCTTCCGGCGCAACGGCGTGCGGTTCATCATCTCGACCGACGGTCCCGAGATGCTCCAGACGTACATCCGCGACGAGCTCGCGACGCTCGGCCGGCTCGGCATCCTCTCGCTGGAGGAGCAGGAGCACGTGGCCGCGACGGCGATGGCGGCGTCGTTCGTCCGCAACGTCTCGGACGTGCCCTTGACGGAGCACCTGCCGCCGACGCGCACTGCCGTGGAGCGCGAAGAAGCCTGATCAACCCGAGCTGGAAGAGGAGGAGGCACCCCGTGCGAGCCCGATCGATCGCCGCGATGCTGGTCGTCGCGTTTGCCGTGGGCGCCTGCGGCAACAACCCGGCCGCAACCGCCACTGCGGCCCCGCCCGCGACGACTTCGGCGACCATCGCGCCGACCGTCGCGCCGACTGCGCCGCCGGCCACCGAGCAGGCTTCGACCGCGTCGCTGCAGGACGTGCTCGGCCAGCCGCGGCGACGATCGCCAGGAAGACCGCCACCATCGCGCAGACGCTCACGTTCAAGGGGAGCTCGCAGATCCCGGAGGGCACATCGGGTAGCCTCACGGGCTCCAGGGCGTTCACGCAGCCGACGCAGCTCGCCGCGACTGCGGATTTCTCGGCGCTGGGCGTCGGCCAGTTCGACATGATCGTCGACGACAACCTCGTCTACCTCAAGGGCCAGCTCGTCGAGACGCTCACCGGCGCCGGCAAGTGGCTGCTCGTCGACATCACCTCCACCGACCCGCGTGCGGCCGGCTTCAAGAGCATCGCGACGGGGCAGAACGACTCGTCGCTGCTGCTGTACTTCCTGTACGGCGGCAAGGACCCGGTCGCGAAGCTGCCCGATGCCACGCTCGACGGCCAGCCGATGCACCACTACACGCTCCTTGTCGATGCGGAAGCTGCGGCGGCCGCGGCCCCGGCGGAGGCCCGTGACCGGATCGCCACGAACGTCGCGGCGCTCAAGTCAGGCGGCATGGACACCGTCCTGCAGGCCGAGGTCTGGGTCGGGGCGGACGGGCTGCTCCACCGGATCGACTACGTGTACACGCTCGGCGCGAGCGCAGGTGGCGGGAAGCTGGTCGTGAGCTGCGTGTTCTCGAAGCTCGGCGAGCCGCTCGACCTCGGCATCCCCGCAGACGCGGAGATCGTGAAGCTCGACGACCTGTAGTCGGGGATCCGGGAGCGGTCCGCGCGCTCCGGCGAGGCGTCCCTAGTCGGTCGAGGAGCCCACCCGATAGCTGCAGCAGCGGTCGCCCGATGCGATGTGCGACTCGCGCACGACCGTCGCGCCGAGGACCTCCTGGAACATCGCCAGCTCGGCCTCGCATGGCGCGCTCGTCCGTCGGGCGATCTTGTCGATCGCGCAGTTGTGCTCCCGGAGGCGCAGCGTGCCGTCCTCATCGACGAGCGCGTCGGCCAGGTAGCCGGCCTCGTCCTGGAGCAGCGCGAGGACGCGGACGCGATCCGCGAGGGGCGCGTCGTCGGCAAGCCGCTCGGCCATGTGCCGTCGGGTCCGATCGCCGATCTGGCGACGGCGCGCCGCGAAGACCTGCTCGACGAGGTCGTCGCCACCAACTGCTTCGATTGCTTTCACGAGGCCCGACGCGAAGCCGCCGTAGTCCGTGGGAAAGAGGCCCTGGGCATCAGCGGTGACGTCGTACACGTGTCGCGGACGGCCCACCCCGTGCTTCTCCGCCGCGTGGCTGACGAGGCCGGCCTCCTCGAGCGCGTACAGCTGCTGGAGGATGCCCGTGCGGCTCGCGCCGAGTGACGCCGCAAGTCCATCGGGCGTGGACGGACCCGCCTGGCGGAGGTGCACCAGGATCTCGTGCCGGATCGCGGAGGGGGATGGCGCGCCGGTGCCGGGTCGAGGCGGCGAGACGCCCCCGGCTGGCAATCCCATGGATCGAAGGTAGCAGGGGTTTTCACCGCGCGCCCCGAGATGTCGCGCCGGCTCCAGCGCGCCGTCTCGCGAGCGATCCGCCCTAGACTCCGGCGCATGGATTACGACCTCGACGGCGAGCACCAGCTCCTCCGATCCACGATCCGCGACTTCATGGAGAAGGAGGTCGCGCCGGTCATCGAGGAGCACGAGAAGGCGCACACGTTCCCGGTCGAGGTCGTGAAGCGGCTCGGCGAGATGGGCTGGCTCGGCATCCCGATCCCCGAGGACGAAGGCGGCGCCGGCATGGACACCCTCGCCTACGCGATCGCGGTCGAGGAGATCGGGCGGGTGTGGGGCTCGCTCGGGCTGATCGTGGCCGCGCATACCAGCCTCGGCTGCGGCCCGCTCCACCTCGCGGGCACGCAGGCCCAGAAGGACCAGTTCCTCGTCCCGATGGCGAGCGGCAAGGTCATCGGCGCCTACGGCCTCACCGAGCCCGGAGCCGGCTCGGACGCCGGTGGGACGCGGACGACGGCCCGCTGGGAAGGCGAAGGCGGCGGCGAGTTCGAACCCGGGGCGAACGGCGAGTGGGTCGTCGACGGCAGCAAGCGCTTCATCACGAACGCCGGCCAGGCCGGCACGTACATCATCACCGCCCGAACCGGCACGAAGGACGGGGGCGGCGCTGAGATCTCGGCGTTCATCCTGCCCGCCGCCACGCCCGGCTTCCGCGTCGTGCGCATCGAGGACAAGCTCGGCCTGCATGCCTCGGCGACCGGCGAGCTCGCGTTCGATCGATGCCGCCTGCCGGCGGAGAACCTCCTCGGCGAGCGCGGCGACGGCTTCCGGACGTTCCTGAAGATCCTCGACGGCGGCCGCATCTCGATCGCGGCGCTGGCGCTCGGCATCGCCCAGGGCGCCTACGACGCGGCCGTTCCGTATGCCCAGACGCGCGAGCAGTTCGGCAAGCCGATCGGCAGCTTCCAGGGCGTTGCCTTCATGATCGCGGACATGGCGACCGAGATCGAGGCCGCCCGCCAACTCGTGTGGAAGTCGGCGTGGCTCAAGGACCAGGGCCGTGACTACTCGCTCGTGGCGGCGCAGGCGAAGCTGTTCGCCTCCGAGGTGTCGTCCCGGGTGACGAACGCCGCGATCCAGGTGCACGGCGGCTACGGCTACGTCACCGAGTACCCGGTCGAGCGCTACCTGCGCGACGCGAAGCTCACGGAGATCGGGGAGGGGACGAGCCAGGTCCAGCGGCTCGTGATCGCGCGCCGGATCCTCGGGTTGCGAATCGGCTAGCGGGCTGCCTCTGCGGGCGTCGTCTGTGCCCGGACAGCCACGAGCTCGAGGTGGTCGAGCTGGAATGCGGCAGGGCGTGCCGCGCCCCGCAGCGCCGGCGAGCTGATCGACAACCGCGTGCTGCCACCGCCGGCCGCGATCGCGATCGCCGCCAGCAGGGCGACCGGTGCGGCGACGCGCCGCTGGATCCGCTGCTCGAGCATGCGCCAACGTTGACAGCACGCCCCGGGCTGCGCATCGCCCGTCGGTCCCGAAGTTGGATGGCACGGTCGGGCGGGTCCGGGTCATGGTCCCGGCGCCGGTACGGGAAAAAGGTCCCGTCAGCCGCCGTTGCCCGCGGCGGCGGTGAGGGCGCTCTGGACGGCGGCGCGGAACTGCGGCGGCCACGGTCCCTGGCCGGCCAGGTAGTACGGCGACGTCGGCACGATCACGAACGTCGCCGGATCGTCGGCCCACTCTGCGATGCACGTGTCGACGTCGGCGCCGCGCTTGTCCCACGCATCTCGGTTCCGGAAGATGTAGATGCGCAGGGTGACGGGCGTGGCCTGGTCCAGGCCGCTCGCCTCGAACCGGATCGCGGTCGGCGAAAGCGATGGGTCGTCGCAGCCGTCATCGCCCGAGGTCCAGTTCTCGACATCGATGCCGACACGGCCGAGCTGGCTCGAGAGCTCAGGAAAGGACTCCGGCCCGGGCACGGGTGGCGAGACCGTGAGCGCGCCGCAGCCTGCGATCGCGACCGCGAGCGTCGCCGCGACGAACCAGCCGAGCACGAGCCGCCTCACCGGGAGGCCGTCCCGGCACCACGCCGCGACTGAGCCAGCGCCTCGAACGGGCCGAGGGCGCCCGGGTCCGCGAGGGCATCCTTCGACGCGGCGACATCCGCCGCCGCGCCCAGCAGGATCCGCTTCACCGGCACCTCCAGCTTCTTGCCGGACAGTGTGCGCGGGATCGCGGGAACGGCCGTGATCGAGTCGGGCACGTGGCGCGGCGAGAGGTCCTCGCGCAGGGCGCTCGCGACCCGCCGGCGAAGCCCGTCATCGACGACCGACCCCTCGCGAACGACCACGAACAGGAGCAGCTCCCCGGGCCCGCCATCGGCGTCCTCGAGATGCACGACGAGGCTGTCCGCGATCTCGGGCAGCGCCTCGACGACGCCGTAGAACTCCGCCGTCCCGATCCGGACGCCGCCCCGCTTGAGGGTCGCGTCGCTGCGCCCCGACACGATGCACGAGCCCCGCTCCGTGATCGTCAGCCAGTCGCCGTGGCGCCATACGCCGGGGTAGGTGGCGAAGTACGCCTCTCGATACCGGGACCCGTCGGGATCGTTCCAGAAGCCGACCGGCATCGAGGGCATCGGCGCCGTGATGACGAGCTCGCCCTCGACACCTGGCGGCACCGGGTGGCCGCCCTCGTCGAAGGCTTCGACCTTCGCGCCGAGCATCCGGCAGCTGATCTCGCCGGCCCACACGGGAACGAGCGGCGACGGCCCGAGGAAGCCGGTGCACAGGTCCGTGCCGCCGCTCAGCGAGCCGAGCAGTGCGGTCGACGAGACGGCGTCGTGGACCCAGCGGAACCCGGCCGCCGGCAGCGGCGCGCCCGTCGAGCCGATCCCGCGGACGCTCGAGAGGTCGAAATCGCGGCCCGGCTCGAGCCCGGCCTTTCGGCACGCCATCAGGTACGGCGCGCTCGCGCCGAGATACGTCGTCCGCGTCTCCTCGGCCACTCGCCACAGCTCGGCGAGGTCCGGCCAGGCCGGGTTGCCGTCGAACGTCACCACGGCGGACCCGACCGTGAGCCCGGAGATGAGGTAGTTCCACATCATCCAGCCCGTCGTCGAGAACCACAGGAACCGGTCCTCGGGCCCGAGGTCGGTGTGGAGGGCCAGCGCCTTGAGATGCTCGAGCGTGATCCCGCCATGGCCGTGGACGATCGGTTTCGGCAGCCCGGTCGTGCCCGACGAGTAGAGGATGTACAGCGGGTGGTCGAAGGGCACGGGCTCGAACGCCAGCTCAGCCGGCTCGCGCAGCAGCTCGTCCCACGAGATCGCGCCGGGAACGAGCGCTGTCGCCTCGAGGTCGAGGTAGGGGAGCACGGCCGTCGCGCGAAGGCTCGGCAAGGCGCTGCGAATCTCGGCGAGCTCGGCCGTTCGGTCGATCGGCTTGTCACCGTAGCGGTAGCCGTCGATCGCGAGGAGCACCGTCGGTTCGATCTGGGCGAGGCGATCGATCACCGCTCGCACGCCGAACTCCGGCGCGCACGACGACCAGACCGCGCCGAGGCTCGCGGTGGCGAGCAGCGCGACGATCGTCTCGGGAATGTTCGGCAGGAACGCGGCGACGCGATCGTCGCGCCCGACGCCCAGCCGCTGGAGGCCCGCACGGCAGCGTGCGACGGCATCGCGGAGCTGGGCGGCGGTCATGTCGGACGGGCGGCGGGTCTGCGACCGCCCGACGATGACGACGTCGTCCTCGGCCCGCCCCGGAAGGCGGAGCACCTGCTCGGCGTAGTTCAGCGTTGCGCCCGGAAACCAGCTCGCGCCGGGCATACGCGCGTCCGCGAGATCCGCATTCGGTGGATCGTGCGCGACGACCTCGAAGTGCTCCCAGATCGACCGCCAGAACGCGCCGGGCTCGTCCACGGACCAGCGCCAGAGCTCGTCGTAGCCGCGGATCCGAAGGCCGCGCGCTGCCTCGAGCCAGACGAGATACCGGCCCATCCGCGAGGTCGTGAGGACATCGGGCGGGGGCGACCAGAGCACATCGGGAGCGGTGTCGTCCTCGCGGTCGTCGAGCGTCGTGCTCCTCACCCGAGCACGGTATCGCAACCCTCCGCGAGGCCCGCTATGGACAGGCCGGGTCAGGCCTTGACGCCGGGCCAGCGCTCGTAGAGGACGGCCACGGAGGTCTTCGTCTGGTAGCCGCTGCCCTGCGCGCCGGCCCAGGCGCCGCCGTGGCGAAGCGGCATCGTGTTCATCGAGAGCATGCGCAGGCCGCTCGAGGCGCGGGCGGTCGCGTCCGCGGCGATCTCCCTGAAGATGGCGGCCGGGTCGATCTCGGTGCCGATGTCCTCCGGCAGGTACAGCACGATGAGGTGATCCGGGCCCGCTTCGAACTCCTGTGTCGTGATGCCGCGTGCCTGCTGCTCCTGGTCCATCCGGTCCACGGCGACCTCCTCAGCCACCCCTCGCGCGCCGCTTCGCCTCGCGCAGCCGGGCCATCGTATCGGTGGGGTCGACGGGGGTCGAGGCAGGCGACGCCGCCGTCGGTGCATCAGACGGGCGTCCCGTCGCCTTCGTTTCGGCCGGCTGAGGCGTGGGACCGGAGCCGGCGGCGCGGATCTCCGGGACAGCAGCCGGTGTCGCCGCGCCGGGACCGCCCGTGGGCTTCGCGCTCGCCCCGTCCTCGGGCCGCCGGAGCAGCGCCGCCCGCGCAGAGCCAGGGAAAG
>JADMIO011006380.1_pt1 | contig 49315 bp, 41 predicted proteins | sample 8958161 | NCBI WGS metagenome assembly JADMIO01 (sample SAMN16585339, study PRJNA669376) | soil metagenome | isolation source: Crop rotation soil | place: USA: Cullars Rotation, Alabama | collected 2011
GGGTAATCAAACAAAGGGTAAGTAGGGACTCTCACTTCGTGATAGTAAATATTCGCACTAAAAACATTCAATCTTACCGGTTGCTGATAGGTGATAAAATGAACGCTGTGCCCTTGGTCAGCCAGTGCTTTTCCCAATTCCGTTGCCACTACACCGCTACCTCCAAATGTCGGATAGCAAACAATCCCAATTCTCATGTCAAGTGTTTTAGAAAACAAAGTAACAATCATTTCTTCAATCGTTTTTGCCATTTATCCTTTCTCGAAACAAGCAACATTTAATTAACTTCGCGGGCATTTATGAAATCACTGGTTGCATTGATTGAAATGATTTTTGTGATACCTGCATTAATATTTCATGGAATCTTTGTTGCGTCGCAATCACTTTAAATGCAGTGCTTATGGCAGCAATAAATCAAAGTGCGTAATTAAATCAAGCAACAACAAAAGCAAAATCTCGAAGTTGAAAATTCAGAGCGATATATAATTTCATCAACAAAAAACAGGGTATAACCATTATGAAAAAAATTTTTCTTCTCGTATTCATTGTACCAATGTTTGCATCAGCGCAAGATAAGTATCAAGTGGGGATTAAGTGATTCTGCATTCATCAAAATGATATCAGATAATATTTTCAACAGCCGTTCTTCATACAACAATTTATACACACTCACTAAAACAATCGGTGGCAGGCTTGCAGGCTCACCTCAAATGGTGAAAGCAGAACAATGGGGCGAACAAGCAATGAAAGAAGCGGGCGCGGATAAAGTAACATTACAAGAATGTATGGTACCGCATTGGGTGCGTGGTGGAAAAGATAAAGCATCTGTTACTTTTAAAAATGCAAACGGGAAAACACAAACAATACAAATCAATGTGCTTGCTTTAGGAAATTCAGTTGGTACAGGTGCTAAAGGTGCTCAAGCTCCGTTAATACGTGTAAATTCTTTTGATGAGCTTGAGCAAAGGAAAGATGATTTAAAAGGAAAAATTGTTTTTTATAACTGTCCTTTTGAAGACACGTTTGTTCAAACATTTGAAGCATATCGCAAGAATGTAATTTATCGTGCTGTGGGTCCAAGCCGTGCTGCAAAATATGGAGCACTTGCTGTGCTTGTTCGCTCAATGTCAAATTCAATGGACAACAATCCGCATACAGGCTCGTTACGTTATATTGACAGCTTACCCAAAATTCCTGCAGCAGCAGTTGGTTTAAGAGACGTTGAAAAACTCGATACACTTATTGATAACGGCGCACAACTCACCGCGCAACTTTTTACTAATGGAAAAATGTTACCCGATACTGTTGGTCACAATGTTGTTGGTGAATTAAGAGGAACAGAATCACCTAATGAAATAATCACAGTAGGAGGTCACCTTGATAGCTGGGATGTAAACGAAGGAGCGCATGATGATGGTACGGGCGTTGTGCAAACGATAGAAATATTAAGAGCGTTTAAAGCGTTGGGTTATCAACCAAAGCATACGATACGTTTTGTACTATTTGCAAACGAAGAAAACGGAACACGCGGCGCAAATAAATATGCAGAGCTCGCAAAACAAAATAACGAAAAACACATCTTGGCATTGGAAAGTGATGCAGGCGGTTTTACTCCAAGAGGTTTTGGGTTTACGGTAAAACAAGAAAGCTGGGCAAAGTTGAACAGTTGGAGACCTTTATTCACCCCTTATGGCGGCGATAATTTTACCGATGGCGGCAGCGATACAGATATTGATCCTTTGCATGAATCGTTTGGAACCTCCTTGGCAGGAGTAAGACCCGATAGTCAGCGCTACTTTGATATTCATCATTCAGCAGGCGATGTGTTTGAAGCAGTAAGCATTCGCGAATTAAAATTAAGTGCAATAAACATGGCTGCGTTATTGTATCTTGTTGATAAGTATGGATTGTAAAAAGATTAAAAGGAAATTAACTAAAATGCTTTCTTAGAGAAGGCATTTTTTATGGTTGTTACTCAAAAAAATTCTTCATTTCGCATGCAATAAAAATATAGCAGGTCTTTTATTCAACTCCGGAACTTGTTGTTTCCAATCTTTAATTGTTTTTGTTTTTATAATTTCTGTTGAAGCAGTGATATCAACGGCAATGCAAAGTTTTGTATCCGATTTGCATGAGTTTAAAATATCGTTTATCAGTTGGTTGTTTCTGTAGGGTGTTTCAATAAAAATTTGTGTGCAGTTTTTTTTGTGAGAATTTTCTTCAAGTTCCTTTATTGTTTTTTTTCTTGCGACAGAATCAATCGGTAAATAACCAACAAACTGAAAGCATTGCCCATTCATACCGCTTGCCATTAATGCAAGCAAAATAGAACTTGGTCCTGTCAAAGGATGAATTGTTGCATTGAATTGTTGAGCCGCTTCTACCAATATTTGCCCGGGATCTGCAATGCCCGGACAACCTGCCTCACTTACAATGCCGATGTTCTCTCCTTCTTTCAGCAGTTGAATAAATTTTGATTTTACTGTTTCTTCTGCTTTGTGAATTTTATGCCATTCGTAATCATCAATCATCATTTCTTTCCATAGCTTTTTAAAAAATCTTCTTGCAGTTTTTTCATTCTCCACAAAGAATACGGAGCAATCTTTTATCGCTGGCAAAATATAAAAGGGCAAAGCTTCATAAGCTTTTTCATCATCATGAAGTACAGTTGGTATAAGATAAACTTTTCCGGTCATGCAATAGAATAGTGAATGTCAAAAATAAAATTACGAATGAAAGATGCAAAGATATTTTCTTACCACAGAATGAAGCGTGCTGAATAGAATTATTGCAGCACAAGAGTGCGACGCAAGAGAAATTTCATAGTAGCAATGCAGCCTGGTCCATAAAATATCTGCACAAAAAAATCCCGCTACGAAAATGTAACAGGATTCAATTTTTTATTCACTGAAATATTTATTTATACAACAAATCATAATATTCATGCGCCATTCGATTGCTGTCGAACTGAAAACGTACATCGCGCATGCCGTTCTTAATTATTTGTCTCCATGTATCGTGGTTGCTGTAATACAAAGGCAGAATTTGTTTTTCGAGGATATCATACACATGATCGAAATCATACTCATCAACATCATGAACAGTCATGTTTGCATAATCTGTTTTTGGAACAACAAAACCATTGTGACCTTGATCAATAAACTCGGGAATCCATCCATCCATTGTTGAAAAGTTTACTGCACCATTCATCGCTGCCGTCATACCGCTGGTGCCGGATGCTTCACGAGGCACACGTGGATTATTGAGCCACACATCAGCAGATTGCTTCAGGCGTTTACTTAACCACAACTCATAACCAATAACTACTGCAACGTTTTTATAACCTTTACTCAAATGCACAAGATTGTTGAATTGTGAGATTGCAGGATAATCAACCGGGTAAGGTTTGCCTGCCCAAACAATTTGAACAGGATAATCTTTATTGTTAACAAGATTGTTGAAGCGATCCATGTGATATGTAAGCAAATCTGCGCGCTTATAACCTGCAAATCTGCGTGCCCAAACGATTGTAAGCACATCGGGTCTAAAAAGTTTTCCTGTTTGATCTGCAACAATGTTATTAAACGTTCTTCTTTTCAAATATTGTTTTCTATCATCGAATGCCCAGTTGTCGCCTTCATCCATTGCCCGATACAATTGTTTATCTGCCCAGTATCTCCAGTTTTGTGCATTTGTTATAGAGATGATGGGACAAATGCCAGCATACTTGCTCCACATCTCACGCGCTACACAACCATGTAATTGTGATACACCATTCGATAGTTTTGCAAAACGCAATGCTGTTAATGAATGATTGAATTGATCATCCTCTGTGCCTGTAAGCTTTCTTACTTCATCAATGCTTAAGCCACAGAAGTAACTCATTTTATGACACAGGTAAATATCATGCTTTTCGTTGCCTGCTTCTTCAGGTGTGTGTGTCGTAAACACAAGATGCTTGCGCAATTCATCAACACTCTTAAATTTATTCAGCAAATAAAACGCAGAAGAAATTCCATGCGCCTCATTCAAATGATACAAATCTGGCGAGTAACCAATCTCGTCAACAAGCTTAGCACCACCAATGCCTAACAAAATAAACTGTGCAATTTTTGTAGCAACATTTGCATCATATAAGCGATGGCAAATTGTTTGAGATACATAATCATTCTCCGGTACATCGGTGCTCAGGAAAAACATTGGCGCGGTGCCGAATGTTTCAGGATCGAGATAATACGCTTTTACCCAAACAGGATGTTCATGAATAGGTATTTGAAATTTTATCCCTGTATCTTGTAAAAAGAAATAAATTTTTTCCATCCAGGTTACCTGCAGCGTTTGATCTTGATTGCGCGCCTGATCGTAGTAACCATATTTCCACAAAATCCCAATTCCAATCATGTTCTGTTTTAATTCATATGCGCTGCGCATGTGAGAGCCTGCAAGAAAACCAAGTCCCCCGCTGTAAATTTTCAGTGCATTGTGCACTGCATACTCCATAGAAAAATATGCCACTCGTTTTGTATATCGCTCATCAAGTTGATAAGGAACCTGAAAGTTTCTAAAATTCATAACCATATTTGGATTTAAAGACACGCAATTTATGTTTTATTATTTAAAACGTATTTTTTACACAATCAATCTCGATTTAAATTATGCTTAATGCAGGTTAAGTAACCAATAAATTATTTGGTTGCATTTTACTGGTATGGATTTATTGTTTTTGAAGTTTTATTCCTCTAATAATTTTTTTATTTTTTGTAACCAACTGTCGAAATTATATTTATCTTTTGTTGTGTCACTCACTTCAACGTTCTGAACTTTATTTAGCAATTACCAGCGTTCTAACTTTATGCATTTGAAAAATAAATTTCAATGATCGACTTCGAGTGTCAGACCAATATGCAACCGACATTGATTAAATATTGTTGAGCATTCAAGCGCTCAAACAATTAAACATCACTCTACAAGTTTGTCTTTGCATTTTCTTTCGTTTCTGATTCATTCAAAAACCGTGCAACTCATACAATTCCACAGTTTGCTATTTTGCTTCCTTCTTTTTTGTCTCTTGTTTTTTCTTGCGGTAAGTATCATCAAAAAAACATGTTATGCCGCGATGATTACCACAGTTACCCTGTTCTTTCACCGTAATGTTTTTGGTTCCAAATGTGAAATCAATTACACAAGGGTCACCGCTCTGCCGGTAATATGCATGTGTGGCATCGCGCATAATCATTTCACCTTTTAGTTCACCGATGCAATTGTCTTCAGTTTCAAAATGAATAAAGAAAAAATATTTTGAAGTGTTGCTCGCATCCCTCACTGAAATAAAATTCTTTTTGTTCTTTGTATAATCGCCACTGTATTTATTCTTAACAGGAAATGTATCAATAGGATTGATTATTTCGTTCAACCTTTTCTCATCTTCATTGGTATCGTTTAATACAGCAATAAAGCCATGCGCCTTGCTGTTATACGCATACCCGTTGCGCGTATATGCTAATTGATTTTGTTTATTTATTTTTTCTCTGCTGATAATAAATGTTGGTTCAGTAGTTATAGATACGCTTTTTGTGTAATTATCATTTTTTGCTCCCTGACTTAGCAGTTCAAGATGCGAAAGGTATTTGTTATTCTTCTTGTTAAACACGAATGTTTGCAGAAACTTTCTTTTGTTTTGAACAAAACATGCGAAAAGATAACGCTCATCATCCTTATCAAACTTTCCTATTGGATGAATGCTTGTGTATTCCGGATTTTTACCGGTGATGAGCCTAAGAACTGAATCAGGTACAAACTGCGAAAACACAGTAAAGCTGATGGTTGTTGTATCTGCAGCTTTTGTAAAATTAGAATCTACAAAACGTGTGGGAGCAGTAATTTCTTTAAACGCAGCCATAAAATCTTTCACATCTATATGCTCTGTACCCGAGAGAGAAGCAGGCTCGTTGTGACATCCAAATACTAAGAAACAGGTAAGTAAGATGAGGGTGAATTTCCGCATTAGCAAAAGTTTTGATAAAAATATAGGATAAAGAGGAAATTTATACAAACATTTTTTTTAGATTTGTCTAAAATTATTTTTAGTGTCACCTAATCTTACCCAAGCGGAAGAGAACTATCTCAAAAACATTTATCACTTGCAGCAATCGGGTGGTATGGTAACCACCAACGATTTGGCTGCCGTTTTGCAAACAAAACCGGCTTCGGTTACCGATATGCTAAAAAAACTAAAAGCAAAAAAGTTACTTCAGTACGAACCGTATAGAGAGTTCTGTTTAAGTGCGCAGGGAAAGAAGATTGCTTTAAGCATTGTACGCAAACACAGGCTTTGGGAATATTTTTTAGTGAATGAGCTTCAATTCGAGTGGGATGAAGTGCACGAAGTGGCGGAGCAACTGGAGCATGTTGGCAGTAAAAAGTTAGTGGAGAAGTTGGATGCGTTCCTCAACTATCCGCGCTTCGATCCTCATGGAGACCCGATACCGGACAGCAATGGAAAAATGACAATACAGCAGCAGGTTAGTCTTGTTGAGCTTCCATTAAATAAACATGCGGAAGTCACTTTTGTGCGCAATCAATCTACTGAATTGCTTGAAGTGCTTAAACATAGGAACATCCAAATAGGCACAAGGCTTGAAGTAAAAAACAGATTTGATTTTGATAATTCCCTCGAAGTGAAGGTGAAAAATTTTGCGCCGATAACTATCAGCGAACAATTGGCGAAAGTGTTATTTGTGAAAATGGTTTAGAATAGCGAACAAGGAACAAGGAATGTCGAATAATAAAATAGAGAATATAAATTCAAATTTTGAATTACAATTAAGAGACAAAAAAGCGGGACAAATGTTACAAAGATTTCATACGGAAGCATCTTTAAGCGAGGTGCATGAAAGTATAGACGCAACAAAACCGAAGAGTGGTATAAGAAAATTCTTGCCTTATGTAGGACCGGCATATTTGGTAAGTGTAGGTTATATGGACCCAGGCAACTGGGCAACAGATCTGCAAGGCGGCGCAAAGTTTGGCTATACATTGATTTGGGTTTTATTGATGAGTAATCTCATGGCTTTATTGCTGCAAAGTTTAAGTGCAAGATTGGGAATTGTAAGAAGAAGAGACCTTGCCCAGGCAAACAGGGAAGAATATCCGAAAGCGGTGAATTTTGGGTTGTATGTTTTAGCTGAACTCGCCATTGCTGCATGTGATTTAGCAGAGGTGTTAGGCATGGCGATAGGTATTCATTTATTAACCGGTCTTGATGTTTTATGGGGTGTATGTATTACTGTGCTTGATACATTATTGCTGCTCGTGCTGCAACGATATGGCATGCGCAAAATGGAAGCTTTTATTATTGCACTGGTAGCAACGATTGGAATTTCATTTCTTATCGAACTTATTTTTGCGCAGCCGCATTTTGGCGATGTAGTAAAGGGCTTTGTTCCTTCTGCATTAAATAGTGAGGCATTATACATTGCAGTTGGTATAATTGGTGCAACGGTAATGCCACATAACTTGTATTTGCATTCTGCGCTTGTTCAAACAAGAAAAATAAAACCAGACACACCGGGAATAAAACGCGCTTTGAAATTTAGTTTTATTGATACCACTATCGCACTTAATGCTGCATTCTTTGTAAACGCTGCCATACTTATTTTATCAGCGTCTGTGTTTTTTGCAAGCGGCAACACACAAGTAGCAAAAATTGAAGATGCGCATCAATTGCTGCAACCTATGCTTGGAACAACTTTGGCGCCTTTGCTTTTTGCAATAGCATTGATTTGCGCCGGTCAAAGCTCTACAGTTACCGGAACGCTTGCCGGTCAAATTGTAATGGAAGGTTATCTCCGCTTGCGCATAAGCCCATGGATAAGAAGACTGATAACAAGATTGATTGCCATTATTCCTGCCGTTATTGTAATTCTTATTTATGGTGATGAAAAACTCGATGATCTTCTCGTGCTAAGCCAGGTAGTATTAAGCATGCAATTGGGTTTTGCGATTATTCCTTTAATACATTTTGTAAGTGACAAAACATTAATGGGTCAATTTGCTATTAAACTTCCAACAAAAATTCTTTCATGGATTGTTGCCGGTATTCTTGTTTTTCTGAATGTAAAACTCGTAGTGGAAGAATCAGTAACAGTTTATCAATCGGGAGGCAATATTGTTTTAAAAATTCTTGTTACTGTTGGATGGATAGTTTTTTCATGGCTGTTTATAATGATGGCGATACTTCCTTTATGGCGGAAAAGAAAAGAAAGAAGAGTTGCGCCAAAAAGTATTACCATGCACAGCGAAGAAAAAGTTTTGCAGTTGCCGGCTATTCCAACGCCTCATAAAATTGCAGTGGCGCTTGATTTTAGCAAGAACGATGAAAAGATTGTTGCTTATGCAATCGCTCAAAATAAGAGCGATGCAAATTTTGTATTGCTGCATATTGTTGAAACCGCTTCTGCGAGTTATTCCGGCGAATCATCGGATGACTACGAAACAAGGAACGATAAAGAAAGATTAGATAGTTATGCGAACCAGTTGAGAGGAATGGGTTATAATGTTGAAACACATCTGGGCTTTAATGACAGAGTGAGTGAAATTGTGCGTCTCGTTAATGAAACAAAAGCTGATCTCCTGGTAATGGGCGCTCATCGCCACAGCGGCATAAAAGATTTTTTATATGGAGAAACGCTTGATAAAGTAAGGCATAGGTTAAGAATCCCGGTGTTGATTGTGAATTAATCTTTCTCAGTGAGTGAAATAATCCCTCCATCAAAAAATGTTGTATTATGTGCCTGTAGTGAAAGAATTTAACTCTAAACATTTTTTGTTTTATTATTGCGCACATCAAATATGGCAAAGAAGAAAAAAGTAAAAAGAAAATGGTGGCTCATACCGGTCATCATTCTTTTTTTAGTGTGTGTTTATACAGGCGTTACGTATTGGTTGCAACAAAGGGAAGAAGCAAAAGCAATGTTTGCAACATATCCGGGTTTTGGTATTCAACTGCCGCTTGGATATAAAATTCATGGCATTGATATAAGTCTTTATCAGCAGTATGTATATTGGCCTGCCATTAAAAAAATGCAGGTGCAGGACGTAAAGATTGGTTTCGTTTTCATAAAAGCAACCGAAGGTTTAAATAATACCGATAAACAATTTAAAAGAAATTGGCAACAGGCAAAAGAGGCAGGCATTCCTCGCGGCGCCTATCATTATTTTCTCGCAACAAAAGATGGCAAAACGCAAGCGCAAAATTTTATAAAGAATGCAAAACTTGCAAGCGGTGACCTACCACCTGTTCTTGATATTGAAGCGCTCTATGGTGTAGATCCTGAAACCATGCGGCAACGCGCTATGGCCTGGTTACAAACTGTTGAGGCGGCATATCATATAAAGCCTATCATTTACACTTCTGCCGATTTTTATCAGCGTTATCTTGGCGATGCGTTCAACGAATATCCATTATGGGTCGCACATTATTACACACAAAATTATCCCAACGTTAAACGCGATTGGTGGTTTTGGCAGCACAACGATTCAGGAAAAATAAATGGCATTATCGGCTCCGTTGATTTCAATGTTTTCAATGGCGATACCGTTGAGTTTAAAAAAATATTGATAAAGTAATTCTTTTTTTATGGCGTCGTTTTTTCTGTCAACTCTTCAGCGAATACAGTTGCGCTGCGGCTTTGCGAGATGGTATCCATGCAGCCAACATTGCAACTGTAAATACAGTAAAAGCAACTAAAAAAAAGTCGGGCAAGTAAATTTTCACAGGATAATAGTTTATAATAAAAGTGTTGCCTTCAAGCGAAATGATATGATATTTTAATTGAAGCATGCACACAACAAATGCAATAAACATTCCTGACAAACCGCCCACACCTGCAAGCACCAATCCCTCACACAAAAATATTTGTTGAATGCGCGAATCATGCGCACCCATTGCCTTGAGCACCGCAATATCTTTTTGTTTTTCTAACACAAGCATAGTTAATGCACCAATCATATTGAATGTAGCAACCAAAAGTATCAATGAAAGAATTCCATAGATAACCCATTTTTCTATTTGCATAATTCCAAACAAGCTGCGATTTTGTTCATAACGTGTTTGCACCTGGTAATTGCTGCCCATTAATTGCTGCAAATTTTTTTGCACTTCATCTGGTTTCGCGTTTGTCTGAAGCGCAATTTCAACACCGGAATATTCATCAGTATTCAAATCGAGCATGTACTGCATAAAACCAAGATTGGTAAACGCATATTTATCATCAAACTCCTGCTGCACTGTAAAAATGCCCGACGCCGTTACGTTGTAAGAATGCATTGCCTCAACACTTGTAAAACTTGTTGCCTTTCTGTTGGGCAAATAAATAACAAGGTTTGCTAATTTATTTTCGGGATCGGCACCAACCGCATTGCTGATACCAGAGCCTGCAATAAGTTTTGGATTATTGGTTGTTCCAAGATTGTATTCACCGCCCGGAACAATATGATTGGAAAGACGGCTAACTGCATTATAATTTTCATCAACACCTTTCAAAAAAACAATCGTGTTGTAATCACCGTTGGTAAGCTCAGCTTTTTCTTCTGCATAAAAACTAAGCTTGGCAACGCCTGGCATGGATGCAATTTTTTTTCTTTGATCGCCGGTGAACAAAATAAATTTTCCTTTAGCCGCAGAAATTTTTATGTCGGGATAAAAGTCGGTGTACAAACCCTTCACAAGGTCTTCAAAACCGTTAAACACACTTAGTACAATAATAAGTGCCGCAGTGCCCACCGCAATTGCAAGCACACTTATCCATGCGATGATGTTTATGGCATTCGCAGATTTTTTCGACCTGAAATATCTCCACGCAAAAAGGAAATTCAATTGAGGTATTTTTTAGTGGCGTTTTCAAAGGCAAGATAATTATTTTGAGCCCATCTGCACTACTCCTATTTCGCTTCTCTTGCGTCGCACTCTTGTACTAATGGTAACTCTGCTAAACAATCCCGGCAAATGGCTCATGCTTTTATATAACAAGTTTAGATTTTTGAAGCTGACAATTGTTATCTGTAACAAACGAAGCTTCATTACTCCCATAGTTTATCTCAAATTAAAGAGGCAATCCTTAAAAAAGTTTAATACTCGTTAGCATTAAAATAATAATTCCATTTTATTGTTATTAGAGCGTAACAAATTATCTTGCCCGTTTTTAATATTAACATATAATTATTTAAATGGAGAAGTTTATTAATATAACTATCAAGGCAGCAATAGAGGCAGGAAAAAAAATTTTAGAAGTTTATGAGCGCGATTTCACGGTTGAAACCAAAACAGACAACTCGCCGCTAACCGAAGCAGACCGCCAGGCACATCACACAATTAAAGATATTCTTGCAGAAACCGGAATTCCTATTTTAAGTGAAGAAGGCAAACAAATGTCTTACGATGAAAGAAAGAACTGGGATGAATTCTGGCTTGTTGATCCTTTGGATGGCACAAAAGAGTTCATCAAAAAAAATGGGGAATTTACAGTGAATATTGCTTTGATAAAAGATGGAACTCCTGTACTCGGGGTTGTTTATGTTCCGGTTACAGGGGTTGTATATGCAGCTTCGCAGGAAACAGGAAGTTTTTCTTTTAATACAAATCATAATGGCACATCAGTTTCTGAATTGCTGAAAGACTCTGTAAAACTTCCGTTGGCAGAAGAGCCACAACAATATACTGTTGTTGCAAGCCGCTCTCACTCAACACCAGAAACGGAAGCATTTATTGAAGAAAGGAAAAAAGTTCATGGCGATGTGAACTTAATAAGTGCGGGAAGCTCTTTAAAACTTTGTCTCGTTGCAGAAGGCAAAGCGCAGGTTTATCCAAGGCTTGCGCCTACAATGGAGTGGGACACTGCAGCAGGTCATGCTGTAGCTAAGTTTGCTGGTTGCAAAGTGTATAATTATGAAACCAACGATGAATTAAAATACAATAAGGAAAACCTTTTAAATCCATGGTTTGTTGTTGAGCGCATTTAACACAATCGTGAAACAACAAATGTGAAAGTTTACATCTCACGTTTCACGTCTGACGTCTCACGAAAAATAACTGCGCATTAGCTGAATGTAAAGCTACCGGTGCGGACTAATTCAAAAAATAAATAGAATAAAAAACAATGGGCATGCCTGTTCTGCCAAATACATTTATTATAGGTGTTCAAAAAGCAGGAACTACAACATTAGATGACTGGTTAGCACAGCATCCGCAAATCTATTGCTATGAATCTTTAAAGGATATTCATCTTTTTGCCAGGTTTAAAACAAGAGAAGAAGTAATAGAACGCTTAAAGAAAGAACCGGCACCCTACAAGAATCAACCCATCATTCTTCAATCAGCGGTGAATTATATTTTTTATCCGCAATTGTTGAAAGCCATCGCGCAATTTGAACCAAAGGCAAAACTCATTCTTATTTTACGCAATCCTGTTGACCGGGCAATTTCATCGTATGGTTATTTTACAAAAATGTTGCGTGAAACAAGACCAATGGAGGAGGCTTTGATTTATGAACCGCGAAGTGCAACAGAATTCAGTAAAGACAACAGCGACTTTACTTATATTGAACATGGGTTTTATGCTAAACAGATAAAGTGTTGTCTTGAGTATTTTCCTAAAGAACGATTCTTGATATTGGATTACGATGACCTTGCAAAAAATCCATCATTACTTTTGCACAACATTTTTTCATTCCTTGGTATTGATGTTTCGTTTCAACCAGACTTAACGCCAAAGAATGTTACAGGAACAGTGCGAAATCAATTTCTGCAGGAGAGCATTATCAACAAAAGAGGTCGCGCAAGAAAATGGGTTGTAGATAATCTTGTTGATCCCCTTTTTCCTGTCGCAAAAAGAAAGCTGTTGAAGAAAAAATTGTTTGAGATGAATACCGGTAAAACAAATGTGAAACAAGCATCAGCTCAGCAAGCCGATAAAGAAACAATAGAAAAAGTAAAGAAGAAATTAGCGACATATTTTTATGATGATGCGAAAGAATTAGATAGGATGTTGGAGACAAAGTTTTATGAGAAGTGGTTCGGTTCAATGTGAATAAATGTTCAATAATCAATGTTCAATTTTTAATGCTCAAATCGAAGCGTCACTAATTGAACATTGAGCGTTGAGAATTAAGCATTGAACATTTATACTTGCTTTAGAAGTTGTTTAAATTGAATTTGCAATTTCGATTAAGAAACTTAAGATGCCATTTATTCAACAGATGAAATGATTGCGACGCAACGAAGATGCCACAGAGAATAAAAGTTGGTATTATAAAAAGCATCACGAAAACAAATAATAAAAAACAAAAGCGAATAACAGAAATATAAAATGACTCCGTTTGTAATATTTACAACGCAGCGAAGCGGTTCAACAGTTTTAACGCGCACACTGGATGAGCATCCGGAAATTTTTTGTGCGGGTGAACTGTTTCAAACTTCGAAGGATATGCATCATCCGGAGTGGCATTTTTCTTCGTGGGGAATTGATTCGAAAAGTTTTACGGTAATAAAGTGTAATAAGGTTATCAATTATCCAAACATGCGACTGCGCTCGATTCCGCATGTGAAAAAATTTTTTGCTGCAAATGCGAAAGGTGAAAAGGCACGTGGTTTTAAATTGATGATTACACACATTAAAACCGCGCCGTACCTGTGGCAATATTTGAAGCAAAAAAATGTAAAGGTGATTGTGCTTGTTCGCAATAATGTTTTTAAAACAACTTTGTCGCGCTACCGCAAAGCTGAAAACCGCGTGGCGCATATCGTTGAAGCGAAAGAATCTTCTTTTCAATTTTATGTGCCGGGTGAAAAGTTAATTGCACAAATGCATGATTTGGAGCGCATCAATAAAAATCTTATGCAGCTTTCTGCAGACATGCAACGGCTTATTCTTAACTATGAAGATTTTAGTAACTGGAATGATGTAATGCAGCGTGTACAAAAATTTTTATCTGTTCCGCCGATCACGATGAAGCCTGTACTGAAAAAAGTTGGTGCAGTAAAATGGCAGGATGAAGTGGAGAATTATTCAGAAATAGAACAACTCTTAAAACAACATAATTTTACCCAATACCTTGAACAATAATGCAAAAAACAATTCCAAATTTTCTTGTAGGTGGTCCACCGAAATGCGCTTCAACATCTCTTTATTTTTATTTGAAGCAGCATCCGGAAATTTATATGTCGCCTGTAAAGCAAGTGAAATTTTTTAGTGTGTTTTATGATAAGGGCGCTGATTTTTATGTGAACACTTATTTCTCCGGTGTGAAGAATGAGACGATGGCGGGAGAGGCAACGCCAACTTATTTTTTGTTGCCATTTGTTCCAGAGCGTATCAAGAATTTTAATCCCGCTATGAAACTCATCTTTTGCTTACGCGATCCTGTTGAAAGAACCTTTTCAGGTTATATGATGCGTGTAAACAACGGGACAGAGCATCTTTCATTTCGTGAAGCGTTGAAAGAGAATTTAAAGCAACGCGAAACGGTTAGATTTGAATCCGCAAAAGATGCAAAAGATTGGGCAGATGATATGCTGCGCAGCGACCGTCTTGAAGAAACAGGCTTTCGCACTTATCTTGAAGGAAGTTTATATGCAACAAATCTTCGGCATTACATGAAACACTTTCCTCTTTCGCAGATAAAAATTATTTTTCTTGATGATATAAAAAAAGATTTAAACGGCACACTTAAAGATGTTTTCACTTTTCTCGGTGTAGATAATACTTTTCAAATTCAAGACACAGAACAAAAGAATACATATAAGAAATCGAAAATAAAATTCCTTGATCCCATTCTTGGCAAGAATAAAAAATTATCGAAAGTGCTTGCTAATGCAATGCCAAAGAGCTTTAAGAAAACAATTTTGAAAACGATGTATGTGGAGGGTAGTAAAGACAGAATTAACCCCGAAGACCGTAAGTTTGCGTACGATATTCTTAAAGACGAAATTGCCGAGCTTGAAAAGTTGTTGAATGTTGATTTGTCTCATTGGAAATCGTGAATCGTGAGTCGTGAAGAAAACCTCACGTCTCACGTCTGACCTTTCACGACACAGTATAAGCTTATTCGTATAAAAAAATATAAAACCCATCATTTTATGAAAGTTGTTGTTGTTGGTACCGGTTATGTTGGTCTTGTAACGGGTGCATGCTTGTCAGAAGTGGGCATTGAAGTGATGTGTGTTGATGTCAACACTCAAAAAATTGAAAATCTTAAGAAAGGAATATTACCCATTTACGAACCGGGGCTCGACGAAATTGTTGAGCGCAATTATAAAAAAGCTCGTCTTCATTTCAGTACTTCGTTAGAAGAATCAATCATTGGTGCGCAGATTGTATTTATTGCGGTAGGCACCCCACCCGGTGAGGATGGCAGCGCAGACCTTCAGTATGTGTTACAGGTTGCTGATACCATCGGCAGGCACATGAACGGTTATCTTGTTGTAGTAACAAAGAGCACTGTTCCTGTTGGCACTGCTGCTAAAGTAAAAGAAACGGTTGCCAATGCGTTAAAAAAACGCAATGCCCGTATTGATTTTGATGTTGCATCAAATCCCGAATTTTTAAAAGAAGGTGCAGCAGTTGATGATTTTCTAAAACCAGATCGTATTGTAATTGGCGTAGGAAGTGAGCGTGCAAAAAATTTACTCCATACCTTATACGAGCCATTTGTATTAAATGGTCATCCTATTTTGTTCATGGATATTCCTTCTGCTGAAATGACGAAGTATGCTGCCAATGCAATGCTTGCAACTAAAATATCTTTTATGAATGATATTGCAAATCTCTGCGATATTGTTGGCGCCAATGTAAACGAAGTACGCAAAGGCATTGGCTCTGATGCGCGAATTGGTAACAGGTTTATTTATCCAGGTATTGGTTATGGTGGTTCATGTTTTCCAAAAGATGTAAAGGCACTTATAAAAACAGGCGAGCAAAACGAATATCCGTTGCGCATTTTAAATGCAGTTGATGCTGTAAACAACGATCAGAAAAAAGTTATCATTCATAAAATTCTAAACCATTATAACAACAACGTTGATGGTAAAACTTTTTGTGTGTGGGGTCTTGCATTCAAACCAAAGACTGATGACATGCGTGAAGCTCCTTCGCTCACGGTTATAAACGAGCTAATAAATGGCGGGGCAAGTGTAAAAGCGTACGATCCTGCCTCATTGCATGAAGCAAAACATATCTTCAACGGTAGTGTAACATTGTGCGATGATGCCATTACTGCAACAAAAGGTGCGGATGCAATTATTCTTGTTACAGAATGGCCGGAGTTTCGCTTGCCCGATTGGGAAACAATTCAAACAAACATGAAAGATCACGTGATATTCGATGGAAGAAATATTTATAATCCCGAAGAGATGAAAGAGAAAGGTTTTGCCTATTACGGGATCGGCATCAGGTAAAATATCACACCAAAATTTTTCAAGAGTTTTTTATGTGACCGGCAGCAAATCTTTAATCATCACCTGTTGTGTCACTCACTTGTACGTTCTGAAGAAAATTCGGCAAGTCAGGAAGTCAGCAAAGAAAAATCCAATGTTCCATTGACTTTCAGTCTTCCGGTCTTTTCTGACTTTCGGACTATTCAACGAGACAACTGCATGGAAAGAATTAAAGTACTACACATAACGCAAGCATTTGGCGGAGTAGAAACATATCTGCGGCAGGTTGTTCAAAATATTGACAAAGAAAAATTTGAAATAGTTATTGCTTCCCCCGAAAGAGATTTACTTCAAAACTTTTGTGCTGAAAATAATATAAAGCATCATGTGCTGCACATGGCAAGAGGAGCAAATCCCATTGGCGATCTCGTGTCTGTATTTCGCATCCGTAAACTCATAAAAAAAGAAAAACCAAATCTTGTCCACCTGCACAGTTCCAAGGCTGGTTTCGTAGGAAGAATCGCTGCCAAAACAAAAAAATGTAAGTCACTGTTTACACCCCACGGTGTATCATATCTTTCATTTGTTGGTTTTAAACGACTGATATTTTTTTCATTGGAACTCTTTGCAAAAAAATTTACTTATAAAGTACTTGCCATTTCACATTCAGAAGCAAGCAGGTGCATTTTTGAAATTGGGTTAAAAGAAGAAGACATTTACATTATTCCTAACTCACTTACAATTTGCTTATCAAGACCGCCGGTTCCAAACAAGCTTGGGACACTTGAAGGCAAGATGAAAGTTGGAACAGTTGCAAGATTAACTCCGCAAAAAAACCCTTTGCTCTATGTTGATATTGCTGCTGCTGTAATTAAAAAATTACCCGAAGCACATTTTTATTTTCTTGGCGCTGGTTATCACGATCATTTAAGAACTGAAGTTGAAGAAAAAATTCAACAGCATGGCATCGGCAATAATTTTCATCTTATAGATATGGGTGATCATATCATTGCACTCAATTTTTTACACCAGATGGATGTGTTTGTATTGCCTTCTGTTTTTGAGGGTTTGCCTTACGCGCTGCTCGAAGCAATGTATGAAGGCGTACCTTGTGTTGTAAGCAAATGCGATGGCAATAATGATGTAATCGCTAACAACATCAATGGTTTCTCCTGTGTTGCAAAGGAAGAGTATGCAGAAATAATTTCTATGCTGTTAACCGATAAAGAAAAAGCAAAACAAATAGCAAATGCAGGCAGAAATTTTATACTTGAAAAACACGATATAAAAAATAATATCAGGCTTCTTGAAAAAATTTACGAAGAGATGTAGTGCTCTGATTCCTTCACAGGTTAACATAAATATAATAGTAAGATAATCTCTTTTTTTGTGGCAAAACGAAATTTTAGAATGTTTTTAATCGTTTGATTAGTTGCCAAAATTCCTATAATTTGCTTATGCTAAAAATCAAACGCTTACTTATGGAATACTTCTTTCGATTTTTACCCGATAAAAAATTTTCAATAAAACAAAAGCTAAAAATTTTCGATACCACACGGCTTCAGCGAAAAAGATGGCTCACTATTATTGAACAAAAAATAAGGCAGTTCAGAAACGGTAAACCCTGGCAAACAGATTTTTTTGGCAATAGCCTTTCACGATATAAAAAAGAAACAGAAGTAAATGAAGAAAGGCTGATTCGCATCAATAAATCTATTATTCAAAGGGAGTTTTTAGAGAATAAGAATTAGAACATATCGGAATAAGCTTTCTCAAATCTTGCCATCCATAACCACCATGAAACTCTCCGTTTTTTGCGTACAATTTTTTACCGCCCATGGCTTCATGAAAATAAGATGATGGATTTTGAGGAATTCCAAATAAAACCATTGAAAAAATATTTTTACTTAATAAACGTTGTGCTACTTTACAAACAAGCCTTTTACCCAAACCCAACCTGTGATATTCTTTCAGCACGTAAATTTGATTTAACTCGCCTGAATAATCGGGCAAATCTTCTGATGAATATGATTTCCCTTTTGCAAAACCAATCAATTCACTTTTTTTATTTACTGCAACAAAACAAAACCAATTGCCATCGTTTGTTTTAAATTGTTCGTGCCACTGATGTTCACGGATTTCATAAGTTGGAGGCCTCTTTACATTGGGATAAGTTTCATTCCATGTTTTCACATGTAACGCGGCAAGTGAAGGTACGTCGGCGAGAGTTGCTTCCCTTATACTAAAAGATGAAAGTGTTTCTTCGCGATTTTGAAGAAGGCGCAGATTGGTTTGTTTGGAAGGTCTTTTGAAATTATTTATGAATCGAATAACTGTATTGATAAAATTTTTTATTTGTGCAGATGTTTTCATGAAAAGGAGCAGTTAAACAGTTCAATGCAATTTTGCAGATTATCTAAGATAAATAGTTTTGAGTTTTTGATGAACAAGTTTAATGTACCGGATAAGAATACATAACAACTTTCGTAAGCAACAACGATTCGCGACGTGGAGTTGTTGAATAAAGAATCAAACGTACAGGTCTGCTTTGCTAAGTTTCGCGCGGCTCATCATAGCTTCAGCAGATGCAGTGAGTGACACAACAGAAGTCCAATAGCAGCACCGCAGCCCATTCCAAAAAAATAAATTTGAAAACTTTAATCCTAAATCTAAAATTTCTTTCGCCGAAAATTTATCCTTAGAAACTAAGGTTTTTTTAATTTCGGGCTTGATTCTTGCAGATTAAGTACGCGCCAAAGAAATTGAACGCCTATGCAAACAAGAATACCAAGACCACTTGCCTTACTGGTTGCAATGATGCTGATAATTTCCCTTACCTCGTTTAAAAACGATAACCGCAAACCAATAACTTCAAATCCCACAAACGATAACGACAGCATTAAAGGTTTTAAAAATTTGCTTGGCACTTCGAATAAAACTCTTGCACTTGCCGGACGGTTTGATCTGAATCCAAAAGTTGTTCCTTTTATTGAAGATTTTTTGCCGCGTGTAAGGGATAGATACGACGACATGAAAGTTTGGGGGAAACCCTATTTTATGTTGTATGAAAAAACATTGAGCGATTACGGCTTGCCCGTTGAATTAAAATATTTATCTGTTATAGAAAGTGATTTGCAACCTTATGCTATTTCGGTGAAAGGTGCTGTGGGTCCCTGGCAATTTATGAGTTCTGAAGCAAAAAGCTTTGGTTTGAAGATTACTGCTAAAGTTGATGAACGTACCGATTTTAATAAAAGCACTGTTGCGGCTGCAAAACTTTTAAAAGAATTGTATAATGAGTTTGGGGATTGGCTGTTGGTGATTGCCGCATACAACGCAGGAGATGGAGCAGTAAAAAGGGCAATGCAAAAATCTGGTTCATCAGATTTTTGGACACTTCAATTCTACCTCCCGGAAGAAACACGTAATCATGTAAAAAAATATATAGCCACTCATTACTATTTTGAAGGAGCGGGTGGTTGGACAACTCTTACTGCATCTGAAACAGATGAGAAAAAATTGATGATTGCAGAAATGCAAAGAAAGCTTGATTCGCTTAGCGCATCTGCAAATATTGGCTCATTGCAAATCGTAGGAAAGTATAATTCTGGTTCAGTTGCCAAATATCTTTCGATGGATATAAATGAGTTTAACAAACTGAATCCTTCGTTCGATAAAACACTTGCCGCTGGTGATTTTTATACTATAAAATTGCCTTTGGATAAACTGGAAATTTTTAAAGCGAAGCGACAATACATACTTCAGGAAAGTGTTCAAATGCTTTTATTGGGCGCAACAATTACAACTGAAAACTCAGCTGCAAATGAAAGTGTGAACCGTTAGTTGTGGTCTATGGATATATCATTTCTTCTTTTATGCGAATATTTTTATTAGTGATAATTTAGAAACCTAACGTAAAATCTTTTCAAAAGTGTTTAAGAAAGGGTCTGTATTTAAAACAGTGTAATAAAATAGTCCCCCGAGCCATCCATGAAATAAACCTAAAACGTATAAATTTCTTTCTTTTAAGTACGTCCAGCCATAAAAAATAGCAAGTATAAACGTTCCGATAATTAACCAAACCACTGGGTAATGTACAAGCGCGAATAATAAAGCTGAAATCAAGATAATTATTACTCGATTTATCCTAAGTTTTCGATAATCCTGAAGATTTCCGGCAGTCAAAGCTATTAATAAAAACTGTTGCACGGTGCCCCAAACCGGATAAAAAATTAAAATCGGTATTATATGCCAGGTAAAATTGATTGTCTTTTGAATGGTTCCAATTATTATAAACGTTGCTATTGAAACTACTCCAAAGGGTAGTACTCTTAATAAAACTGATTTAAAATTGTCGGTTCTAAATCCCCAATGGTTGAACAACTCCTTCTTTGTTTTATATGTATAAACTATGTAACAAATCCAAAATAATGAAGCGGTAATAACAAAAATGAAACGCCAATTTAGGTAGTCCATGAAGATGAATTTCCCAATCGCAGTAAGCAATACGAGTGCAATTTCAACGAGTCGTTTTTTATCCGTTGTCATTCATCATTCATTTGGGGAAAGTTTAGAACTAAATCAACACCACTTCATCTCTTCCGTCTTTATCTTTCCAATACACTTTTACTTTTTGAGAAGGAAAAGTATCAATGGTTCTTCCAACATAATCTGCATGAATGGGAAGCTCACGGCTAAAGCGGCGATCAATTAAAACACAAAGTTCAACTTTTGAAGGTCTTCCAAAATCGAGCAACGCATCAAGAGCGGCGCGGGTTGTTCTGCCGGTCCATAAAACATCGTCAATAATAACAACGTTTTTGTTTTCTATGCTGAAGGCAATTTCTGTTTGGTTGGCTATCTTTAATTCTTTTCGCACATCATCGCGATAAAAAGTTATATCGAGCTTTCCGTAACTGATATTAGAAATGTTGAGAAGGTTCTTCAATTCATTCACAATGCGGTCGCTTACATAAATGCCACGGGGCTGAATGCCAATCAGCACCGTGTTTTTCAGTTGCAGATGATTTTCCAATATCTGTTGTGCCAGTCTCTTTATACTCAATGCAACCTGTTGTTCAGTTAATATTGGTTTCAAAGCAAAATAGTTTTTACAAATATAAGGTGGAAGGCATAACAGAAGATGGAAGGCGTAAGGTATAAGTGTCTTGGTATAAGGCAAAACCTTACACCCTATACCATACACGCTGCACCTTGTCTTTCGAAATAGTGATAAGGAATTTGAATGTATTGCAACAATTTTTCTTCAAGCAAATCTGCAAAGGTTTCAAAATAAATCATCACATCTTCACGCACATTACGACTAAGCCATCGAAAGCCGCCGGGCAAATGTTGCAACACATCTTTATCTTCAAGATATTCGAGGTTATGAATATCGGTTGGTGTTAATCCTAATTGCTGCAATTTAAAAATCAGCAAACTTACAGGAGCGTCTGTTATGCCACAATAATCTTCGGCGAGTTCTGTCCACTCACCAATTCCCGAATGTGCATATTGCAAAATCTCTTCTTTTGATAAATGTGTAACCACCTGCAATAAATTTCCGCAATTGCATGCACCGTGATTGCCCCATGCATAGTGTGCTCCTTTTCTTAAACGCGATGCTGTTTCTCTTAACGCCGCTATCAATTCAACACTTGGAGTTGCCATAAGTATCAATTTTTTGATTTTAGGATTTCGGGTTTTTTTGATTTTTATTTTTGATACCGGCTTTTTGGTATTTCATAGCATCGCCTGTTGCGTCGCAATCACTTCATTGTTCTGTTTTTCATGGCATCAAAAAAATCATACTTCAAAATTAAAACTAAAAACACGAGATGACAGCAGCGCATTAATAATTTGCTTTTTGTTTTGATTACGTAATTTTTGAATCAGGAGCTTTTATGCTGTCCTCATAAAATATTAACCGTACAAATTTTCAATCTGCGGGAATATCACGAAGTATATTTAACGCGCTTACAAAACCCCATAAAAAGTTATTATTCTAACTTCGCATTTCATTTTATAAAAGTCATGGCAGAAGATCTAACAATCGTTAAAGGAAATAAAACAGAACAATATGAATCACTTATTCCTCAAATAAGAGGTTTGCTTGAAGGAGAGATTGATCTTATTGCGAACCTTGCTAATGTTGTTGCCTCATTAAAAGAGCAATTTAATTGGCTATGGGTTGGATTTTATTTAGTGAGATCTGCAGCATCAAAGGACAAGAATTATGAATTAGTGCTTGCGCCTTTTCAGGGGCCTGTTGCATGTACACGCATACGCAGAGGAAAAGGTGTTTGCGGCACCAGTTGGGAACAGGCAAGAACATTGATTGTACCCGACGTAGAAAAGTTTCCGGGACATATTGCATGCAGCAGTTTATCAAAATCAGAGATTGTTGTTCCTGTTATCCGCAACAATCATGTGATTGGCGTGCTTGATGTTGATAGCGAAGAATGGAATCATTTCGATGCAACAGATCAAAAATTCCTTGAAGAGATTGTTGAGCTTATAAACTTCAACTAAAAGTATGCGCTGTTCAATGTTATATTCTTTGTAAACGTAAGGAGTTTTAAAGCTTATGAAATATGCTTTCGTTTATATTATCTTTTCTATTGCGTTAGCGCTTGCCTGTAACAATCAAAATGAACCAAAGAAAAAAGAAAACGCAACAGACAGTCTTGTTAATATGTCTGCCAGTGCTCCTGATTCTTCAAATCAAAAGGGAGCAAGATTAGTTGCTGCCAATGATTGTTTAACCTGCCATAACATAGATCAAAAAAATGTAGGACCTTCTTATAATCAAATATCAGAACGATACGAGAACAATGAAGGTAATGTTGAGAACCTTGCTCACAGCATTATTCATGGCAGTAAAGGATTGTGGGGACCTAACGCAATGACGTCTCATCCCAATATCAACAACGATGATGCGAAGTCAATGGCTCAATATATTTTATCTCTGAAACATGTGCCGGCAACCCATCCGAATAAATAAGCGGAGTTTTGCTGCCATAGGCACTGCAGTTAAAGTGATTGCGACGCAAGGGACGATGCTATGAAAAACAAGTGCTGGTATCAAAACCAAAAATAAGTTACCTAAACTTCACACATTAAATCTTTATTGATAATAAGGCATGTGTGTATCGTAAAAAGTTTTTTTGGTTTGATTCCAGTTATCTACTGCCTGGTTCCGTGTAGTATTGCATTTTTGGTTGGTGGAATTATAAACATTTACTGCGCCATTTATTTCTTTCACCGCTTTATTATAATCATCAACATCGTCTTTAGTGCGATTACTGGCAGGTTTTATATCGAATGACTTTTTCATTTTCTCAAAATTCTCCTCTTTCAAATAATAATCAGTTAGCTTGGGAACATCGTTTTCTGCCATGCTTTTATAAGTCTTTAAAATTGTTCTGCAAGCGTTTGCCAAAGAAGCATCGCCTTGAAAATCTTTTATAGTATCGAGTGACGCTAAACCTTCATCTGCATAACTTATTAATGCATTGCGCGCCTGCTCCGCTTTTGTAAGATTCTTTTTATCCAAAGCATCAACCAACTGACCATCTTCCCAATAACATTTGAAGAATACGATGTACACCTTGTCATTATAAGTATTCAATTTTGAAGCGATGCTCATTTTTTCATCGAGTTCGTTTTTTGTTTCAACAACATTTACGTTGTATTTGGCAGCGAAATCTTTTTCAGCTTTGCTTATAGAGGCAGCAGCTTCGCTCAATTTTGCATCTGTTTTTTCCTGCAACAAAAGATAGGCTTCCATCTCATCTACTGATTGCTCTGCAATTTCTTCCATATTGACAATGTGCGCATAATCTTCATTAAAAACCTTGTAACACATGTCAACATAATCAATGCTGCTTTTGCGTAAAGAATTATCGCCTTTGTAATAAGGAAGATCTATGATTTTGAATTTGGAATTAGTGATACTCTCAATCGTTTGATGACGCATTTTTTCAATTTTCTTTGCACGACCGCTATGTGCCACGGCACTCATGTACGCCATGTATGTTTTATTCATTTCAATCTGTGCATTGTATAAGGCAGTCATGTAAGAGCCTGGATCATCCAGGTTTTGAGCATTTGCTTGTTGCACAAATAATGAAGCAAAAACAACAATAGAAGTAATAATCTTTTTCATGAAGCAAGTTTTGTATCGGGTTTAATATTTAAGATTTAAACAATTTTGTAATGAAAAATTCAAACAATTTATTTCGCCATAGCGCACAACACATCATAGGCTATTTTTAAATAATGGTCTTTTGATAAATAGTCTTTTACTTCTTCATTCATTTCTTTTAAAGATTCATCTGTCTTCATTCTTTGCGTTTCATACTCATTATTCTCAACGCTAAAATTTAAATTGATTACATTCTTAGCTTTTCTTAGCTCGGTAACAACTTTTGAAAATTGATTTCTTTGCTGTAGCGCATCATCGAAACGCAAAGAAAATTCTTTGTTCTCCAGCATTGCTTGGTATGCGTTTATATACTGTTGAAGTCTTTCAAAATAATTGTCTTCGGCAATTTCTTTTTGCGCCAGGTCTTTTAAAGAAGCCACATCAATTGGCGGATAAGGTTTGTAATATTTGTTCGCTTCAATGTTTGGCACAGCTAAAGCATTAGGTTCATTTGCTTCGCGATCCTTGATTGCGCCAAATATATCAGGCACAACAATATCCGGCTGTACGCCTTTGCTCTGTGCTGTGGCGCCACTTATGCGATACAATTTATCTGTTGTGACTTTGAGATAAGTCTTTGTTTTTTTATTGAGTGAATTTTGATTATCGAGATTAACTGTTGTATCCATCGGTAACACTACTTGTGCAGTGGCTTTACCATAAGTGGGCGAACCAAATATTAAAGCGCGGTTGTAATCCTGCAATGTGCCTGCAACCATTTCTGATGCAGAAGCGCTATAACCATTTACCATTATTAGTAGGGGACCGGTATATATTGCTCCACGGTTTGCATCTTTCAGCGTGAAGATTTTTTCATCGTGCATTTTTATTTGCTCAACCGGACCTGCATCAATAAAAATACCCGACAACGCTACTGCTTCTTCCATAGAGCCACCACCATTGTAACGCAGGTCTATAATAAGCCCGTTAATATTTTCTTTTTGCAGTTTTAAAATTTCTTTTGACACATCATTTGCGCAGCCATTTATATCATGCTCTTCATCCTTCCAATCAGAATAGAATGCAGGAAGCGAAATATACCCTATCGTTTTGCTGCCCTTGAGTAAAAAGCTTTTTACTTTATTGTCATCATCATTTTGTGTTTTTTCTTTTTGCAGTGTAACGTGCTGAGTAGAACCATCACTCTTTTTTATTGTGAAGGTTATTTTATCGTGATTGCTTTCATCAATAATTTTCATTACTTCTTCTTCATCTGCATCGGAAACATCAATCGGTTCTTTACCTTCCCATTGAAGCGAAACAAGCTTATCGCCTTTATTAAGCAAACCACTTTTAAAAGCGGGGCTTCCCGGTTTTAAATTACTGATAACAACACCACCACCATCATCATCTTCCTCATTGTCTTCATCAATATTGAAACCAAATTCATAAGCGTCATTTCCTAATTCACTTTCAAAATTTTCTTTTTCTGTTAAAGGAAAATATTCTGTATGGGGATCGTAACATGATGCTATTGTTTTGCAGTAAGCATTTTCAACTGATTGCTGTAAACCACCCGGGCTCTGCAACATTTCAGTTATGGAACGCTTAAAATTTGTCTCTACTTTTTTTCTTACAAGGGCTTCAGCACTGTCTAATTGTTTTTTTGATAAAGTTTTTTGTGAAGAAGTATCTGCCAGATTCCTTTTTAGCATTGCCTCAAGAGCAGCAAGCTTTAGCTCCTTGTACAATTTTACATGCTTCATTGCCGTACTTGCCGGATAAGAAGAATCTTCTGTTGCTGTAAGTTTTTCTGAAGTAGAAAAATAGAAAGGCTGTTTGCAAATGTTATTGATCATTGTATCGGCTTCCTGGATGCGTTGCTGATACAATGCAATAATCAGTTGAAGAAAGTCAGTTCGTTTTTGCCTAATCTGTTCATCAAGTTGCAGGCGAAAAGGTTGCATTTTATTAATATCTTCCTGTGTAAAGAAGATACGTTCACCATCCAATTCCCGAAGAAAGCTGTTGAAAATATTGTTTGAAAAATCATCGTTGAGCGGCTTTGGTTGCACGTGAAATTTTTCTGCCATTCTTGTAATGATGTAAGCATCGTTTGCCGCCTGACCTAAAGATTGGGCACGGGAGAAATAAGAAAAAGAAATATAAAAAAGCAGTAACAACAAAAATCGGTTCATACTAAGGGTTGCTATAGAATGGCGCAATTTAGCATTTCGCGGAATATAAATAACTTAAGAAATGATTAGAAAAAAGCTGGTGGAACTTGAGATGCGAGCCATTTGCTATTTGTCTGCAGCTCACACCTTTCCTTCAGTACAAGAGTGCGACGCAACCGGTGATGGACGAAGAACAACAGCCGGGTTCACCAAAAAAAATAATAACAGGCGCCAAAAATTTATCAAAAAATAATTTTGCATCAATCATCGAAGCCACTCTTTGTTTTTGGAATGTGCTTAACGCTTTTGCGGAGAGTTTGCTTTAATTGTGTCTTTACAATTTGTCCCATTGTTTTACTTCTTAAAAATGCGGGTTGATTAAAATATGCGGAAAGCTCTTCACTTAGCTGTTTCATTTTTTCGAGTTTTGATATTTTATCATCGTGCATTATATCGAGCAGGTCTTTTACTCGATAACGAGACGATACAAGACGGGTTGCAATAAGTGTTCGCTCCTCTGCCTGGTACTGCGCAATACTTTCTTTGTCGAGATGTTTTAAAACGCTTTCAACAAAAAGTTTGTTCTCTTTAAAGTACTGCGGCAGGTACATATTTTTTCTACCTTCATAACATTGCTGATCAAAATCGATTGCGCGAATTCGATACTGAAAACTGTCGTCAATATCGGGCGTTATATTCACAACAAAATTGTAACTGCGCATATCGCCAAGTAACCGCACAAAGCAACGTTCGTTGAATTTCACAAACTCTTTTGCAATTCGGATAATATTTGTTGAGACGTCGGTAAGATATTTCTCTGCAAACACATCGCCGGGAATGCCCGGAATATGTTCCTCAACCAATGTGTTAAGATGTGTAAGATAAGTAATACGATTGGGCGAAAGCAAATGTTCAAGCTCCAAACCATAAATGCGACTTGCATCTGCCTGTTTTATATAGTAATGATCATGGTTATCGTTGAACTTATTTACAATGCGGATGCGAAAAGGCTGACTGTTTCCAAAGCTGCAAAAATCAATACGAGCAACATCGAGATGATCAATAAAACTAAGATCTCCTTCAGTTTTCAGAACGGCGTACATTTTTACAAGGCTCTCTCGTAGGTATTGAAATTCGCGCATGTCGTAGCTAACTGTTTCCCATAAAGTTTTATTGCCAGATTTGTCTTTGAGAGGAATGGCATAAGTGAAATTGAGCAAATCATTGTAGCCCGAAGGCATTTTTATCTCGCGACCGTTCTGCACAAGATAGTCACGCAGCTTTTGATTCACCGGAAAGATGGGCTTTCTGCGTGAAGGACGGATATGTTCTATATGTTCAGCTGCATGAATCATTATTGGAAATTACAACTGTTCATGCAGAAATAAAGGAGCAGTTTTATTTAAAGGATTTTGTTGTAATAACTCGGTTAGCGTTTTGAAAAGGTCTGGATGATTTTTTTGCATTTCATCCGGTCGTTCAAAAAAAATTTCTATACTTTCTGCCCAAAATTCCTGTAGATCTTTAAATGCATAATCTGTGAAAAGAATATGTGATTTGTTTTTTAATTCATACACTTCCTCACCTTCTGTCATTACTTCGTTGAAGCATTCTTCAAATTTTCTTTGCTTGACTTTCCAAGCAACTATTTCCTGGTAATACAAAGCGTGCGCCATTTCGTGCAGACCAACGTTAACGCCATCATGCTCTTCTTTGAAGCCTCGTAAAAACTGGTTCCATGCAATCGTTATGGTATTGTTCGAAACATGTCCTGCAAGTACCCGAAGTGCATGCGGATCATCTGCAAAATATTCTGCAGAGTGAACTTGAATATATTGAAACCATGGAAGCAAAAAGTTTTCCAGTCCAAATGTAAGTTGAATAGCCGCTGCAGATACAAGCACCGGTATTTCCTTAAAAGTTTCGGTTCGCGGAAGAATAAAAATTTTTTCTTTCATGAAATCTTTTGTGCGTCTCTCAAAACGCATCTGCATTTCGCTGTTCAATATTTTATAATATGGTGAGTACTTATTTAGGATTGAAATTATCTCCGCATCGGAAAGTTTGATGCTATTGCCATCGTAAATATAATAGCCAAGGTATGAAGTGTTGTTTGTATTAATATCAGTTATTGTTTCAGTAGTGTTGGCGTATTTGTATATGAGATACTTATAAATGATGAATGCAAGTGCAAACATTGTGGAGAGTGTAACTATAATTACAGTCCAATTCGTCTCCTGTGGTTGCTGTGGGTTTTGAACTCCCTGCTGCACCATTAAAGAATCTATGATATGCTGCAAATCTTTCGGAGTATATAAAAGTGTATCGGGCATGGGTTTGATTTTGTAACACTAAGACACAAAGTAATCAATGTAATCGTAAACTTAGAACCATTGTGTCTTAGTGGCAAATCTAATCAATCAAACAACGTTTCATTTTCTTCCAGCAAGTTAAAGTTTACTTCATCTGCGCCGGAAATGCCTTCGATAGAACCTTTGATGTGTGCAGCGTTCAATAAAACTTTTTCCAATTGTTTTTCTCTTGTCTTCCATAATTTCTCCATCGCGTCTCTTTCTTTTTGGATGCTTAAACGCATACTCATAAAGCCTTCGCGAATTGCTTTCCACTGCTCGCTGAATTCGGCGCTGGTAAGATAATTATACAGCATGTTCATTTTATCGCCTTTGTTTTCCTGGCTCTTTGCTATTTGAAAGGCTTTTAAAATATTAATCCGCAAAATATTGGCGAGACTTCTTACTTCGGCAAAAGTGCATACATACACACCATCTTTTTCGCCAAAACGCTCCATATCTTTTGGCAAAGTTTGCGTAACGAGAACTGCGATATCGGCACATTGGGTGCGCATATCGTGCTTTAATTTGTCAATCCAATCCATAGAAAAAGAAGCAGTACGTTTGCTTTCATAAATTACTTTACCACACTCTTGTCCGTAAGGATTGCAGATTGTTTGAATACAATCGGCGCCGCGAATACCTTTTCCAACAGGAACTATTTTATCAAAAGGAAATGTGGTATGAAGAATATTTTCAAGCAGCAGTTCCTGCACTTCGCCCTGTAACTGCATACTGCCTTGTTCTGATTTGCGCTTCATTTCATCAATCAATCTTTCCTGGTCTTTCATCTTTTTTTCATATTCCGCAATGCGCATTTGAAATTCAGTATTTCTTTGTGCATTTTTTTGGTCCTCCATTTTTCTTATTTCAGTAGAAAGTCTTTCTCTTTCTTCTAATAATTTTTTTTGAAGTGACAATTCAAGTTCTGCTTCTTTATTTTTTAGCTCCTGTTCTTTGCGCAAGAACTCCAGTTCTTTTTTTCGAGCCTCTTTTAATTTTTCCTCATTATCGTTTGCAGATTGTTGTAAAAGCTTTAGTTGATTCTCATAATCTGCGCTTACAGATTTACGTATTGATTCCTGCAATTCGGTTTGCAATCTTTGTTTTTCTTCTGTCAATTTTTTAGTGAGTTCAATATCTTTTGCCTGAAGTCTTTGTTGAATCAAGAGTTCTTTTTGTTTATACTCTTCCTCTTTTCTTGTCTGCCATTCTTTGGCTTTGTTATTTAACTCGCGCTGCACCTCCTCTCTAAATGCATCTGTTGGCTGGAACTGGTGACTACAATTAGGACACTTTATTAAACTTGGCATACGCTAAATTTTGTAGCAAAATAACGAGAAATGTGATAGAATCAAAGAGACGCCAAGGTATATATGAAGAGTGTGAATAAAAATTTATTGGTTACTGACTTTTAAAAGTTATGAATTGGCGAATTGATTAAATAAGATGTTAGCCTCCCTAAACACCTTATATAAACATTTCTTTAACACTTTCACATTTCTTTAACAATATAAAAATGCAGCAAGGTTGTCTATATTGTTTCGTTAGTTGCGCAATCGCTAACCTAACCTGCAAAAAACGGCTTCCAAAATTAACTCATGAGAATAATCTTCCCTAAGCAATTAATACATATTCATTAAACACCCCGCAAAACATCTTCGTGTTATGCGTGAGAAAAATTTTTAATTATGAGAAAAATTTATGCACTCTTGGCAGTATTGTTATGTACTTATACCGTTACTGCCCAAAACAGAACCATCACAGGAAGAGTACAAGATTCAAGCGGCGCTGCAATTGAGGGCGCTTCTGTTGTTATTAAGGGTACGAACATCGGTACAGCAGCTGCTGCAAATGGTGCCTTTACAATTTCCGCGAAAACAGGCGACGTTCTTGTCATTACTGCTATTAATTTTTCACCGCATCAAATAACAATTGGCAGTGAGTCGAGTGTTACAATAACGCTGCAACCACAGGTTAGTACCATTAATGAAGTGGTAGTAACTGCTCTTGGCATCAGAAGAACCAGGAATCAATTACCGTACGCTGCACAACAGGTAGCAGGGGATGAATTGACTAAAACAAGAACAACCAATGTAGGCAGTAGTCTTTCGGGACGAGTCTCAGGGTTAGAAATACGTCAAAGCAATACTTTGGGTGGCTCTACCAATATTGTAATAAGAGGGGCAAAATCCCTGACAGGAAATAACCAGGCTTTATTTGTTATAGATGGGATTCCATTTGATAATACTAATGTAAATGCTGCCAACCAACGTTCAGGAAGAGGTGGGTATGATTATGGTAATTCGGCTGCAGATATTAATCCTGATGATATTGAATCCATTACCGTTTTAAAAGGCGCAGCTTCAACCGCTCTGTATGGTTCACGAGGTGCCAATGGTGTAATAATGATTACGACAAAAAAAGGAAGACGAGGTTTAGGAATCACTGTCAATTCGGGTATTATGCTTGGTAAAATTGATAAAAAAACATTCACTACTTATCAAAAGCAATATGGTGGCGGATATGGTCAATATTATGAAGATCCATCCGGTTATTTTTTATATAGGGATATTAATGGAGATGGCGTTGACGATTTAGTAGTGCCAATGAGTGAAGATGCTTCTTATGGCGCTCCGTTCGATCCCAGCTTAATGGTTTATCAATGGGATGCTTTTGTTGACTCATCTTCACCTTATTTTGGTAAACCCCGGCCGTGGGTTGCTGCTGCTAATGACCCCACAACTTATTTTGAAACACAGCGCTCTTTTAACAACAGTGTATTCATTGATGGAAGTTCCGATAAAGGAAGTTTTAAATTAGGTTATACACGTTCTGATGATAAGGGGATTCTACCCAATAGCAGAATAACGAAAGACCTTATAAATTTCAGCGGTTCATATAACATCACTCCAAAATTAACTGCTTCAGCCGCTATCAATTATAGCAGGATAAAAGGTTTGGGAAGATATGGTACAGGATATGATTCAAAAAATCCCATGACCAATTTTCGACAATGGTTTGAAGTGAACGTAGATGTACAGGAATTAAAGAATGCATATGTCAGATCTGATACATGGGGTACTCCGGGAAGAAAAAACATTACATGGAACTGGCAAGACCCAACCAATTTAGTTCCTATTTATTGGGACAATCCTTATTGGGACAGGTTTGAAAATTATCAGAATGACGCCCGCTCAAGATATATGGGATATATCACTTTAAATTACAAAATAACCGATTGGTTAAATATTTTAGGCAGAGCCGGTACCGATTTTTATAATGAATTAAGAGAAGAACGGCTTGCAATAGGAAGTATACCCGCATCTCTTTTGGGAGAATTATTTGGAGCTCCCGCTGAAGGCTCAGGATATGGAAGGCTTGAAAGGGATTTCAGAGAAACAAACTATGATCTCTTAATAAGTTTTGATAAGAATATTTCGAATGATGTTAATTTAAAAGCTTTGCTTGGTGGTAATATCCGGCAAGATGATTTGACTTCAGTTGCTGCTAAAACAAACGGTGGTTTGATTATTCCTCGTTTGTATGCTTTGTCTAATTCTGCAAATCCTCTTTTGGCACCCGACGAAATTTCTTCTACTTTACAGGTTAATGGCGTTTTTGCAGGCGTCACGATCAGCTATGAAGATTTCTTGACTTTAGATGGTACCATCAGGAGAGACCAATCTTCTACTTTGCCCAAAAAAAATAACGCCTACTATTACCCTTCAGTTTCTGCCGGATTCGTATTCTCGAATGTAATGAAAAGCGCTACCTGGTTGTCTTATGGAAAACTGAGAGCAAATTATGCATCGGTAGGTAATAGCGCGCCCGTATTTAGTCTAACGGATGTGTATACAATTAATGCCCCATTTGGCTCCAGTCCGTTAACATCTGTAACACTTACAAAAAATAACCCTGAGCTAAAACCCGAACGTACAAAAAGCTATGAAGTTGGTTTAGAGGCTTCATTTCTAAAGAGCCGGGTTGGTTTTGACATTACTTACTATAATGCAAAAACTGTTGATCAGATATTGCCGCTACCAATTTCCAGAGCTACAGGCTATAACGCTAAATTTGTTAATGCCGGCACTATCGAAAATAAAGGTGTTGAATTATCGGTTTATGGCTCTCCTGTTAAAACACAAGACTTTTCATGGACAGTTAATTTAAACTGGACAAGAAACAGGAATAAAGTAACTGAATTGATTGAAGGAACAGATAACCTGTTGTTAGGTTCGTTCCAGGGCGGAGTTTCTATTAATGCTACTTTGGGTGAACCTTATGGTACCATTCGGGGAAGCAATTTTGTTTATACCAATGGACAAAAAACTGTAGATCCTGTTACAGGTCGTTATTTGATTTCTGAAACTTCAAATGAAGTAATTGGCAATGCTAATCCTAATTGGATTGGGGGAATGCAAAATACATTCAAGTATAAGAATCTGGCTTTATCATTCTTAATTGATGTTCGTCAGGGAGGTGACGTTTGGTCACTTGATCTTAGCTACGGACTGGCTACAGGTTTATATCCTGAAACAGTTGGGTTGAATGACCAGGGTAAGCCACTACGTGGTGTTGCAGCCGATGGAGGTGGAATCATAAGAGAAGGTGTAACTCCTGATGGGAAAACCAACACCTTAAGAGTTAATACTACAAACTATGGCGCCTTTGGATACCGTTATGCTCCTAATGCGGCTTTTGTTTATGATGCGAGTTATGTTAAGTTAAGAGATGTTACGCTCACGTATTCTCTGCCGAATAAAGTAATGGACAAACTCGCACCGTTTAAGGGAATAGATCTTTCTTTGATAGGAAGAAATTTATGGATAATTCATAAAAATCTGCCTTATGCAGATCCGGAAGATACCATGAGCTCCGGTAATGTGCAAGGTTACCAGGGAGGGGCTTATCCGAGTGTAAGAACCATAGGTTTCAATATTAAATTCAGATTCTAAAACATTACAATTATGAAAAAGTTTCTAATTATATCTCTGTCATCTTTTTTATTTTGGTCTTGTACAAAAACTTTTACAGACAAAAATCTGGATCCAAAACATCCTACTACTGTTCCTTCATACACCTTATTCACAAACGGGCAGAAAAATATGGTGGATTTGCTTACTACTCCGGATGTAAATACCAATATATTCAGAATGTTTGTACAACAATGGACTGAAACAACCTATACTGATGAAAGTAATTATGACCTCGCAACACGTAGCATTCCTACCCAATGGTGGAATGGTTTCTATAGGGATGTGTTGAAAAGTTATGAAGAAGCAAAGGTTGTAATACCGACAGACGTTCCTGATGCAGGTCAGCAAAAAAATGAGATAGCCATTACTGACATTATGCAAGTTTTTAGTTGGTATTATCTTGTAACGAGTTTTGGTGATGTTCCATATTCTGAAGCATTAAATGCCGATATAATTCAACCAAAGTATGATGATGCTGCAACTATTTATGCGGATTTATTACAAAGATTAGACGCTGACATTGCTGCACTTGATGAAGCTTCTGAGAGTTTTGGCTCGGCTGATTTGCTATACGGAGGAGATGTTGCGAGTTGGAAAAAATTTGCCAATTCTTTAAAATTGAAAATGGGTATTTTGTTAGCAGATTCTGATCCTGGGACTGCGAAATCAGTAGTTGAATCTGCAGCCCCCAATGTGTTTACTTCTAATGCTGATAATGCTGCATTACACTACTTGTCAGCGCCTCCCAATACAAATCCTGCATATACAGATCAGATTCAAAGTGGCAGAGGAGATTTTGTAGTGACTGATCTTTTTGTTAATCAATTGGTCGCTTTGAATGATCCCAGGATTAACGCTTATTTCAGTGAGGATGGAGATGGTGGTTATTCCGGTGGGGAATATGGTAACAGCAATAACTTTGCGGCGCTTTCTAAACCTACAGGTTACGATGGCGGACCGGGAGTATTTCAGGCTGATTTCGCCAGCGTTATTCTTTCTTATGCTGAAGTTGAATTCTATTTGGCTGAGGCAGCAGCAAGGGGCTATGATGTGGGTGGAACCGTAGAAGAATTTTATAATGCCGCTATTACTGCTTCTATTGAAGAGTGGGGAGGTTCAACAGCTACAGATGCTATTGACTACCTGGCACAGCCTGAAGTTAGTTATGCCACTGCAGCAGGAGACTGGAAGCAAAAGATAGGTATTCAGGCATGGTATGCTTTTTATAATCGAGGGTACGAAGCATGGACAGAATGGAGACGATTAGATGTACCGGATTTGGTTCCACCACCCGATGCAATTAGTGATATTCCAGTTCGCTTGACATATTCCGTTCTTGAACAAAATTTAAACAAAGCTAATTTTGAAGCCGCTTCTGCCGCTATTGGAGGTGATGATGTAACCACTAAGCTTTGGTTTGATAAATATTAAACTTCATGTTTTTATAAAATGCCATCTGTGAAGGGTGGCATTTTTGTTATGTATTTTTTAATTCCTACTTGCACAAGATCATCTTGAATATTCATTTAAGCCAAATGATAATATAATGTAAGATGGAAATTCCAGATCCCTATTCATGCAAACAATCATTCATAGGAAAACCTGGGATGTGCCTTTCGCTTTACAAGATGTTTAAAAAGGATAACCGATAGCGATATTATAAACCGGCTCACTTAAATCAAAATCCCACTTATTGCCTTCCAACCAGGGTTTGCGAACAGGGAATGCAACATCAAAACGAAGCACAAGAATGTTTACATCGAAACGCAAGCCAAGACCTGCGCCTACTGCAATTTGATCGAGAAAGTTGCCGCTGAATTGTGAACCTGGTCTGTTAGGATCTTTTTTCAAAGTCCACACATTGCCCATGTCAGCAAATGCTGCCCAGCGTACAATCGAAAACAATTTTGCACGGTATTCAAGATTTAGCTCAAGTTTTACATCGCCGGCCTGTTCTAAAGTATAGCCAAGAGTATTTGCTTGTACATTATAATAACTTCCTGGTCCTAATGTTCTTGAACGAAAGGCTCGTATATCACTTGTACCTCCTGCAAAAAACTCCTTTATGTAGGGCATTCGTTGTGAGTTGCCCCACGCATATCCGATGCCTGCATCAAATCGTGTATTGAAGGACTTCATGCGACGCAAGTTGTAATAATGTCTCACATCAATTTCAGCACGAAAATATTGTGAGAAAGGCTTGCCAAAAATCTCCTTTTGATTACTGCTGCTTGCTCCTGTAAGTATGCCAAGTATATTACCAGATAAGTCAACATTTGCGTTAAAATAATAGTTGTTTCTTTTAAAATTAGGTACGGTTTGCGTGTTATAATTGAAATTATAAATAGAGCCAATGATGAATTGCGTATCTATAACATGTTTTAAATATGGATATTTCGCAATTACGCTGTCTCTATAGAGCCGTGTAACGTTCGTTGGTTGTACATAATCAATATTTATGAGCGTTAGCTGATGTTCATTTTTCAGCGTATTCTTCCATTGATAACCGGCGCTGCCTATCATTGATGTAAGCGTATATTCCGCACTGCTGTTGAACACTTCGTAAGCCAAACGGAATCTTGTTTTAGGAACAAATGGTCCTCGCACGGGCAGCTTAATTGGTGAAATTATGCGAGGTATGTATAAATTTAAATCACCGCCATACCGAAAAATATTTGTTGTATAAGCAGTTGATACCTGCGTTTCGGCGCCGCCGTAAACGCTTACTGTAAACAATTCTGCACCTTTAAAAAAGTTGCGGTGACGCCAATTAAGTGAAAGTTCTGTACCCGTTGTGCTGTTCGATCTTGAGAGCGCTGTAACTTCAAAACGAAGAGACTTAAATTGTGTTGGTGTTAAATAATAAAACGCGTTTAAATAATTTCCTTTCACTGAATCAACGGGCTCAAAACGTGCTTTTACAAATTTATAAACACCTAAAGTTGTTAAACGGTTAAGCGAAAGATTGTGATCAGTCCTGTTATAAACGTCACCAGGTTTAAACACAAGTGTTCTGCTGAAAATTTTTGGTTGAAATCTGCGACGGGGGTCTACAATTTTATAACCTCCATATGGAGTTATTTTAGCATTTGCCAAACTTGTATCGCCACGAATGCGGAAATCAGCATAAACAATCACGTCTTTAATTTTGTAAACCTGTTGAGCCTCGGGCGGTGTTGTTTCTTTTATATCAACCTGCATATCCACCTGGTGTTCGCCTACCGTTGAATCAACATTTACAATTAAGTCATCGGGGCTGAAATAGAAGAAGCCTCTTTCTTTCAAACGCGCGTCAATTCTTTCGCGCTCTCTTTTTATGTTATCAAGATCGTATGGGCGTTTGGGTTTAAGTATGGTGTTCTTCGATATTCGTGCAATACGTTTACTTAAGATACTCGAGTCACCCGGGAATGTAACATTGCGTATTCTATACCTCTCGTGAACAGTTACATTATACACTGCTGTTAGCTTGCGGTTCTTTACTGTTGTATCGAATGTAACGGTATCACGAAAGAAGCCGCGGTTCTCCATTCTGTTTTGAAAAATTGCCCTGTTCTTTTCTAATGCTGATGTTGACGCAATTACGGGAGGCTCTCCAAATTTTGTTTGTATCCAGTGACCTAATCCTTTCGTTTTATGTTTTGGATTAAAAGAATTATAAATCCAGAGTTTTACAGGCATGCCCAAAATTTTTGAATTGGGTTTTGGCCGCAGCAACGCTTCCAATTCGTCTTGAAAATCTTTTTGTTGATTTTTGGGCATCTTACGGGTCGTTGATTCGATTTTTATTTTGGAGCCGTAATAAAGATTTTGATCATCAGTGAGCCCTTTGGTTGCACTGCATGATTCAAAGAGAATAATGATGCCGAGAAAATATAATAGCCGGTTAGCGTTCATAGGTTTTATAAATCTCTGATTAGAATCTGTGAATGATTATCCGTAAGTGATCGCGTAATTGTAAATCGCCAGACTTGGGATTTTTGTTCCTTGCGATCACTCGCGTTGCTGCATAATCTTCAGAACGTACAAGTGAGTGACACAACAAACGACGCCATGAAATACTACTGCTTGTCTCATAAAAATTAATTTGCGCTATTTGGTAGTTGTTCCCGTATCACCATTGCCATTCTTGTTGTTGCGTGCGTTGTGTTTATTCTTTCTTTTTTTCTTTTTTTCAAATAATTCTTTTAGTTTATTGTAATCGAAGGTGAGCATAAATGTGGCACCTGTTTCTATAACCTGTCCTTCAATTACACCTTCATATTGATTGCGGCGATACGCACGCAGCAAATATCTTCCATCCCTGGTTAGCTGGTAATCAACTGATACATCACCCGCAAGATTCGATGCGCTTCTGTTGCTGTTTTGCGGACCTTCCAGCTCGAAATTGCTGCCCACATTTACTTTAAGACGATCGTTCATGAGTCGCTTGCTTACACCAACATTTAATTGAGTAAGATTTGCAGCCTGACCGGTTGAATAATCCGTTTCGGAAGTGAGATTGAAATTTATATCAACACCTTGAATAAGATTGCTTGCAAGTTTGTTTAACTGATCGGTTAAAAGCCTGCTTGCACTTTCGCGAAGGGCTGCTTCAGCACCGCCACCGCCGCCGGAACTTTGCAACGGATTTTCACCAACAAATCTTCCTAAAAGCAAAAGCGCAAAAACCTGTTTGTTCAATTCTGATTCCTCGGCCCTTATTTGTGTAAGACGCTGATCAACGGCTGGCCACTGATTTAATACATCTTGGGGCAATGTGATGTCGAATGCTACAACCGGTTTCATCAACTCGCCTGTAAGTATAAGGCTTACCTGGAAAGGCAATTTTTGTTTATAAACAGTAAGGTCTGCCTGCGAGCCGCCGAGCTGCTGCTCTACAAGATCAATAGATGGAGCATTTGCAATGTAATTGGCCGTGATATTTATGTTTGCAGAAGTAGGATCGCCGGTCCATGTTATAGTACTTCCCCTTTGAATATCAAATTTGCGGCTTAAGAAAGTCATCGAAATTTGATAAGAACCGCTTGTAAGTTCATACGTTCCTGTTAAACTTACTTTGCCACTTTTATCAATACCGGCTGCAAGATTGGAACGACCTTTTAATGTAACTGCATCACCATTTCTTTCGTCAATAACCAAAGTAAATTGTGCGCTGCTGTCGGTTTCAATTGTTGCAGTAACATCCATGCCTTTCACATGTGTTTGATCAACACCGATGGTATCAACATCGTTGACAGCAATCGCCTTAGTGGAATCTTGCGGTTTGCTCTTATCAACAAAGTTTACAACACCTTCACGGCTTACAACTTCGGGATCGCTGCTCGGCAATATCACTGCAAAATCTGTTGCTTTATTTATACGAAGATTGCCATCAACGGTGGGCGAATTCATATCACCGCGCATTTTTATTGCAGTGTTAATATTAAGCTTACCATAGAAAAGCTGATTGGTTGTTTTTGGTGTGTTTACAACGGTGAAGTTGTTGGCATTTAAATTAAGATTGAAGTTATAATTTTTGAAATCGGTTGTGAGAATATCGCCGGTGATCACTGCTTTGTTGCCGGCAGAATCAAGCATGGTAAAGGTGTTGAAATGTATGCCCTGTGAATTAACAGTTATTGCATCTTTGGGCAGTTTCATTATTGCGCCTGTTATTGCAGGAGTAATGGAAGCGTTATCAAAATGAAAGTCTCCGTTAACAGCCGGTTGTGCGGCAGTACCTGCAATATTTACCTTGCCTTTGAGATAACCTGTTGCATCTTTCAACTGACCTGCCGATAAACCTTTTAATATCGCAAGATTAAGTTGATTGAGGTTGAGCTTAAGGTCCATGCGACCTTCGCCGGTGTAATACATTCCGGTTATTCTAACATCGTTATTGTTTCCCGTAAGAGCCACATTTGCCGCAAATGCATTTGCCTGTTGATTGTTCACTTGTATTGCAAGATTCCCGATAGTATCCTGTTGATACACGAGATTATCAATATGCAAATCAGAAGTGAATACCGGGTTCTTCATTGGGTCTGTTATTACAGCATTGCCATTTATAACACCACTGATTAATAAAGAATCCTGGTTTGCGATTTGTGTAATTGTGCCGATTTGAAAATCTTTAAAATCAATTTTGATCGGAGCATTCATGGTTTGTGAAGTGCTGTTGATGCTTAATGATTGCCCTGCATTGCTTAAACTAAAATTGTTTACAAGAATACCTGCGGTAGAATCGTATTGAATAAAATTGTTTGCACCAACAACCCATTTTGTATAATCGAGTACAACACTATCCGGTTTCAAACTAAGCTTAACACCATTAGGCACTTGATTTAAAAGACCCGCTAAAATATATTGAGATTTGTTTTTGCTGTCTCTCACATTCGCTGCAAAATCGAGTTGATTGTTCGTAATAAAACCACCAAGCGATGTTTGATAAATGTATATTGAAGACGTTCTTATACCATTTACAGAAACGCCGTAGTTGAGTCTGTCGTTTGTTGTGTTTGCAGCAATATTTAAACTATCTATGTTTTGACCATCGAAAACAAGCAAACGATTTTTTACGGATAGATTCAAATCGTTTGCAGAACTATTGAAAGTGGTTTTTATCATTGTTGAATCACTTCCTTGTAAACCAGGCATTAACTGTAACAATAAACCTGCAGGAATAATGGTTGCATTCAACTCCCAATTTTGTGCAGCGATATTTTGTTCTTTAAATCCGGGTAAGTTGTAATACCTGTTGATGGTTTGTTGCAGTGCTTGTGCAAACTCTGTAAGTTTATATTGTCCCGTTAAGCTTGCTTTTAAAGCATCTGAGTTTATAATAATACTTTTTTGTTGTGCATTTGCAGTTGCAACAAGTGATAAACTATCAGTGCTTAAAGTTTGTGCGCCTCTTGTAATAATAAGATTGTTTATATTGAGTGTTCCGTTAAGTGAATCAGGATTGGTGCTTTGCATGTTTGCAACAATTTGTCCATGTAAAGCAGTGAGTGAATCTGTAATGAAATGCAGTGCAGATAAGTTAAGTGTATCAATCACCAGGTTCATTCCAATGGATGGATACTTTGGTTTTATATCTGCAGTGGCATCGAGATTTAAGTTGATGTTTGGATCATCAATGTTTGCTGTTGTATGAACAACACCTTTATCTGCATCACCTTTCAAAACAAGATTTCTGTACTCATATCCTTTTATTTGTGCAGAAGCAATATTCACATCATAATGAATGTTTGCAGTTTTAGGATCTAAACCTGCACCATTCACATTTGCAGTCATTGTTATTTTACCAACAAGCGTATCCTGTTTTGCGAGATATCCAACATCAACATTGGTGAGTGTAGCCTTTGCAGAGTACACTTTGTTTGCATTCATTGTTCCCTTAACATCAACATTGCCGCGATTGGTGTGTAATGCAAGTTGTGTGTTGAATGCATTCATGCTGCCTTTTACAAATCCTGTCAAAGAAAGATTATCGGGCAAACGCACATTATCAGGCAAAGTTTTTGGCGGAAGAAAACTTAAGATGTCATTCTTAGTTGAAGTAAGCTTTGCAATTTTTACATCATAATAAGTTCGCTTTGTATCAGGTAATCCTTTTATGTTGCCAGAAACTTTCACATACGTATTTCCAAAACCGCTCATCTCAAAAGTGGGAATGGCAAGATCTTTTAAATATCCTTTTGCAGAAGCATTTATTTTTATAATTGATTGTTCATGTCCTTTCAAATTTCTTTTAAAGCCGGGCATGAATGCAAGAATATCCTTTACCGCAACAGATGTGTTTGTAAGATTTGCATCAACATAAATTTCGCCTTGATTTTTTGTAAATGCATCTGTTGATGGATATGAAATAGCAATCTTGTTCTGAATGGTAGAATTGTTTGTTTGTACCAACAAATTTTGCAGCGATGCCTGCTGATCGTTGTACAAAAATTTTGTTTGAAATTTTCTTATACTGAAACCGCTTTGTTCATTAAATGCAAGTTGATTAATGTTGCCGCTATATTCAGTTGGAGTAAAGGTTAAGCCATCTGCATTGAAAATAAAATCTTGAATATGCATGTGGTTAAAGTCCATACCGCTTGCAGCTTTCGGTTTAGTGTCATCATCATAACTTAAAGCATCATTTGCAAAATCAATTTTCGCGATTTGTACTTTCCATGGATTGCTTAATTGTTCTTTTGTTTTGGTAGCAACTGTATCTTTTACCTGTTGTGCCTGCTGCGTTTTTCCTAAAACAATTTTTGTTGTAGTGTTCTTTAGCTGAACATCTTTTAATTGTATCAACAATGACTGAAGATTGAGCGTTTGCGGATGGGCAATAAGTTCCCCAATATGCAAATCTGCAAGCAGTGCAGAAATATCGTTTTTGTAGTTGAATGAAATATTTCGAAAATCTATTTCATCAAGTGCAAGCGCCGGATAAACAGTTACAGTGGATGTATCAGTTGTTGGTTCTTCTGATTTATTTTGAATAATGGGCTTGTATTGATAAATGCGTGCAGTGATATTTGAAACTGCAATTTTCGGAACATTGTAAATCTGATGATCAGGATCAAAATCTTTTATACGTGTTTCAAAGTTGCCAAGATAAAAATATACATCGTTGCCGGTTTCATCGTCTTTAAAAGTGGTTAAGATATCTTTTAATACAATTCTGTTCAAATGAAATTTCAATGAACCGGTTGTATCTGTTGGTGCAGGTGTTTTTTTCTGCTCACCAACAAAAGCATTCACGATATATTCAAAATTGAAAGCTGTATCTGGTTTAATGCGATATACATTTGTTCTTACTCCATTCAATTCAAGATAATCTACATTTACCTCATTGCTCAACAGTTTCAGCAAAGCAATATCAACACGCAATTCTTTACCGGAGAGCAGTGTATCTTTTCGCTGATCTTCAAAATAAACATCTTTTAAAACTATTTGTTTGGGAAAAGCAATACTAAGCTTACCGATGGAGACTTTTGTTTTTATTTTGTTTTGCAAATAAGCAACTACTTTGTCTTTTGCAAAGTTTTGTACCGCCGGTATTTGGATGAGAATTAATACCAGGATCAGCAGGGATACGATACTAACGGTAATCCATCCGAGTATCTTGAGAATTCTACGTACGATCGGATTCAAAGCTTGTCGGTTTTATACAGCTACATTAAATTATAATGCCATCTTCTCTAAGTGTTGTATTCTCCGGCAGCTTTTTTCTGCCGATTCTGCTGATATATTCTCACGATTTTATTAAGCGCAGTAAATATTATTAATTCCTTCACCTGTGAAATAATCCCTTGCATTCCTTTTCGCTGTTTCTTTATGCTCATCATTAATCCTATTGCGTTACGCACAAGACCAAACATATTTGATGGCACTCCTTTCTTTACAGCAACATGTACAACTTTGTCTATCGTTATAAGGGCTGCTTCTTGCGGAAATTTTTTTGCGCGTTCTTTTAACTCCGCCTCTTGCAGCTTCACGATTGTTTTAACACGGGCAATTTCCTTCTTCAGATCTTTTAGATTATTAATATCAGAAAGATCTTTTTTAGTTAGCGGAGGGGTTTGCATCGTCATCTTCTTCGTGGGGTTTTTCGAAAATAATGTTGATAACAGTATTGGTAATTGTTCTCTCGAGTACTTTCTTTCGGAAAATTAGTATCAGCACTAAAACAAGAAAATAAAAGGCAGATATTATGCCAAATCCTTTGAACGGGTTGCCCAACAAATGACCAAAATACCATGCTGCCATAATACTCAAAAAAAGAATGATGAAAAACCTTAGCACTACAATCACTATTCCCGCAAACATCGCAGCAGAAAGCTTTGATATTTTCTCAACCGCCTGAAGCTTTATCAAGTGAAGTTTATATTGAACATAATTTTCAACTGCCGCTTTTGACTCGGCAAAAAAATCTGGTTGTGGCTCCATAAGTTATTTTTTGAAGTGTATGTTGCAGATGAATTGTGCTCTAATGTATAATAAAAAACTTTAATTGTAGTTGCAACCTTTATACCAAACGCAACTGCGAGCCGTAAGCTTTTAGTCGAAAGTATAATTCGAAGTTTTATAGACGTGGAAGATTAGTGAGCAGCAAGTTGCTCGAAAGTTTATAATTACGCAAACCGTTTTGTTAGTTCATTAAGCTGAACAGGTTTTTCCCAAATACTAATTCCCGGGTAGTTTAAATTAGGAGCATCGTGCCTGTAAGCACTTATAAGATTTATTTCAATAGAAGGAAATCGTTGTTTTATTTCTGCAGCCATATCCCAACCTGAGCCATCGGGTAAATTGTTGTCGAGAAACACAACATCAGGTTTTACAGTTTCAATCAATTCCATGCCTTGTGTAAGTGAGTAAGACAAATACACATCATAGTGTTTTCGTGTAAAGTAAGAGCGCAGCAGAAAACAAAAATCTGTTTCGTCATCAATAATTAAAATTTTTTTAGTTAGCATAGACATGGCTTTATTATGATGAGATTTTTGTTTAGACAACGCAGCGAAATTCGATTAGTCAACCGTTTTGGTGTTTACAATGAGTAATTAGTTCTACATTAATCAGCTTCAGTAAACTGTCCCTTTATAAAAGTATTCAAATATTTTTTTACTACCCAAAAAAATAAAGGAATTACGATAATTATTGTGTTATGAAGACACAAGGCAAAACTTCCCTGTTCAACTGAATAAAATGCAAACGTGTGATTACAAAAAAATTTCAAATTAGTAACTGTGTTTAGTTTAAATTTGTTTATCGGAAAAATAAAAAACAGAGCCACCCAAAGGCTCTGTTTTTTTGTGAATTGTGGCATTATTTTTTATAGAAGTAAGGTAGGACAACATGAGTGCTCTCTTTTTAAAAACGATTGTATGAATCACGCTGCCTATTTAAAATTTGAAAACACTACGTCGAAAGTAATGGTAGAGGAAATATATAATCCCATTCACCAGATGCTGCATGTGAGATTTGAAGACGGGTATGAAAATGTATTTTTCACCGATATTGAAACAGGTGAATGGATTGAACAAGATCTTGGTTTTACAAGTCTTGCGCGTGCAGTGGGAATACTGCTTCAAACCAACCACGCAGGAACGTTTCCTATACAAGAGTTAATATGGTTTCACGAAAATAGCAGCGCTGCTAAACCGTTACATTTTGGGTTTTTGAAATACCGCTCAGGCAGCAACACGTTCTACGCAATTTTTGCTGCCAATAAACGATACATGTTTACATTATTTAAGAATAAGCACTTATGGAAAGTTTTAAGTCATACCAATTTGCACTCCTGGAATTTCGACCTTGATTATTTTCAGGAAGTACCTTTTCTTTTAGATATGCATAAGCTGTAGTAATGTGAAGACTTTTTTATCGGCGATAGTTCAAAGAAATAATGAGTTCAAAAAAATTTTCAAGACAAATAATCAGCTACGTTAAGAAGAAAAATCGTACAAGCGATGAGTGTCAACAGCCATTATATAATTAATGGCTGATTTTATTTTCTCTTTAAACGAAAGTGATGTTGTTTTATTTTCAAAATATTCTGCTTTCAAAATCTTTACTTTTAATAAAACCATTTTATCGTAACACGTCTCCTTGAAAAAATCACTATCAGTTTCTATGTACGCCTTTCCGTTTATTAGTAATCTGCAATTATTTTCCTTTTTATAGTATTCAAGTGAAACATATAATTCTTTATCGAGGTATTGCATATACGGTCCTGTGCACGATGTAAAAAACCAAACATACCCGTTCTCGTCTGTTTTAAGCGTTGAAATAATATTGTTGGGAAGACGCAGTATAGAGTCAGTCTCGGCTTTGAATAAAGCAATCTTTATATCTTCAATTTTTTGCTTTACAAATAATAAATCGCTATTGGCTTCCATAAGAATGGTTTGATAGGTTTTAAAAAAGTTCAAAGTACATACCAATTTCAGGCGACATATACAGAAAGTAACCAGGTGTAAATTAAGTGGGTAATATTTTACTCAATCTATAATAATCAGTGGCAATAAGGGATGATGCATAAAAAGGGCTGACACTATCTATACCTTGTAGTTGAAACGCCTAACCAAGACAAATCAAAAAGATAAACCACAAGCTTGATTTCATTAGTTGTTTATTTGAATTTGGAACTCACGTTTATTGTTTAGTTCAATTAGCCCTTTAATTTCATAATTTTAAATGAATTACAAATTGAGTAATTTTAAAGCTTATAAAGAACCTCCAACTCTCCTCTAATGGGTAAATCAAAACCAATAGTAAGTTCATCTTTTAGCTATGAAACACTTGAAGAAACGCTCGATATAAAATCTAAACGAGCCAGTTTATTTATAGGTATTCCAAAGGAAACGTCATTTCAGGAAAATCGTGTTGCATTGATACCTGATGCAGTTGGCGTTTTGGTTGATAATGGTCATGAAGTTGCTGTTGAAACAAAGGCCGGTGAAGGAAGTAAATATTCCGACAACGATTTTAGTGAGGCAGGGGCAAAAATTGTTTTCGAAAAGGCAGAGGTTTACAAAGCCCCGATTATTATAAAAAGCGCTCCCGTGGTAGAGGCAGATGTAACATACATGCACATGAACCAAACGGTTATTTCGCCTATTCATCTTTCAATTCTTAAGAAAAATATCATTGAGGAAATGATGGCAAAACGCGTAACTGCTTTTGGCTTTGAGAACCTGAAAGATGATAGTGGCACTTATCCTATCGTTCGCAGTATGAGTGAAATTGCAGGAAGCGCCGCTATGCTTATTGCCGGTCAATATTTAGGTAGCCCTAATAATGGTAAAGGTGTTTTGCTCGGTGGCATCAGCGGAATACCGCCCACAAAAGTGATTATTATTGGTGCAGGTGTTGTTGGTGAATTTGCTACAAGAACAGCTTTGGCACTTGGTGCTTCAGTGAAAGTATTTGATAACAATGTATATCGTTTAAAACGTTTACAAAATAACCTTGGTGTTCGTGTATGGACGAGTGTTATTGAGCCGAAAATTCTTGCAAAACAATTGAAGACCTGTGAAGTTGCCGTAGGCGCCATCACGAGTGAAAATGGTCGCAGCCCTATTGTTGTAACGGAGGAAATGGTGATGGCCATGCGTCCCGGAAGTGTTATAATTGATGTAAGTATAGACCGGGGTGGTTGTTTTGAAACAAGCGAAATAACAACGCACGAACACCCCACATTTCTTAAACATGATGTAATACATTATTGTGTACCTAATATACCAAGCGGCTTTGCAAGAACTGCAAGCCATGCAATAAGCAATGTATTAATGCCTTTATTGCTAAATGCAAGCGATGAAGGAGGATTAGATGAAATGGTGTGGCACGACTTTAATTTAAGACATGGCGTGTACATGTATAAAGGTCATCTTACCAATTTTTACATAAGTCAGCGTTTCGATTTAAAATATACCGATCTTAATTTGCTTATTGCAAGCAGAAGATAATTTTTGAAAAGAAATACTTAACTTCAATTGCCCCCAGTTCGGTTACTGTTTCTTCCTGTTCAGAGATGCTTTTTTACTGTACGGGAAGATTAATTATGCTAAGAGGCAACTCCAGATTATTTTGCTGCGTTTACTTTTTTATTCCTTTGCATAGGAACAGGATAAACAAAATTTACGCTGCTTTAAACGCACGATGAGAAGATGTATTAAATCATCTATTTAATTTTCATTTTCCTATAAAAAAATAAGTTCTTTCTCTCATTTTCTTAACCAAAAAAACTACATTATGAAAAAAGTCGTTTTACTCATGTTGCTAATCGCGAGTTCTTCAATGCTCTTTGCTAAAGTGATTAAAATTCAGGTTGCTAATTTTCAATTTACCACCGCTTCTATTAACGCCAAGGTAGGTGATACCATACAGTGGGTTTGGCAGAATGGAAGTCATACCACCACTTCTACAAGTGTTCCTGTAGGCGCCAAAACATGGGATAGGGTGATGGATGCTACCCACAAAAGTTTTAGGTATGTCTTAAAAGTAGCGGGCATTTATAAATACAAATGCAAACCTCACGCATCACTCGGTATGAAGGGAACGATAAGAGTTACCGCTGCCCTTGACGCAGATTTAAACAGTTTTTCAATAAGCGATGATGCTATTGATGCAATACTTACATGGAAAACTCAATCATCAAAAGATATTGCTTATTTCTCTGTACAAAGAAGTACAGACGGCAAGAACTTTAGTGAAATTGCAAAAATAAATCCTGATTTTTCAAACCAATACAGCTTTACAGACAAGAACAATAACACATCTTCAAAGTATGTGTACTATCAAGTTGAAATGGTTGATACAAAAGGCAACCAAGATTTAACAGACATAAAAATGTTTACACAAAAAACCGTTGCAAACAAACTCATCACAAGCCTCAGTCCTAATCCTATAAGTAGCCCCGGACATTTGATGTTACAATTTAACGCCAGCAAAGAAGGAACGCTATTGGTACAGTTGTATAATCAATCAGGAGGTTTTGTAAAACAAGCAGAGATGTCTGCTTACAAAGGATTAAATAATGGTCACTTCCACTTAGGAGATCTTACTCCGGGTACATATTATATTGTTTGTACGCTTGGTGATGTAAGAGAAAAATATACGATAATAGTGAAGTAGAACAAGTAAGCTTTAAGAATGAAAACCGCGGATTTTATCTGCGGTTTTTTTGTAATAAAATTTATGCCGAATGAATTAATCATAGTTAAGCAAAGAAGATAGTTTATTTAAAATGGAAAATTATATTTCTGAATCAACTTTTACGTGGTCATATTCGTTTCAAGAACTTCTAATCAATATATTTTTTATACACTGCTTTTTTACCTGTAAGAAGTGCAAGTGGAGTGAGTAATACGAAGATGATTCTTTGAAGAATATGCGGTGGCTTTACGAGCCTGAACTCTTTGTGGTAATTACCCGCTAATAAAGCTACTTGTAAAACATCGGGCATACTATCTTCGTTAGTCTTGTTATCATTTGCCAAACCAATTACTGTTTCAAGAAAGTATTCGGTCTTTAAAGCAGGCATTATCTTCCATCCTACAATTGTTCTTTTACCCGAATTATTCCACATACTATGAATCACATTCCTCGGAATATCTATGAACTCACCTTCCAGAAGTATAATGAGCCTTCCGTTTACTCTTACCGTTAACTCACCTTCTAAAACAGTAAAGTGTTCCTTTCCAGCACAGTGGGATCCGAAGCTTGGAATTCACGTGACTTGAAGTCGCGGC
>JADMIO011485855.1_pt1 | contig 49313 bp, 37 predicted proteins | sample 8958161 | NCBI WGS metagenome assembly JADMIO01 (sample SAMN16585339, study PRJNA669376) | soil metagenome | isolation source: Crop rotation soil | place: USA: Cullars Rotation, Alabama | collected 2011
GGTCGTAGCCGATGAGGATGGGCGAGCCGGTCTCGTACTGGAACTTCAGCGGCATCTGCTTCTTGGGGGTCTTCAGGAAATCGGCCAGGGCCTGGGCGACGGTGCGCACGTTGGCGAAGGTGAAATCGCGGGCGAACTGGCCGCGCCAGCCGTCGGTGCCGAACTTGATCTCTTGGGTCGTGCTCTCAGCCATGGTGCCCTCCCGGGCTGCGACTTGGTCCTGCTCAGGCCTTGCTGTAAGGGGGCCAGACCGTGCCGGGCCCCGCCGCGGCGTTCTCGAGCTCGGAGTCGGCTCCTATCCTGGCGCCGGGTCCGATGACGCTGCCCTTGATCCGGGCCCGCGCGCCGACGACGCCGCCTTCAAGGATGACGCTGTCCTCGATGACGGCGCCCTCCCCGACCCGGCAGCCGGCGCCGAGCGAGACGGAGCCCTTGAGCCGGGCCCCTTCGGCGACCAGGGCGCCGGCGCCGAGGCAGGCGGCCCCTTCCACCGAGGCCCCTTTGGCCAGCCGGGCGCCTTTCTCCATCCACACGCCGCCCTTGCGGCGGCCGGGCGGCTGGTGGTTGTTGCGGCCGCTCAAAAGGTCCTTGTGGGCCTGCAGGTACTTGCCGATAGTGCCGATATCCATCCAGTAGCCCTCGCGGGCGAAGCCGAAGAGCCGGCCGCCGTCGGCGAGCAGGGCGGGGAAAAGGCCGCGCTCGAGGGAGTAGACCTGGGCCTCGGGGATGCGGCGGAAGGCGCCGGGCTCGAAGAGGTAGGTCCCCGCGTTGATGGTGTTGCAGGTCACTTCCTCGGGGGAGGGCTTCTCCAGGAAGCGCCGCACCCGGCCGTCGGGCTCGGTCTCGACCAGCCCGAAGGCGGTCGGGTCCTCGACCGGGGTCAGGGCGACGGAGACCTCGGCCCGGCGCTCGTCATGGAAGCGCAGGAAGGCGCCCAGGTCCAGGTCGTTGAAGACGTCGCCGTTGAAGATGAGGGTCGTGCCGTCCACCCAGCGCTCGGCGTTCTTGACGGCCCCGCCGGTGCCCAGGGGCTTGGTCTCATGGACGTAGCGGATGCGCATGCCCAGGCGCCGCCCGTCGCCGAAGACTTTCTGGAAAGCGGAGGCCTTGTAGGAGGTGGCGAGGACCACGTCGCGCACGCCGTGCGCGCGCAGCAGGTCGAACTGGTAGGTCAGGAAGGGGCGGTTGACGACCGGAAGCAGCGGCTTGGGCCGGGCCAGGGTCAGGGGACGCAGGCGGGTGCCTTCGCCTCCGATGAGCAAAATGGCTTTCAATCTCGAACGAACTTTGACGGGCACGGGGCCGGATTCTAGTAAATCCGGGGCCGCTTGGGAATGGGAGGGGGCTTAGTAGGCCCCGCGGGTGGAGACCATGGCGGGGAGGGTCTTGAGGATGATCTTCAGGTCCAAGCCCAGGGACCAGTGCTCGATGTAATAGATCTCCAGCGCGAAGCGCTCGTCGCCCTGGATCTCCGAGCGGCCCGAGACCTGCCAGAGGCCGGTGATGCCGGGCAGGACGTTGAGCATCTTGCGGGCGGTGGCTCCGTAATGGGCCTCGAGGGTCTCCATCTCGCCGGTCGACAGCGCCAGCGGCCGGGGACCGACCACCGACATCTCGCCCTTGAGCACGTTGAGGAACTGGGGGAACTCATCGAGGCTGAGCCGCCTCAGCCAGCGGCCGACCCGGGTCACGCGGGGGTCGGTCTTGGCCTTGAAGAAAGCGCTCTGGGAGCCCTCCGCCGCCTTGACCGCCTGGACTTGGGACTCCGCGTCGCTGCCCATGGTGCGGAACTTGTAGGCGTCGAAGACCCGGCCCTTGAAGCCGAAGCGCTTCTGCTTGTAGAGCACGGGGCCCGGGGAGTCGAGCTTGATGAGCAGCGCGATGAAAGCGAAGGGCAGGGCCCCGAAGACGGCGACCGCGGCGCCGAAGCAGAGGTCGAAGACCCGCTTCAGGACGAAATTGCTGCCCGAGAGCGAGACGTGGTGCAGGCGCAGCATCGGCAGGCCCAGGGACTGGTCGATCTGCACCTCGCCCATGCGCAGCTCGAGCAGGCTGGGCACGATGCGCAGGCGCACGCCGGAGGCCTCGAGGGTCTCGGCCAGCTCGACGAGCTCGTCGCGGCTGAAGCTGCTCTGCGTGAGGATGACCTCATGGGCGCCCTTGTCTCGGACCAGCCGGAGGATGCCGCCGGCGTCCAGCGACGCGGTGCGGATGACCTCGCGGTGGCTGCTCCGGGAGAGGCGGCGGCGCACCAGCTCCGCCGTGCGGCCCCCGCCGACCAGCAGCAGGCGCAGCCGGCCGCTCCACAGCCCGAAGACGCCGCGGTGCAGGGCGCCCAGCAGGACGTGGCCGCCCATGACGTACAGGGCCGTGGTGGGGAACATGAGCAGGCCCATCAGGCGCGAGTCGGAGAAGCGGCGGTAGAGGAAGCTCAGCGCCAGCGTGGCCAGGGTGCCCTGGAAGCAGCCGGAGAGGACCCGGACCGCCCGGTCCTCGGTGGGAAGGTAGGGGTCCTCGTAGAGCCGGGAGGCGTGGAAGAAGATGGCGAGCCAAACGGGGACCAGGCTCAGCAGGAGGTCCCGGTAGTGCAGCCAGGACAGCGGCGCGCCGCCGGGGATGGGGAAGAGGGCGACCAGCGGGGCGCAGTGGAAGCGCAGCCAGTAGGAGCTCGCGAAGGCCGCCGACACCAGCACGGCATCCAAGGGCAGGCCCGCCGCGGGCAGCCAAAGCCGCTCCAGGGTGAAGGCGAGGTCCGAGTCCCAGCGCCGCGGCGCCGGGGCGCTGGGTGCTAGGGCCGGCGAAGCGGAAGGCGGGGAGGCGTCCACGGGCGGCGAGGCCATCAGGGGGGCATTATAGCACGGCCGCCGGGCCGCCGGGCTGGGACCTAGGCCCCAGCCCGGGCTGGGCCTTTTGCCTTCGACGGAGCGGCCGTCTTATGGTAAAATCGCCTACCCCTCAATATAGAGATAGAGAACCCAATGAAAAGCACGGTCTCCCAGAACGACGCCCCCCTAGTCTCCGACCCGGCCGCCCGCGAGGCGGAGCTCCGCGCCAAGGTGGCGGGAGCGGTCCGCGAGTTCTACGATTTCAAGCATAAGGCCAAGCCTTTCGTGCCCGGGGTCTCGGCCGTCCCGGTCTCCGGCAAGGTCTTCGACGCCGAGGAGCTGGTCCTGCTCTGCGAGTCCGGCCTCGATTTCTGGCTGACCACCGGCCGCTTCGCCGAGGCCTTCGAGAAGCGCTTCGCGAAAAGGCTGGGCCTGGCCCACGCCGTGCTGACCAACTCCGGCTCCTCGGCCAACCTCCTGGCCGTCTCCGCCCTGACCTCCCCGACCTTGAAAGACAAGCGCCTGGCCCCGGGCGACGAGGTCATCACCGTCGCGGCCTCCTTCCCGACCACCATCAACCCCATGGTCCAGCACGACCTGGTCCCGGTCTTCACGGACATCGAGCTCGGCACCTATGGGCCCAAGCTCGACCAGCTCGAGCAGGCGCTGTCGCCCAAGAGCAAGGCGATCATGATCGCCCACACCCTCGGCAACCCCTTCCCGCTCGATGAGGTCATGGCCTTCGCCGAGAAGCACGGCCTGTGGGTCATCGAGGACTCCTGCGACGCCTTCGGCTCGACCTACAAGGGGAAGATCGTCGGCAGCTTCGGCGACCTGTCCACCTACTCTTTCTACCCCGCCCACCACATGACCATGGGCGAGGGCGGGGCCATCGCCACCGCCAACGGCCGCCTGCACAAGCTGCTCGAGAGCTTCCGCGACTGGGGCCGGGACTGCTGGTGCGCCCCGGGCAAGGACGACACCTGCGGCAAGCGCTTCGACTGGCAGCTGGGCGGCCTGCCGCACGGCTACGACCACAAATACACCTACTCCCACCTCGGCTACAACCTGAAGGCCACCGACATGCAGGCCGCTGTCGGCGTGGCCCAGCTCGACAAGGTGGACGGCTTCATCGAGGCCCGCAAGCGCAACTTCCGCCTGCTCAGCGAGGGCCTCAAGGGCTTCCAGGAGTTCCTCATCCTGCCGCAGCCCACCCCCGGCTCCGACCCCTCCTGGTTCGGCTACCCCATCACCGTCAAGGCGGACGCGCCCTTCAAGCGCGAGCAGCTCACCCGCTTCCTTGAGAGCAGGAAGATCGCCACCCGGCTGCTCTTCGCCGGCAACATCCTGCGCCAGCCCTATTTCCAGGGCCTGCCGCACCGCGTCGTCGGCGACCTCGCCGAGACCGACAAGGTCATGAACGGGACCTTCTGGGTCGGGGTCTACCCCGGCCTGACGCCCGCCCACATCCAGTACGTGGTCGAGCAGTTCGCCGCCTTCTTCAAGGACCAAGCCTTCACATGCTGAAGAAGCTCCTGCTGACCGGGGGCAGCGGCTTCATCGGCCGCAACCTCCGCGAGGCCTTCGCAAACAGGTACGAGGTCCTGGCCCCGGGCCGCAAGGAGCTCGACCTCCTCGACGACGAGGCAGTGCGGGCCTGGATGCGCGCCCACCCGGTCGACGCGGTCATCCACTCGGCCACCACCCCCGGCCACCGCAACGCCGCCCCCGTGCCGGACCTCGCCTACCGCAACCTGCGGATGTACCACAACCTGGTGCGCAACGAGGACTGCTACGGCCGCTTCCTCTTCCTCGGCTCGGGCGCGGCCTACGACATGCGCCACTACCGGCCGAAGATGGACGAGTCCTATCTCGGCGAGCATATCCCCGCCGACGCTCACGGCTTCTCGAAATACCTCTGCGGCCTGCACGCCCAGGCTTCCGGCGGGCGGGTGGTGGACCTGCGCCTCTTCGGGGTCTTCGGCAAGTACGAGGACTGGGAGATCCGCTTCATCTCCAACGCGGTCTGCAAGGCCCTGGCCGGCCGGCCCATCACCCTCAAGCAGAACCGCCGCTTCGACTACCTTTTCATCGACGACCTGGCGCCCATCCTCGAGCATTTCATCGAGAACCAGGCCGCCCACGCCGCCTACAATCTGACCCCCGAGCGCTCGACCGAGCTGCTCGAGCTGGCCCGCATGGTGGGCCGGGCCGCCGGCCGCGAAGTCGAGATCCAGGTCGCCGAGCCGGGGCTGGGGGCCGAGTATAGCGGCTCCAACGCCCGTCTTCGCGCCGAGGTCCCGGGGCTGAGGCTCACGCCGATGACCGAGGCCGTGGCCAAGCTCTACGCCTGGTACGCCGCCCACCCCGAGGTCTTCCGGCCCGAGGCCCTGGCGAGGGACAAGTGATGCCCGCCGCCGAGAGCCCCTTGCCCTCGAGCCCCGCATCCTGGCCCTGGTTCGGCCGGGAGAAGCAGATCAAGTTCCTCCTGGTCGGCGGCTGGAACACGGTCTTCGGCTACTCGGTCTTCCTGGCTTTCTACGCCCTGACCAGCCGTCTGGGACTGCATTACCTCGTCGCGATGGTCCTGGCCCAGGCCGTGGCCATCACCAACGCCTACCTCGCCTACCGCAAGCTGGTCTTCAAGAGCCGCGGAGCGATCGGGGCCGAATCCCTGCGCTTCGGCGCCGTGTACGCCTACACCTTCGCTTTCAACGCCGCGGCCCTGCCGCTGCTGGTCCATCGGGCGCATTTCAACCCGGCGGCGGCCCAGGCCCTCATCGTCCTCGTATCGGCCTTCGTGAGCTGGTTCGCCCACAGCCGCTGGTCCTTCCGGGACAAGCCCGTCGATCCCTGCGTCGAGGTGAACCCGTGACCCAAGAGACATTGAACGCCGCCGCCCCGCAAGCCGGGCTCCGGGCCTCCTACTTCCGGCGCGCCCTCTGCCCGTCCTGCGGGGGAGAGTCCGCCCGGCCCCAGCCCGCGGTCTATTCGGCTCCCAGGGCCGAGGACCAGGCTTTCGAGCAGGTCAAGGGCCAGTGGCACGGCTTCTTCAAGCAAAAGGCCTTCTTCTCCTACCATCGCTGCTCCGGCTGCGGCCTGCTCTTCTGCAAGGACTTCTTCACCCCGTCCCAGCTCGAGGAGCTCTACGCCATGATGCCGGACAACACCGCCGGCGTGGACCTTCCAGCGCTCATCAAGACCCAGGCCGGCTACTTCGAGGCCCTCAAGCGCTTCAGCCCCCTGAAGGGCAGCTACCTCGAGGTCGGCCCGGACATCGGGCTATTCACCCAGTGCGTCGTGCGCGAGGGCTCCTTCAGCCGCTACTTCCTCTTCGAGCCGAACAAGGGCGTGACGCCCGTCCTCGAAAAGCTGCTCGAGGGCCGCGACTTCCGCATCCTGCCGGCGATGCTGGACATGGCGGTGCTGCCCAAGCGCGAGCTTTCGGCGGTCGTCATGGTGCACGTGCTCGACCACGTCGTCGAGCCCCTGAAGCTCCTGGCCGAGCTCAAGGAGACCCTGGCCCCGGGGGCCGTCGTCCTGTTCGTCACCCACGACGAGGGCTCCCTGCTCGCCCGGGCCCTGGGCAGGCGCTGGCCGCCCTACTGCGTCCAGCACCCCCATCTCTTCCGGCCTTCGTCGATGACGGCTTTGATGAAGGAGGCCGGCTACAAGGTCCTCGCCATCGAGAAGTCGGTCAACCACTTCCCGGCGGCCTACCTCGCCAAGCACGCGCTGTGGACGCTGGGGCTCAAGGTCCCGGTGCCCGGCTTCCAGGGCCTCACCCTCCCGCTGAAGCTCGGCAATATCATCACCGTCGCGACCCCCGAGGCTTGAAGGACCGTTCATGAAGCGCAGCAAAGACCAGCTCATCGCCCAGCTCAAGAACGAGGGCCTGACCTTCAAGGACTTCACCCTGGTCCACGAGGGCGATTACGCCGTCTCCGACGCGGACTGGAACTACAAGGACGTCCCCCATCTGCACTTCGTCCACGAGCTGGTCGAGGCGGTCATCGCCGTCGTCGAGGACGACAAGATCGCGACCCTCAACATGCAGAAGGTCTTCGGCTTGACCCTGCCGCTGGCCGTCTTCAACTACGAGTCGGGCCCCGCCTCGCAGACCTACTACACCAGCTGGTTCTTCTGGGCGCTCATCGTCGAGACGAGCTACGAGGCCCTGGGCCCCAACCGCACCCGGGTGCGCACCAGCTACAGCATCGGCTCCTCGCGCTTCTTCAGCCTATTTTTCCCGCTCATCCGCTGGACCATCACGCGCAACTACGAGAACCTGATGTCCCAGGACATCCCCATGCGCCTGCGCCGCGGCCAGCTCCGCTCCTGGGGCTACAGCTTCTTCAAGGACTCGCCCAAGTACGGCTTCGAGAAGACCATCGACCTGACCCCCGCCAACGTCCAGGCCCCGGCCTCCGGCGTCCCTTTCGAGCCCCGGGAGATCGTGCTCGAGCGCGAGCTGCCCGAAGGGGGGGAGCTCATGGTCGGCCGCGACGACCACATGGGCCTGCGCCTGGTCCGCCGCAAAGGCTCCATCCAGGTCTTCCCCCGCATGTGCCCGCACGAAGGCGCCAGCCTCGACGAGCTGCCCTGCCTCGACCAGAAGGTCAAATGCCGCTGGCACGGCCGCGTCTTCGGCCCGCTGGGCATCCTCGAGCTCTCCGGCCCGGGCGCCAAGAGCCTGCGAACCGAGCGCCACGAGCTGGTCCTTGCCGGCGGCCAGCTCAGCGTTAAGGCCCGAACCAACTGAAGTCTCCCTCGATGGAAGCCCCCGAGCGCGAAGAGCCGGACTTTTTCTCTAGACGGGACTGGCTCCTCCTGCATTTCTTCGTCAGCGCCGCCGGCCTGCTCCAATTGCTCTGGATATTCTCGGTGCGGGCTCACGGCCGCCTTCTGCCCCCGGGCCAGGGCTTCAACGACTGGGTCTACTACTACTACTATCCCCGCCGGCCGCAGGAGCTCGTCTACTACGCATGCTCCTTGAGCGTCCTGGGGGCTTACGCCGCGCTCGTTTATTGGCTGGCTTTCAAGCGCCCGGCCTTCGGGGTGAAGGCCCACGCCCGCCTTCGCGAGGCCGGGTCCAAGCGCATCTACCTCGGCCTGCTCTTCGCGGTCAACGCCGCGCTCGCCGCGGCCGTCAACACCTGGGTGCCGCTGTCGCCTTCCCTCTGGCTGGGCGCCGCCACCGCCGCATGGGCCGCGGTCACGGCCTATCCTTTCTGGGAGGCGGTCTCCGGAGAGGTCGCGCTCCTTGACGCCCGCTCGGGGCTGGGCGCCGGGCTCTTCCTGCTGGCCTGCCTGCAGTTTTTTTCGATCTTCCAGCCTTACCTCTCCAAGCGCCTGCTCATGCTCAACGAGTTCATGGATATCCCGGAGAAGACTCTCCTGGACGGCCGGCCGGTCGACAACACGGCCTACATCAACGAGCACGGCCTCCAGGGCCTAAGACTCTACGATCTCCGAAAGGACGCGGGCGGCGATCCCGAGCCCGCTCCCGGCACCTCGATCCCTCTGCCGATGACGCCCATGCTCTCGACCTTCATCGAAAGCAATGCGCTTTCCTACTCGTATGACCGCTCGAGGGGCCTGCTCGTGCTCAACAGGGCTATGGAGCTGGCCGAATACGGGGAGCTGCTGGCCCTTTTCCCGGACGCTTCGTCCCGCGCGGCCGTCTCGCGACTTTATTTCTCGTCCCGCGAACGTTCGACGGCCCTGGCTCGACGGGACTATAGCGAGGAGGAGCGGCAGTTCCTGCGCAAGAACAGGCTCGAGCTGCACTGGAAGATCCTCAACCGCTGGGTCATCCATCACTGCAATTTCGTATTAGGACCCATCAACGAGTACGCGCTGGGCAAGCCTATCTCGAAGATCAACATGCAGTACGGCCTGTTCAACGTCCTGCTCATGAAGTTCCTGCTCGACCGGACGGGAGGCTTGTCCTACGCGAATTATTTCAGGGTCTGGTTCAGCTTCTGGCCGCTCTATTACGCCTTCTTCCTGCTGGGCATCTACTTGATCTTCCGCGACCTCCGCTACGTCTCCGTCTGCGCCCTGCTGACCTTCGCCTTCGTCAACCTGCTGGGCTATCAGATCCTGTTCTTGGGGCCCGGGCTCAATCCCATCCGTCACTTCTTCGACATCGCGGTGCTCCTTTGCCTGTACCTCCAGCTTGAGAGGCGCGGACGGATCTGGCTGGTCTTGGCGCTGCTGCTCGCGCTGGCGGCGATCGTCAACAACCGGGAGTTCGGTCTCTTCATCTTCGGGGCCTGGCTCGCGGCCTGGCTGGCGGCCTTTGTCAAAGGGGATGCCCCGGCCTCGCGGATCGACGCCGTGCTGGTGCTCGCCGCGGCGGCCGCGGCGGCCGCGCTGGCGGTCGGCGGCCGCCTTGGCGGCGATACGATGGCGCATTACTATCTCGAGGGCTTTGCGAGCTTTGAGCTGGAACCCGCCCAGATCTTCGCGATCTTGGCGGCCTTCATCGCCGGCTACTGGATCTTCCTGGCCTGCTTCGACCGGGTGCGGGGGGCGTTCAAGTACGCCGCCCTGCTGTGGTTCCTTTACGTGCAATGCGTGTTCTTCTATTACATCTGGGGCGCCACGCCGAACCATCTCCTCAACATCGCGTCCATCGCGGCGCTCGCCGCCGTCTTCCTCTTGCGGCTCGCCGCATCCGGCGGCCTGCTGCGTTTGAGAGAAGGCGCGGTCCTTCAGGCCGGCCTGCTGGGTTCTCTCGCCTTCTACGCGGCCTCCACGAGCTGGTATTATTCGACCCGGCATCGCTATCTCAAGGTCTTCGACGATCATCAGGTCTACCGTTGGGACCTGCCTACCGCCCGCTTCTCCTCGACCATGGACCCGGAGCCTTTCGAGGCCGCCGTGCGGCTCATCAAGAAGTACGCCGCGGCCGGACCCGCGGTGCACATCGTCTCCAAGTACGACAACTTCCTGCCCATCCTCGCCGGCAAGTACAGCGCCATGCCGTTCTTCGACGTGCCTTGGTTCCTGCTGACCCCCAAGGAGAACGCGGCCTGCGTCGACCGGATCGAACGGGACCGCCCGGAATACCTCTTCGTCGACAGCGACATCGACCGCAGCCTCAACGGCGAGGTCCTCTTCGATTACGCCGCGCTGGGCAAGACCCCTTCGGAAGACGGCCGTCTGGATCCCGAGGATGACAACCCCGAGGAAGCGGCCGTCGAGGAAGAGGAAGATCCCCCGGTCCGCGCGGGCCAAGGCGGAGAGCCAAGCCCCCGCCCGGGTCAGGCTCGCGCGTCGGGGCTTTCGCCGGCAGGCAAACCGGTTCCGGCTTACCGCCAGCTCAGGCTCGGCGCGGATTATGAGGAGTCTCTTCTGAGGGTGTCCCGGCTGCGTCTCCTGCGCGAGGTCTTCGATGCGGTACGCGGCCATTACGCCCCCGTCGAGAAGGGTCCGCTGATCACGGTGTATCGCCGTCTCACGGAGCGCGAGCAATGATCGTCCTGGAAAGGCCTCGCCTCAAGCAGGGCAGCCGCTTCCTGGCGCTCCACGCGCTGCTGGGCTCGCTCGGTCTCCTGGCCCTGCTTTCCCGCCTGAGCACGGCCGTCTTCAGGGCCTGGCTGCTCACCCCGCCCCGGCCCGCTTTCCATGATTGGAGCCGTCCTTTCTTTTTCCCGGATAAGCCCCAGGTCCTGGTCTATTACCTTCTCGCCCTGGCGGGCCTCGGCCTCTACCATCTGGGCGTCTACGTCCTTCTGAGGCGGCCCACCGCGTCGATGGAGAGATTCGCCTCCGCCCTCTCCGAGCGCCGGGGCGCCGCGGCGGCCTATGCGTTGGCCGCCGTTGCCGCGGCGGCGCTGCTGTTGACTCCGGAAAGCCTGATCTTCACGGACCCGCAGGACCTCATCCTCTACTTTTTCGCCTGGTCGGCTTTCGTCCTGCTGCCCTTGTGCTCCGACGAGCGGCTCCAGCTCTCGCGCCGGAGCTGGAGCAGGGCCGTGGCCGGAGCGCTGCTGCTGGCCCTGCTGCTCCAGCTGGCCTGGATGTTCGGTCCCTTCCTGAGCGGTTCGGTCCCCGTCGAAGCCGAGTACCTGGACATCCCTATCGAGACCCGGGTCGCGGGGCGCTTCGTGGATAACACCGACTTCATCAACGGCCACGATCTTTTGGGCTGGCGAAAATACAAGCCTGAGACCGATCAAGGACGTTCCCCGGCGCTCCGCCCCGGCCTCACGGCTCCGCTCAAGGATACGGCGGCGCTCCGGGCTTTTGTCAGCCGCCGGGATGGGCGCTGGGCCTACGAAGGAGGGCTGCTCGTGGCCGAGGGGCCCATGAGCCCCGGCGAGCTCGAGGAGCTTCTGCGGCTCTGCGAGCCGGCCGAGCGGCAGGCCGTCCAGACCCTGTTCTATTCATCGCGCAAGCGCTTCGAGGAGCAGGACCGGCGGGTGTACACTCCCGAGGAGATCGAGTTTTTTCAGAAGAACCACGTGCTGTGGGCGCGCCAGCTCGGGGGGAAGCTCCTGCACCACCACAACTTCATGCTTCAGCCCATCCTCCAATACGCGTTGGGCAAGCCCGCGTCCGAGATCAGCCTGCAGTATGGCTGGCTCAATACCGTCCTGATGGCCCGCATCCTCGAGGCCGCCGGGGGCGTCACTTTCCAGGGCTATTTCCGCCTGCTCTACTCCTTCTACCCGCTCTACTACCTGCTTTTCCTGGCCGCGGCTTATGCGATCCTTGGAAGCGCCGTGTATGCGCTCGCGGCCGGCGTCCTCGCGTATGGCTTCCTCTTGCTCCTGGGTTTCGAGAGCATCCTCCTGGCTCCCGGCTTCAATCCGGCGCGTCATTTGCTGGACCTGGCCATCCCCCTCCTTCTGCTGCCCTACTTCAAGCGGCGGAGCCTCCCGGCGCTGGCGCTGGCTCTGAGCGCCGCCTCGCTCGCGATCCTGTCCAGCCGTGAGTTCGGGCTGTTCATGCTTCTGGCCGCGCTGGTGGCAGTCGTGGCCTTCATCCTCCATGAGGGCGGCTCCTGGCGGGATTGGGCGCTGACCTCGCTATTCGGCGCGGCGGGCCTGGCCGTCTTCGCTTTGGCGCCATCGGGACGGTCGCTGATGACCCGTTACTATCTCGAGGGCGTCGGCACGACGCCTCCCCATCCCTGGCTGCTTCAAGCCATCGTCCTGAGCCTCGCGGCCGCCTACGGCTGGCTGCTCAAGGCCTATGAGACCCGCGACCCTCGCAGCCACTTGGCCGCCTTTTTCTTCCTTTACGTGCAGGCGAACCTGGTCTATTTCGTGTGGAATATGTCCTCGAACCACTTGCTGGTCCTGGCCCCGCCGATGGTGCTGGGCGCCCTGCTGCTGCTCAAGCTCCTTCTCAACCGGCCAGGCTGGAAAGAGCATGAGAGCGCCTGCCTGAGCGCTCTGATCAGCCTCGGTCTGCTGGCCTTCTACCTTCCTGCGCTGGCGACCTATGCCTGCGAGGTACGGACCTTTCGGGGCCAGATCGACGCCCACCGCCTCCACCGCTGGGAGCTGGACCGCGCTCAGTTCAGCTCGACGATGCCGCCCGGTTATTTCTCCGAATCGGCCGGCTTGATAGAGAGCTTCGAACCCCGAAAATCCGTTTTTTTGATCTCCAAATACGATAATCTGTTGCCGCTTCTTGCCGGGAAGTACCCGGGCCTGCCTTTCGATGAGGCGAGCTGGTTCCTCCTGACGCCCAAGGAGACCCAGCTTTGCATCGACTCGATCCGCCAGGCCGAGCCGGAGCATCTCTTTGTCGACACCGATATCCGCCGCAGCCTATTCGACGACGTGCTGGCTCCCAACGAGCCCCTCATGTTCGCCCCCGGTCCGGAGATGCTGGCGCGAGCCCGCCGCCTCCGGGAGCTTAGGCGGGTGTTCGCCGCGGTCGAGAACGACTATGTCCTCGAGAAGAAGGGGCTTTTGATCAGCGTGTACAGGCGGCGCGGCCCGGCCAAGGGGGCCAAAGCATGACGCAGCGCACAGCCTTGGTGACCGGGGCCTCCCGGGGCATCGGCAAGGCCGTCGCGGAGGCCCTGCGCGCCTCCGGGGCCAAGGTCCTCGCTCCCGCCCGGGCCGAGCTCGAGCTCGGCTCCGAGGCGTCCATCTCCGCCTATCTTTCCTCTCTGAAGGAGCCGGTGGACATCCTGGTCAACAACGCCGGCATCAACCGGCTCGGCGCGAGCCACGAGGTCAAGGCCGGCGACTTCGAGGAGACCCTGCGCATCAACCTCATGGCGCCGTTCAAGCTCGCGGCCGCGCTCGGCCAGGGCATGAAGCAGCGCGGCTGGGGCCGCATCGTCAACATCAGCTCCATCTGGGGCCTGGTGGTCCGCGAGCGCCGGGTGACCTACGCGGCCAGCAAGGCCGGCGTCATCGGGCTGACCCGGGCGCTCGCCGTCGAGCTGGCGCCCCACGGCGTGCTGGTCAACTCCATCGCCCCGGGCTACATCAACACCGAGCTCACCAAGCAGAACAACAGCCCCGCCGAGATCGAGGCCATCTCCAAGGCCATCCCCATGGGCCGCCTGGGCGAGCCCGCGGAGATCGCCGAGCTCGTCGCCTTCCTCTGCTCCGAGCGCAACACCTATCTCACCGGCCAGGTCCTGGCCTGCGACGGAGGCTACACGTGCAAGTGATGGACATCCCTTCCCGGCTGCGCGACTACCGGGTGAGCTTCCCCGAAGCCGGGGCTCTCGCGGCCCGGCTCGAGTCCGAGCCCAACCGCTTCTACGTCATCGACGAGAACGTCTGGAAGCTGCATTCCGGCGGCGCCCTGGCCGGGCTCGACCGCTCGGCCATGCTGGTGGTGCCCGCCCGCGAGGACCGCAAGACCATGGACGGGGTCTTCGAGATCTGCGACGCGGTGCTGACGCGCTCGGCCAAGAAGAACCTGACCCTGGTCTCGATAGGCGGCGGCATCGTCCAGGACGTCAGCGGCTACGCCGCCTCGACCCTCTACCGCGGCGTGCGCTGGGTCTACGTCCCGACCACCCTGCTCGCCCAGTGCGACTCCTGCATCGGCGGCAAGACCTCCCTCAACTACAAGCGCTACAAGAACCTTTTGGGGACCTTCTACCCGCCGCACGAGGTCCTCATCAGCTCCGCCTTCGTCGACACCCTGAGCGAGCTCGATTTCTACAGCGGCCTCGGCGAGGCGGTCAAGCTGGTCATGATGGGCGGGCCGCGGAAGACCGCCGAGTTCCTGGCCGACCTGCCGGCCATCCAGCGCCGCGAGCCGGCCGCCGTGCTGCGCTGCATCCGGACCTCGCTGGAGGTCAAGCTCGGCTACATCGTCGACGACGAGTTCGACACCGGCCGCCGCAACCTGCTCAACCTGGGCCACTGCCTCGGCCATGCCCTCGAGTCCACCTCGGATTTCGCCGTCCCGCACGGCCAGGCCGTCCTCATCGGCATGCTCTTCGCCAACGAAGTGGCGGTCAAGCGGGGCCTGCTCTCGGCGAAGAAGGCCGCGGACTGGGAGCGCAGGCTCCTGGTCGAGAACCTGCGGGTGCGGCCCGCCCCCGCCCATCTCGAGCTGCCGCGCATCCTCGACGCGATGAAGAAGGACAAGAAGCGCACCGGCGACGGCCTCGCCCTGGTCATGATGGCCGATGATTTCTCGACGGTCCGGGTCGGCGACCTCAGCGAGTCCGAGCTGGCCGAAGGCCTGCGCGGGCTCGAGCGGGTCCTCGACGGCGCCAAACTCTCCCAGGCAGGAGCTCTCCGATGAAAGTCGTCATACTCGCCGGCGGCCAGGGCACTCGTCTCCGCGAGGAGACCGAGTACCGCCCCAAGCCGATGGTCAACGTCGGCCCCAAGCCCATCCTCTGGCATATCATGAAGACCTACAGCCACTACGGCTTGAACGAGTTCGTGGTCTGCCTGGGCTACAAGGGCGAGATGATCAAGGAGTATTTCCTGCGCTACCGGGAGCTCGCCAACGATTTCACGGTGGAATTGGGCAGCCGCAAGGTGACGCTGCACCACGCCCCCAAAGAGGCCGATTGGAAAGTCTCGCTCATCGACACCGGCCTCAACGCCATGACCGGGGCCCGCATCAAGCGGGTGGCCGAGTACCTCAAGGGCGACACCTTCCTTTTGACCTACGGCGACGGCCTCTGCGACGTCAACGTCAAGGAGCTGCTCGAGTTCCACAAGGAGCACGGCAAGCTCGCGACCGTGACCGGCGTCGCGCCGCCCTCGCGCTTCGGCGAGCTCATCGTCAAGGGCAGCAAGGTCCACGAGTTCAGCGAGAAGCCGCAGACCCACACCGGCCTGATCAACGGCGGCTATTTCATCCTCGACCGCAAGGTCCTGGACTATATCAGCGACGACGAGGGCTGCATCTTCGAGAAGCAGCCGCTCGAGAACCTGGCCAAGGACGGCCAGCTGATGGCCTACTCGCACAAGGGCTTCTGGCAGTGCATGGATACCCTGCGCGACATGCAGTTCTTGAATTCCCTTTGGGATAAAGGAGAAGCTCCATGGAAAGTATGGTGAACCCCTCGTTCTGGCGGGACCGCAACGTCTTCATCACCGGCTGCACCGGCCTGCTCGGCACCAGCCTGACCCAGCGCCTCATCGACCTGGGCGCCAACGTCACCGGCCTGGTCCGCGACCATGTCCCGCAGAGCTACCTGCTGACTTCGGGCTCGGTGGGCCGCATCAACGTGGTCCGCGGCGCCGTCGAGGATTTCGACGCCGTCGAGCGCGCGATCAACGAGTACGAGATCGACACCGTCCTGCACCTGGCGGCCCAGACCATCGTGGGCACCGCCAACCGCTCGCCCCTGTCCACCTTCGAAGCCAACATCAAGGGGACCTGGACCGTGCTCGAGGCCTGCCGGCGCAGCCCGCTGGTCAAGCGCGTGGTCGTGGCCTCCAGCGACAAGGCCTACGGCGACTGCGACACGCTGCCCTACGATGAGAGCACCCCGCTGCGCGGCCAGCACCCCTACGACGTCTCCAAGAGCTGCTCGGACCTCATCGCCCAGAGCTACCACAAGACCTACGGCCTGCCCGTGGCCATCACCCGCTGCGGCAACTTCTACGGGGCCGGCGACCTCAACTTCAACCGCCTCATCCCCGGCACCATCCGCTCCATCCACCGCGGCGAGGCGCCCGTCATCCGCTCCGACGGCAGCTACATCCGCGACTACATCTACGTCAAGGACGGGGCCGAGGCCTACCTGCTCCTGGCCGAGAAGCTCGAGGAGCTGGGACTCGCGGGCCAAGCCTTCAACTTCAGCTACGAGCTCCAGCTCTCGGTGCTCGCGCTGACCCAGAAGCTGCTCGAGTTCATGGGCCGCACCGACCTCAAGCCCCGCATCCTCAACGAGGCCAAGAACGAGATCCGCCACCAGTTCCTCTCCGCCGAGAAGGCGAAGAAGGTGCTGGGCTGGAAGCCGGTCTACCAGCTCGACCCCGGCCTGCGCGAGACCATCGAGTGGTACCGCCGCTTCCTGGAGACCAACGAGCCCTCGTCGGCTCCGGCGGGGCTCTCCAGCCGCTGAGGGACCCTCGATCCCCTTGAGCCCCATGGTCCAGGACGCCTCGAAGCCGCTCGTCTTGGACCGGGGCTCCGAGCGGCGCGACGCGGCCCTGCGCCTCGGCGCCGCCGCGGCCGCGGGCTCCAAGGCCCTCTCCATCGCGGCCTTCGCCGGCGGCACGGCTCTGGCGGCCCGGCACCTGCCGGCGCCCGAGTTCGGCCTCTGGTGCGTGCTGACCACCTTCCCTACGCTCAGCGCCAGCCTCGACCTGGGCGTCGGCAACGCCCTGCGCAACAAGCTCGCCGCGCTCAAGTCCGAAGAGTCGGCCGCCGGCCGGGCCTGGTTCCTCGCGGCCTTCCGCCTGCTGGCCTGCATCGGAGGGGGCCTGCTGCTCCTGGGCGCCGCGGGCGGCCCTTGGCTGCCCTGGCAGAGGCTCCTGCAGGCTTCCTCCGCCGAGTCCCTGCAGGCCTGGAGGCTGGCCTGCGGCCTGGCCTATGCCGCCGTATGCCTGAACCTTCCGCTGAGCCTTTGGAGCTCGGGCTTCTTCGGCTCGCAGGAGCCCCAACTCCAGTCCGCCCTGGACGCCGTCCGCTCGGCCTGCCTGCTCGCGGCGGTGGCCGCCGCCAGCTTCGCGGGGCTGAGCCTCCCGGCCATGACGGCCCTCTATTTCGGCGCGATGCTGGCCTGCTCCGCGGCGGCGACCGGATTCTTCCTCGTCCGCCGGGGCTGGCTCAAGGCGGTCCCATCCAAGGAGACCGTCGGCGGGAGGCTGCGTGAGCTTTCTGTCGCCGGAGGACCCTTCGCCGTCCTGCAGGTGGGAGCGGCCGTCATCGTCTCGACCGACGCTCTCATCGTTAGCCAGACGGCGGGACTGAGCGCCGCCGGCGACTATAACGCCGTGCAGAGGCTCTTCCTCCTGCTCATCACCGCCCAGTTCTTCTTGCTGACCCCGCTCTGGTCGGCTTACACCCAGGCGCACGCCATGGGCGAGCGCGGCTGGGTCCGCCGCCGGCTCTGGAGCTCCCTGCAGGCCACCTTCGCCTTGACGTTCGGGGGCGCCGCCGTCCTCGCTTTGCTGGGACCCAGGCTCGTCGAGGCTTGGCTGGGCCGCCCCGCGGCCCAGCCGGCCCTCTTTCCCGCCATGGCCCTTTGGGCGGCGGTCTACGGGCTCTCCAACTGCTACTCGGTCTTCCTCAACGCCCTGGGCATCCTGCGGCGCCAAGCCTTCCTGGCCGCCGCCGGCGCGCTGGTGAACATCCCGCTGGCCTTCTTCCTGGGCCGCGTCTGGGGCGGGGCGGGGGTCTGCCTGGCGGGGGCCCTGGTCATCCTACCTTCCGCCGTCAACGGCTGGCTCGAGACCCGCACGGCCTCGGAGGCCCTGGCGTGAGCGCCCCCAAGGTCAGCCTCCTCATCCCGACCTGCAACCGCTCGAAGCTGCTCCGTCAGGCGCTCGACAGCGCCCTGGCCCAGGATTATCCGAACCTCGAGGTGATCGTCGCCGATAACGCCTCCACCGACGACACGCCCGCCTTGAGGGAAAGCTACCAGCGCGACGCCAGGGTGCGCTGGCACCGCCAGCCCCGGAACGTCGGCTTGGCCGCCAACTGGCGCAGCCTGGTCTACGAGCTCGCGACGGGCGAGTACGGCAAGATCCTGGCCGACGACGACTACCTCCACGACCCCTCTCACGTCAGCAAGGCCATGGCCCTGGCCGGGCGCCACAAGGCCGTCGCCGTCTTCGCCGGGGCCGGCGTGCTCATCGAGCCGGGGGGCCGCATCTTCAGCGTGGACCAGCACCTGCCCGAGCGCATGGATCCGCGCTGGTGGCTCGAGAACTTCGGCCGCCGCCGCAACAAGCTCTTCGTCTTCCCCAATTTCGTGCCCGGAGTGGTCTTCCACCTGCAGAAGGCCCGCGAGCTCGGCGCCTTCATCGACCCCGTCTTCGGCATGGACTACGAGCTGGGCATGAAGCTGATGCTCAGCGGCCCGACCGCCTACGTGGGCGGCCTGCAGGTCATCGAGCGCTCGCACCCCGACAACGACGGGGCCCGGGCCTCGCTCCAGCTCATCTGGGGAGGCTTCGAGCTCTTCGAGCGGGTCCGCAGGCACGCCGCCGGCCTGGGCATCGGCGACGCCGAGATGGCCGGCTTCCTCTTCCGCGGACGCCGGGTCTTCGTGGACGCCTTCCTCCTGCGGGCTTGGTTCCGAGAGAAGGGCGCCGGCCTGGGCTCGGGCTCCGAGCTCTATGCCGAGCTGGCCAAGATCGACCCCCGCCTGGCTCGCGCGACCGCTCTCAGCCCTCGCACCTACGTGAAGGCGGGGCTCGCCGGCTCGCCCGAGGCCTACCACAAGGTGAAGGCCGTCTACCGCCGGCTCACCAAGAAAAGCGTCGCATGAGCGGCCGCTTCGAGCTCGTCCTTCCGGCCCTCAACGCCGGCGCCTATTGGGACGCCTGGCTCGAGGGACTGCGCGCCCAGAGCCTCCAGCCTTCCAGGGTCTGGGTCATCGACTCGGCCTCGACCGACGGCACCGCCGAGCGCGCCCGCGCGGCCGGCTTCGAGGTCCGCGGCATCGAGCGCGCGGATTTCGACCATGGCGGGACCCGCCAGTGGGCTCTCGAGGAGCTCTGCCGCGCGGAGCTCGTGGTCTTCCTGACCCATGACGCCATCCTCGCCGGCCCCGAGTCCTTGGCCGAGCTCATCGCCGCCTTCGACGACCCCAAGGTCGGCGCCGCCTACGGCCGCCAGCTGCCCCGCGCCCGGGCCGGCGCCATCGAGGCCCACGCCCGGCTTTTTAATTATCCCGAGGCCGGCCGCGTGAAGTCGCTCGCCGACGCCGCGGAGCTCGGCATCAAGACCGCCTTCCTCTCGAACTCGTTCGCGGCCTACCGCCGCTCCGCGCTCCTGGACGTGGGAGGCTTCCCCTCGAACGTCATCATGTGCGAGGACACCTACGCCGCCGCCAGGCTGCTCATGGCCGGCTGGAAGGTGGCCTATCGCTCGACGGCCCGGGTGCTCCACTCGCACGGCTACAGCCTCGCCGAGGAGTTCCGCCGGTATTTCGACGTCGGCGTGTTCTATTTCTCCCAGCCCTGGATCCGCGAGGGCCTGGGCGGGGCCGAGTCCGAGGGGCTGCGCTACCTGCGCTCGGAACTTGCCTACCTCGCCCGCCGCGCGCCGGCCCGCATCCCCGAGGCCCTGCTGCGCACGGGCCTGAAGCTCGCCGGCTACCGCCTGGGCAGCCAGCACAAGCGGCTGCCGCCGGCGCTGCGCGAACGGTTCAGCATGCACAAGGGCTATTGGCGGCGTGCGGCCCCTAAGGCCCCCGCCGCCGCGGCGGCCAAGGCGTGAGCGCCGCGCTCGGGCTCTGGCTGACCGTCGCCGCCGCGGCCCTCGGCTTGTCCATCTCGGCGGTCCAGATCGCCGTCCTGCTGGTCTTCCTCCTGCTGCTCCTCGAGCGTGGGCAGCGCCGCCTCTGGGACCTGCCCGAGGCAGGGCCCCTTGGCCGGCCCTGGCTCGCCTATGCGGCGGCGGCGCTGCTCTGCGCCCTCGCCGGGGTGGATCCTGAAAGGAGCCTGCGCTTCATCCCCAGGGACCTGCAGAAGATCTTCGCCTTCTACGTCTTCACCGCCGCCCTCGCCGGCCGCTCCCGGCCTAAGCTGGCCGCTTGGCTGGCGGCGGGGCTCTCGGCCTCCGCCCTCATCGGCCTCTACCAGGTCGCGTCCCAGAACGGGCTCGCCCCTATGCTCTCGCGGCCCGCCTGGCTGGCCCCTTTTCCCCGTGCCCACGGGACCATCCATCCGGTGACCTTCGGCGAGACCATGGTCTTCCTGCTCTGCGGGGCGCTGGCCTTTTACGCGCGGCCCGACGACCGCTCCGGCCTGCCGAAGCCCGCGGCGGCGGCCGTCATGGTCCTCGGGCTGGCCGCCCTCCTGCTCAGCTCCACCCGCGGCGCCTGGACGGCGATGGCCGCGGGCGGGCTGGTGCTCTTCGCCCGGGCGCCCCGGCGCCTGAGCCCGGTGCTCGCGCTGGGGCTCGCGCTCGCCGCGGCCGCCTTCGCCCTGCCCGGGCCGCTGAGCTCCGCGCTGCGGGAGAGGGCGGCGCACTTCTCCGATCCGCGCTACGAATCCAACGCGAGCCGCATCGAGCTGTGGAAGACCGCCCTCGAGATGGCCAAGGACCGTCCCATCCTCGGGGTCGGGCTGAGCAATTACTACGAGGAATTCGCCCGCTACCATCCGGCGACGGTCGAGGGCAAAGAGCGCTGGGGCAGCGCCCACGACACCTATCTTCAGCAGCTGGCCGAGCGGGGCGTCGTCGGCCTGGCCGCCCTGCTCTGGGTCCTGGGAGCGCTGTGGTGGTCCGCCTGGTCCCGGGAGCGCGAGCGCTCCGACGCTTGGTCGCTCTGGGCGCTGTCGGCCTCGACGGCCTTCCTGGTCATGAACCTCACCGAGAGCTCCTTCCAGGTCTCGATGACCACCACTCTGTTCATCTTCATCTGGGTCGTCTGCCGAGAGACGCAAGAGAGGCCGGCGTGATCCTCAAGCCGGCCGACCAGCTGCTCGCGGACCTGAGGAGCCTCTTGGATTCCGCGCGGCGGGCCGCCGCCGATCCGGCCTCCTGGAAATGGGCGCTGCTCGCGGCCCGCTCGGCGGCGGTCTCATCGATGGTCAGCGTGCTCCACACCATCGACGGCCTGGACGTGGCTCCCGCTGCCCAAGGCCAGCGCTGGCTGAGGGCTTATTTTCTGAAAGAGGGCGAGGTCCCCCGGCTGGAGCTGGAGAAGGCCGGGGTCCTGCTCGAGCGCTTCATGGACGAGTACACCATGCGCCGGCACGGCTGCGATGCCTTCAGGCCGGCGGCGGCATCGATCACGGCAGGTCTGAGGGAGCTTGATGCGATCGCCGGCGCTTTCAGCCATTTCGATTTCGAGGGGGTCCTCATCGAGCCCGAGCAGGCTCGTGCCTGCTGCCGCTCGATCCTGCCGATCATCCGTCACGCCCTGAAGGTCGATGGGGCGGCGTTCGGCCCCGGCCAAAGGGAATCCGCCGCCGCCCTCCTCCTGGAGCTCGAGCGGGCTCTGGGAGGCTCTTGCCTCGCTTGAAGCGGCTGCTCGGCCGCCTCTCGAGCGACGCCGGGCTCTGCTCGGTCGCTCTGCTTCTGCTGGTCTGCTGGATCTCGCGATCCTCCCTCCCCTGGACCCTCATCCGCTCCAAGACCTATTCCGGGATCCGCTTCGATAACCGCTCAGCCGATCCGGCGTTGTCGTCGATCAAGGAATTCCCGGAGACTTCGAGCTCGGATATCAATGAGCTGAGCATCGCCGGGCGGTTCAAGGCCAGGTCGGCTCTTTATCCGAATCTGTTTCAGACCGCCGGCGGCGAGACGGGGCTTCGAGCCGAGCTGTATGTCCCCGCGGTCGTCAACCTGTACGCTAAAAGCCTGGGATCGGCCGGACCCGTCGCGCTGCGTCTGACGGACTCCTTCACGCTGGGGGAGTGGCATTCGTTCGCGATCCGGGTCGGCCGCGACCGGCGGATAGAGGCGGAGTTCGACGGCCGCAGGACCTTGGACAAGGTGGTCCCAGGATTGGACCTCAAGGTCTCGGGCATCGCCGTCGGGGCCGGCTGGGACAAGCAGCGGGTGTTCGACGGCGAGATCCAGGACTTCTCGTTGAGCTATTCGATGTGGAGCCGGCCCCGGCGGGCCGATCTTCTGCTGAAGCTGCTGGCTTCGATCCTTGGGTTGGCCTTCCTTGCTCTCGCCGGCCTCCGGACCGCCTCGGCCATGGCGGCGGATGCCCGCGAAGCGGAAACCCCTCATCCTTCCGCTCCGAATGGGCCTGCGTTCTGGGCTGGGATGGGCGGAGTCCTGCTTCCGCTCGCGGCCTATAACCTTTTCTTCTTCAATCGTTATTTTCCGCTGACCGAGGGCTGGTTCTCCGCGTACGCGTCCCTGATCCTGGAGGGAAAGTCGCCATACCGCGACTTCTACCTCTTCCTTCCGCCGCTCTATCCCTTGCAGCTCGCGGCCTTCATGGCGGTCTTCGGGCCGGGCTTTCTGACCATCCGGCTGATGGGGATAGGCCTGATACTGATGATGGGGGCGATGGTCTATGCCATGTTCGCCCGCTGGTTCCCCGTCTTCGCCGCCGCTTTGGCCGCCCTCGCGGCCATGATGTACTATCAGTCCGGGGTCGCGCATATCACTTATGACTTCACGCAGTTCCTCACCGCTTACGCGCTGCTTTCGGCCTCCTTGATCGTGCTCCATTGCGAAGGCGGGCCCGAGGCGGCCGCCGGCCGGCGGGGCTCGCTCTACATGCTCGGCGCGGGAGCGGCGGCGGCCTGCGCGTTCCTGACCAAGCAGAGCAACGGGGCGTTCATCGCCGTTTTCTGCGGCCTGGCGGCGGCCGTCGGCGCTTTCCGGTTCGGAGCCAAGCAAAGCTTGAGGACCGTCCTGCTGTTCGCCGCCGGCGCTTTGCTCCCTGTCGCCGTGCTGGCCGCGTGGCTCGCGTCCCGCCGCGCCCTAGGGCCCTGCATCCAGCAGATCTATTCCGACGCGGTCCAGGCTAAGGGTTCTCTCGACAGCATATTCTTCTCGTGGACCAAGGGGCTCTTCACTTCCGCCTATCTCAGCGAGCTCTGGACGCTTCTCCTTTGGGCGCTGCCTTTGCTCGGGCTGAACCTCCTTGGCGCGAGGCTGCGGCCGGTGTCGCCCGGCTTCCTTTTCCGGCAGAAGAGGAACGTGGGTCTGGCGGCCTGGATCGCTTTCGCCGCTCTGGTCTGCGTCTCGCTGCCGTTCTACCGTCCCGACGCGGCCAAGCTCCTGCTCGGGCCCGGCAGGTCCCTCTACGGCCTCGCGGTCGTCGCGGGCACCGCCGCTTATGGGGTCTTGGTCCTGCTCTTCCTGGGGGGTCTGTGTCTAAGACGCCGGGTGGTGCCGGCGGGCATGGCTTGCTTGGGGGTCATCGGCATAGGTCTGGTCATCGGCAACGGCACGTCCGCCGGCATCGGGGAGATCAGCTGCTTTGTCGGCGTCGGTCTTTGCGTCGCCGCCGCGCTTTCTCTCCGCGGCGATCTTTTCATCGGCAAGGCGGCGGCCGCCGCGGCGGCGCTCAGCTTCTGCGCCTTTTTCGCGGCCAAGAAATACGACAGCCCGTACGCGTGGTGGTTCGTCTCCCAGCCGGACGTGCGAAAGGATCTCCGGAGCGGCGACATCAAGCTGCTGTCGGGCTTCCGCCTGTCCGAAGAGACTTGGAGGACGCTGAAGGGGCCGCTCGAGGTTATCGGCCGGAGGGCCGGGCCTGGAGATGCGGTCCTCGCGTTCCCCCATATGCCGGTCTTCTACCTGCTCAGCGGACGCTGGCCCCAGTCCCCCGCGCTGGTCGATTGGTTCGACTTCCTTCCCGACGCGAAAGCTTTGGAGGAGGCAGGCAGGATCCTCGCCCAGCCGCCGGCGGTCATCGTCCGGCTCGACCTGCCGGAAGAAGCCTGGGCGACCCATGAGCGCTTGTTCCGGCACGGCAAGCCCATGGGGCAGAGGGCGATCCTTGCGTCATTGGACAAGCTGACGGCCTCCGGGGGCGCCTATGGCCTCAGCCAGAGCTACGAACTGCCGGATGGCTGCAAAATGACGGTTTGGACGCGCGGCGGTGGAACGGAGGATAGCCGCCCGAAGGCCGCGGCTCCAAGCAGGTCTTAGGGCGCGGGGCGCGGTGGGATGGGAACGTACTGAACGATGCTCCAGTCGGCGTTTTCGAGGACCCGGACCGGGAGATAGGTCTTTCCGATGAGACGGCGCCACTGCTCGAGGCGCTCCGGAAAGGCTTGTTCGGGCGGCGACTTGGCCGCGATGAGGAACCCCGGTCGGACGCCGCGAGCCATGAACCTTCCCAGGATCCTTTCCCGGCGTTCGGCCGTGACGGGGACTTCGAGGAGCTGGAGGGGGGCGGGCAGCCAATTCCTTTCGCTGCCGACGGCTGCTCCGTTCCGCATCCAGCGGGGCATGGAGGCCATGCCGCCGTAGTAGGCGATGGGATCACCCGGGCCGAGCTTGGCCTCATCGATAAGGCTCTGCAGCGACGCTTCCGCGAGCCGGGTCTTTACGGCGACGTCGGGGATGAAGCCATGGTAGCGGGCTGGAAAACCGGCGGATCCGCCGCCGGCCAGCGGCGTCATCAGCGACAGGATAAGGAGGGGCACGATAGTGATCTTGAGGGGCAGAAGCAGCTCTCCGCGTCCGTCGGACCCCGGCGCGCGCAGCGCGGCCGCCGTCACCATGACCAGCACCGGCAGGATCGCGGTGATATTATTGGGAACCGCCCTTCCGACAAAGTAGCTGCTGACCGCCCAAAGGCAGCCCAGGGCGCTGGCGGCAGGCGCCAAGGCACGGTCTTCCGGCTCGTAAAGGAACAGCCCCGCGATCGCGGCCGACAGCGCCGCGAAGAGAAGGATCAGGACCCATACCGCCCCGAACTCCCTTAAGGGGACTTCGCCGAAGCCCGCGGTATATCCCAGGGCATACTCGAAAAAGCAGCGCCAATCCGGGGGGTGCCCGGCGGACAGCTTGTACCATGCCGCGATGGCGCCGATGGAAGCGAAAAAGACCGCCGCGGGGATGGCCGAGACCTTCGCCGCGCGCGCGGCCTGCCCCGGCAGCCCCGGGGAACCCTCGGCTTCCCGCCGCGCCGCCAGCAGCAGGCCGGGAACGAAGGTAAGGGTGCTGTAGACGGCGCTTTCCGCCGACCACAGGCAGCCGAGCGTCCATAGGATCCCTCCTTCGAGGGCGAAGCGGGCGGGCCGGCGACTCCCGCTCGCGAGCGCGCGGCCGACGTAGAAGAGCAGGACGTAGCACCAGAAGAAGCGCACTACGCTGCTTGAGGGGTAGGGGGAAGGGCCGATGAGCTCGGGATCGGCGAAAAACAGGCAGCTGCAGGTCAGAAGGAAGGTGAAGACGATCGGGCCGGTCCGGGCTTTGCCTTTAAGCGTCAGGAAAAGCATCGCCGCGGCGCCGGCGAGCAGCAGGCTTTGCAGCAGGTAGAGCGACTGCCAGGAGCTGCTCGCGGGGATCGCCGCCGCGCAGGCGATGTTCAGGAAGCCGTATTGGGACGGCGCGTCCCATAGCAGCCAGGCCCCGTTTTTCAGGGCGCGGATCGGTCCGGCATAATACTCCCAGTGGAGCTCGGAGGAGCCCAGGAAGAGGGCGTCGGAGCGAAAGCTCAGGGCGAGGACAGCGGCGCCTGCGGCAGTGAGAAAGCCCGGACCGGCCCAAGCGGCCGCGGTCGGCAGCCTCGTTGAGATCCAGGCCGCGAGGCGGCTCGCGGTTCCGGTCTCGAACGTGAAATCCAGCGTAAAGGCGGCGCAGAGGACGAAGAGGGCGGCGAACGCGGCCGGGCTCCGCTCCGCCGCCCCGAGAAGCGCAGTCCAATTCGTAAGCTGGAACAGAGAGCACCACGCGGCGATCGAGAGCAGGGCCGCGGCGGCGGCCGTGAAGGGCCGCAATCCCTTCTCCGGGCTGCGCGAGGCCAGGACCGCTGCCGCGGCCACGCTCGATCCCATCAGGACGACTGGAAGCTGGTGGCGCGTAAGATCGGGAAAGAACTGGTGGGTCGACTGCAAACTGAGTTTCAGCAGGCTCCAGGTCGCGATGCTCGCGGAAACGGCCAAAATCACCCTTCCCGCGGGGTCCAGCCGGGACCCGGGCGCTCTGCGGATCCGTCCGATGGCCAGCCAGGCATAGACGGGGCAGAGGAGCCCGGCCATGAGGAAGGGCGCCCATTTCGACAGGCCGCCGAGCGCGGGTCCCAGGAGCCGGCCCAGGTAGACGGCCAGGGAGATCCCAGCGACGGCGGTCAGGCCGCCATAGATGACGAAGGAGGTTCCGGCTTCCCGCCAGAAGGGCTCGCTTTCGGGGGCGCGCGCGAGCAGGACGACCAAGGCCAGCCCGATGCAAAACAGCATGAGGTTCCAGAACGCCTGGGCCCGATGGTCCCGGTTCCACAGGGTGTAGCTGAAGCGGAAGTCCTCGATCCTGCCGTCGAAGCCCCTCTGCCTGCTCAACCCGGTCCCGACCACGAGCTCCGACACCTTGAAATCGAGCTCAGGGACGACTCGGTCGGCGGTCTTGCGCCCATCGAAGTAGGCTCGAACGCGCTTTTCGCGGTCCACCCTGATCCGGAAGCTGTGCCATTGCTCCAAGGAAAAGGAGTCGGCCAGGCGCACCTGGGCCGTGTGCAGGGGAGCGGCCGCCGCCGCGTAGATCGTGATGACGGATGGGAGGTAGAACTCCACCCGCAGGCCTTCCTCACCGGGGGCCGTTTGAAAGAGATTGGGGTAGTAGGAGCTGTGGGCCAGGAAGCGCCCCGACACCTCCAGCTCATTGACCTCCGAGCCGTGAGCTTCCGTGAATACCTTATATGACGAAAGAGCCTTGTCGGGGGAGCGGCTGTCAAAAGAGATCCCCGAGCGCTCTTGGCGCTGTACGGCCACCCACGACCGCGAATCGCGGGCCCAGTAGCTCAGCAGCCATAGGGCGGCCAAAACGGGAACGAGCGTTCGCGTGCGCATGGGACGGGAACCCATGATTACAATATTTTCCCGGCCGCGGGTTAAGAGACGGGGGCGGGCTCGGAGCCGACGGAGAAGTAGCGGGCTTCGGGGTGGTGGAAGACCAGGGCGCTGACCGAGGCCTCGGGCTCCATCATGAAGCCCTCGGTGAGCTGGACGCCCACCTTCTCCGGCTCGAGCAGCTTGAAGAGCTTGGTCTGGTCTTCCAGGTTGGGGCAGGCCGGGTAGCCGAAGCTGACCCGCAGGCCGCGGTACTTGGCCTGGAATTTCTCCTTCAAAGTCATGGTGTGCGCGTCGGGGATGCCCCACATCTCGCGGATGCGCGCGTGCAGCAGCTCGGCGAAGGCTTCCGCCGACTCGATGGCCAGCGACTGCAGGGCGTGGGACTTGAAGTACTCGCCCTTCTCGCGCAGCTCGGCCGACTTCGCCTGGACCCCCGCCCCGCAGGTCACCACGAACATCGCGACGTAGTCGCTGCCCATGTCCTTGGGCAGGACGAAATCCGCGAGGCAGAGCCGCTCGCCCGCGGGCTGGCGGGGGAACTCGAAGCGCTCGACGGTCCTGCCGCCGTCGAGGATGTTGAGCGCGTCGCCCTCGGCCTGGGCGGCGTAGAAGCGGAACACCGCCTTGGGCTGCAGCCAGCCGCGGGCGAGGGCCTCGTCCTGCAGGTCGCGGACCTGCTTGTAAAGGGCGGCGGCCTGGGCGTCGGCCGGGTCCTGCAGGCGGCGCTCGACGCCGCCTTTGAGGCCCAGGTGCTTGCCGTAGAGCATCACCGGGTTGAGATAGGCGAAGAGCTCCTCGGCCCCGACGCGGTCGACGACGTGGGGCTTGAGGTCCGGCGGCACCGGCACCACGTGGTTGTAGGTGAGCTTGCGGGCCGACTCGCCGTTGGTGCCGGGAGCGGTCGGCGCGGGCTTGGGGGCGGCGGCGAGCGAGGCCTGGAGCTCGGCGTTCTTCTTGAGGAAAGCGGGCCGGGCGGCGGCGTCGGCGAGCTGGTTGCAGATGTCCAGGCCGTGCATCGCGTCCTTGGCGTAGACCACGGTCTCGCCGTAGGCCGGGGCGATCTTGCCGGAGGCGAAGCGCGGGGAAAGGGCCGCGCCGCCGACCAGGATGGGGACGCGCACGCCGGCGGCCTTGAGGTCGGAGACCGTCGCCACCATCTGCTGGGCCGATTTCACGAGCAGACCGGAGAGGCCGATGAGGTCCGGCTTCTCGCGGGCCGCGGCCTCGATGAGGGCCTCGGGCGGTACCTTGATGCCGAGGTCCACGACGTTGAAGCCGTTGTTCTTCAAGATGATGTGGACCAGGTTCTTGCCGATGTCGTGCACGTCGCCTTTGACGGTGGCGAGCATGATCTTGGCCTTGGACTGGGCCGAGGCCCGGTCCATCTTGGGCTCGAGGTGGGCGACGGCCGCCTTCATCACCTCGGCGGACTGCAGCACCTCGGCGACGATCATGTCGTTGGCGGCGAACAGCCGGCCGACCTCGTCCATGCCCTTCATCAGCGGCCCGTTGACGATCTCGAGCGGGCCGAGGCGGGCGCCGAGCTCGTCCAAGTCCTCGAGCAGGCCTTCCTTCGAGCCTTCCACGACCGCCCGGGCCAGGCGCTCCTCGACGGGGAACTTCTTGCGGTCTTCCTTGGGCGCGGCGTCTTTGCGCTCGCGGAAATGGGCGGAGAACTCGGCGACCGGGTCGAAGCCCTGGGGGTAGTCCGGGTCGCCCGGGCCCTTCCAGAAAAGGAGCTGCTCGCAGGCCTTCTTGTCGGCCTCGGGCAGGGTCGAGTAGCGGGCCAGCTTCTCGGTGTTGACGATGGCCAGGTCGAGGCCCGCCTCGACGCAGTGGTGCAGGAAGACGGCGTTCAAGACCTCGCGGCCCGCCTGCGGCAGGCCGAAGGAGACGTTGGAGATGCCCAAGACGGTCTTGCAGCGCGGCAGGGCGGCTTTGACCGCCCGCACGCCCTCGATGGTCTCGATGGCCGAGCCGAAATAGTTCTTGTCGCCGGTGCCGACGGGAAAGACCAGGGGGTCGAAGTAGAGGTCCTCCTCCTGGAGGCCGTACTTCTTGGTCAGCAGCTCGTGGCTGCGCTTGGCGATCTCCACCTTGCGGGCGCGGGTGACGGCCATGCCCTGGGCCTTGTCCTCGTCGATGCAGCCGACCACCACCGCGGCGCCGTAGCGCTTGGCCAGGGGCGCGATGAGCTCGAAGCGCTCCTCGCCGTCCTCCAGGTTGATGGAGTTGAGGATGGCCTTGCCCTGGCAGCGCAGCAGGGCCGTCTCCATCACCGCGGCGTCGGTGCTGTCGATCATCAGCGGGATCTTGACCTTCTTGACCACCTCGTCCATGAAGCGGGCCATGTCGGCCTTCTCGTCGCGGTCGGGGTTGGCCAGGCAGACGTCGAGGATGTGGGCGCCGTTGCGCACCTGGCGCCGGCCGACCTCGGCGCCCTCCTCCCACTTGCCGGCGATGACCATCTCCTTGAAGAGGCGCGAGCCGATGACGTTGGTGCGTTCGCCGACCAGATAAGGCCGGCGGTCGTCCTCGACGGCGAGGGGCTCGAGGCCGCTGACCGCCGAGCGGCGGACGGGGGCGGCTTTGCGGGGCTTCTTGCCGCGGACCATCTGCGAGAGCAGGCGGATATGCTCCGGGGTCGTGCCGCAGCAGCCGCCGGTGAGGTTGAGCCAGCCCTCGTCGGCGAAGCGCTCGAGCTTCTTGGCGAGGGTCTCGGGGGTTTCGTGGTACTGGCCGTGCTCATCGGGGAGGCCGGCGTTGGGGATGCAGGAGACGCCGAAGCGGGCCAGGCCGGCCAGGGTGCGGATGTGGTCGGTCATGAAATCGGGGCCGGTGGCGCAGTTGAGGCCGATCGAGAGCAGGTCGCGCTGCTCCAGGGCGAGGTAGAGCGCTTCCACGCCCTGGCCCGCCAGCATGGTGCCCATGGTCTCGATGGTGACCGAGACCATGACCGGGACCTTGAAGCCGGCCTTCTCGAATGCCCGGTCGATGCCGATGAGCCCGGCTTTGAGGTTGAGGGTGTCCTGCGTCGTCTCGAGCAGGAGGATGTCCGCGCCGCCCGCGAGCAGGCCCTCGGCCTGGACGGCGTAGCCGTCGCGCAGGGCTTCGAAAGTGGTGCCGCCGGTGACCGAGAGGGTCTTGGTGGTGGGACCCATGGAGCCCGCGACGAAGCGGGGCCGCTCCGGCGTCGAGGCGGCGTCGGCGGCCTTGCGGGCGATGGCGGCCGCGGCCCGGCTGAGCTCGAAAGCCCGGTCCTGCAGGCCGTACTCGGCCAGGACGATGGGGGAGGAGCCGAAGCTGTTGGTCTCGGCGATGTCGGCGCCGGCCGCGAAATAAGCCCGGTGGATGCCCTCGATGGCGTCGGGCCGGGTGAGGCAGAGGTTCTCGTTGCAGCCTTCGAGCGCCGGGCCGCCGAAGTCCTCGGCCTTGAGGTCCAAGCCCTGGATCATGGTGCCCATGGCGCCGTCGAGCACCAGGATGCGCTCCTGGAGCAGGGACCGGAGGACGGCCGAGCTGGGCTTGGACTCGAGTTCTTTGGGCATTAAAAAACCACGCCGGAAGCGTGGTTTTCCTTCCTCTTTAGCTCCCTGTGGGCCGGGGCAATTCGGATGAAATCCTCGCCTGCGACCTTCCGATTATAACAGATAGGGGGAGGGAATGCGAGCAGGGCGAAGCCCTAGCCCAGGTACTTGCCGGCAAAAGCCAGCAGGTAGGTCAGAAAGAGGCCGGCGAGGTCCGCCGGGAGCAGCCAGCCGCCGGCCGCCGCCTCCGCTCCCAGGGTCCAGAGCAGGGCGAGGGCCGGCAGCAGGGAGTAGAGGTAGCGGCCCTGGGATTGGCCCGAGGTCCAGCCGAAGCGGAAGGTCAGCGCGGCGGCGGCGAGCAGCGCCCCCGCCCCGGCCAGGAGGAAGCGGCGGGCCGGAGCCTCGAGCCGGGGGCGGACCCCGGCCCGCATCCGGAGCAGGCCCCATAGCGGCACTAGGGTCAGGACCCAAGTGAGGATGCGGCGGTACTGGAAACCGTAGGAGCCTCCGGCCGCCCCCCAGAAAGTCACGACCATATAGCCGAGGATGCGGCCCAGGGCGTGCGACAGCGAGCTCCAATGCGGGCGGCTTCCGTCACCGAGCGCGCCCGCCGGGAAGAGGGCTCCGTAGAGGTTCAGGTTGCGCGCGGCCCACGGCGCCCAGAGCGCGGCCGCCGGGAGGACGACGCAAGCGGCCCGCAGGAGGGCCTGCCGCGGGTCCGGCCGCTCCCGCCATTCCAAAAGCAGCCAAAGGCCGGTGAAGGCGGCGATGAAGACCGCGGTGTACTTCGCATAAAAGGCGAGGCCCAGCAGCAGGCCCGCCGCCAGGGACGCCGCCGGCGTCCGGCCCCTGATGAGCAGGAGCATCACCGCGGCGCTGAGAGCGGCAAGGCAGGCGTCGTTGTTGACCGCCGCCCCGATGAAGGCGGCGCTGGGAAGCAGGGCGCTGAAGACCAGAAGGCCCGCCTCCAGCAAAGGGGGCAGCGCGAGGGCCTGAGCCAGCGACCAGACCAGCCCGAATTGGAGGGCCCAAAGGAGGACGGTGGCCAGGCGCAGGAGGACGACGGCCGAGGCCTCGGAGCGGCCCGCCGCCGTCAGGCCGTAGACGGGAGCCAGGAGCAGGTAATACAGGGGAGGCTGGCAGTACTCCCGGGACCCTTCCCGGGCCGCCTGCTCGGTCTGGACGGGAAGGGCGCGGCGCTCGCTCAGGTAGCGGACGTAGGCGAGGTGGCTTTGCTCGTCGGGGGCGTCGAAGACCGGGGTTCCGAAGGCGAACAGGGTCCGCATCCCCAATCCCGCGGCCAGCAGCGTCCAGGCCAGGGCCTTGGGGCCCAGCAGGCGGCGGTGCGAGGCGAGGCGCAGCCCCGCCCAGGCCGCGAGCCCGAGGGAGAGCCCCGCGAATTCCAGCCAAGCGCCTTGCATGGGAGCGGGATGTTAGCATTTGGCCGGCCTTTTTGACTTTGAGGCGGTGATTTGCTAACATCAAGCGCTGGATTTCGGATCGTTGGAGCGAGCATCCACTTCTGACCGCCGCCGAACTGAGCCCTTTTTCCCTTTAAATCGACCTTGGCCAACCCTTTCACCCCCTTGGAGTCCTCTATCGCCGCTTCGGACCGTCCCATGACGGCCGGCAAGGGCGCGCGCAAGCTCGTGTCGGTGGTCATCCCCGCCTACAACGAGGAGGACAACGTCGAGGAGCTGACCCGCCGCCTCCAGGCCGTCTTCGCCGAGAACTCGCGCTACGACTTCGAGGCGGTCATCGTCGAGAACGGCTGCACCGACGGCACCTACGACAAGCTCCTCGAGGTCCACGCCAAGGACCCCCGCTTCAAGATCCTGCGCCTCTCGCGCAACTTCCGCTGCGACGGCGGCATCACCGCCGGCCTGCAGTTCGCCTCCGGCGACGCGGCGGTCATCATGAACGCCGACCTCCAGGACCCGCCCGAGCTCATCACCGCCTTCCTGAAGAAGTGGGACGAGGGCTACGAGAACATCTACGGCGTCATCACCAAGCGCGTCGGCACCGGCCTCATCCGCCGCTTCAACTCCCAGCTCTTCTACCTCATCATCAACAAGCTCACCGGCGGGCTCTTCCCGCGCAACGCGAGCGATTTCCGCCTGGTCGACAAGAAGGTCTACTCGACCATCAACGACATGCGCGAGCGCAACCGCTTCCTGCGCGGCATGTTCATCTGGTCGGGCTTCAGGTCCGTCGGCATCGAGCACGAGCGGGCGCCCCGCTTCGCCGGCGAGGCCAAGTCCTACACCTTCCAAGTCATCGAGCTCGCCATCAAGGGCATCCTGGCCTACTCCTACGTGCCGCTCAAGGCCATCACGGTCGTCGGCATCACCGTCTCGCTGCTCTCCTTCGTCATGCTGTTCGCCATCGTGGTGAAGGCGGTGTTCTTCGGCGTGCCCTTCCACGGCTTCGGCACCATCATGTCGGTGATGACGCTCATGTTCGGCTTCCTCTTCACCATGCTCGGCGTCATGAGCGAGTACATCGGCCTGATCTACGAAGAGGTCAAGCAGCGGCCCAATTTCATCGTCAAGGAAACCGTCGGACTACAGGGCAAACTGCCCACCGGAGGCCTCAAATGAACAACCTCGAAAGAAAGATGGTGGACGTCCTCACCGACCTGAAGGAGAACCACTTTGTCGTCGGCGTGAAGGCCGAGTTCGAGGCCGAGGGCACCCGGCTCGAGGAAGCCCTGCGCCTGAAGGAAGTCCTGATGAAGGTGGACCTCGGCCTGACGCTGAAGATCGGCGGCTGCGAGGCCATCCGCGACATGTACGAGGCCCGCGTCATCGGCGTCTCGCGCATCGTCGCCCCCATGGTCGAGAGCCCCTACGCCCTCAAGAAGTTCCTCGGCGCCATCGACCTCGCCATCCCCCAGGATGAGCGCGAGGACCTGGATTTCGCCGTCAACATCGAGACCATCGACGCCTGCAAGCGCTTCGACGAGATGATGGAGCTGCCCGAGATCTCCAAGCTCGACGGCATCGTCATCGGCCGCGTCGACCTCAGCCACTCCCTCGGCCTCGACCGCGCCTCCATCAACGGCGAAGAGGTCAACTCGCTGGCCGCCTCCATCATCGCCAAGGCCAAGCAGAAGGGCCTCGAGACCGCCATCGGCGGCGCCGTCTCGGCCGAGTCCCTGCCCGTCTTCCGCAAGTTCCCCGCCGGCAGCCTCGACTGCTACGAGACCCGCAAGGTCATGTTCGGCTGCCCCCGGGCCCTCGGCGAGGGCCAGGCCGAGCGCGGCATCCTCAAGGCCGTCGAGTTCGAGCTCCTGTGGCTCAAGAACAAGCGCGACTTCTACGGCCTCATCTACGCCGAGGACGAGCACCGCATCGGCATGCTCGAGGCCCGCTACCGCAAGTCCATGGACCTGCTCGGCGCGGCCCAGAACGGCGCCTCCCAGAACGGCGCGGCGCGGCCCGTCAAAGCCGCCCGCTAAGAGGCTCCGAGCCTTGACCACGTCCCGGCCCTCGACGGCAAGTCCCGCCGCCAAGGCCGGGACGGCCTCTGTCCGGGTGGCCGATTACATCGCCCAGGCCCTGGCCGCGCACGGCCTCCAGCACGTCTTCCTGGTCACCGGCGGCGGGGCCATGCACTTGAACGACGCCTTCGGGCGCTGCAAGGGGCTCTCCTACGTGGCCTGCCACCACGAGCAGGCCTGCGCCATGGCCGCCGAGAGCTACACCCGCATGAGCGGCAAGCTCGCGGTGCTCAACGTCACCACCGGCCCCGGCGGCACCAATGCCATCACCGGGGTCTGGGGCGCCTGGGTCGACTCCATCGGCATGGTGGTGGTCTCCGGCCAGGTGAAATGGGAGACCGTGGTCCGCAGCACCGGCCTGCCCCTGCGCCAGATCGGCGACCAGGAGCTCGATATCGTGAAGGTGGTCGAGCCCATCACCAAGTACGCCGTGATGGTCACCGACCCCAAGTCCATCCGCTGGCATCTCGAAAAAGCCCTGCACCTGGCCGCCTCCGGCCGCCCCGGCCCGGTGTGGCTCGACGTGCCGATGAACGTCCAGGGCTCGCTCATCGACCCCTCCTCGCTCGAGGGCTACACGCCCGAGCCCGAGCCGAAGACCGCCCGCGGCCCGGAGCTCGAGGCCGCCTGCCGCCAGGTTCTGGAGCGGCTCAAGAAGGCCGAGCGCCCCGTCATCCTCGCCGGCTCCGGCGTGCGGGTCTCCGGCGCCTACGACAAGTTCCTCGAGCTCGTCGATCGCCTGGGCATCCCCGTCACCACCGCTTTCAACGCCCACGACCTCATCTGGGACGAGCACCCGCTCTACGCCGGGCGGCCCGGCACTATCGGCGACCGGCCGGGCAATTTCGCCGTGCAGAACTCGGACTTCCTCCTCGCCCTGGGCAGCCGGCTGAGCATCCGCCAGGTCAGCTACGCCTGGGACCTTTTTGCCCGCCACGCCTACAAGGTGATGGTGGACGTCGACGAGGCCGAGCTCAAGAAGCCCACCCTCAAGCTCGACCTGCCGGTGCACGCCGACCTCAACGCCTTCATCGACACGATGCTGGCCCTCGAGCCCGCGGGACCGACCGCCGCCCATAAAAAGTATGTCGCCTGGTGCAAGGAGCGGCGGGCGAAGTACCCGGTCGTGCTGCCCGAGTACTGGAAGCTCGCCGACAAGGTCAACCCCTACTGCTTCATGGACGTGCTCTTCCGCGGCCTGCCGGAGGGGGAGAAGGTGGTCTGCGCCGACGGCACCGCCTGCGTGGCGGCGTTCCAGGCCGGCGTTATAAAGAAAGGCACCCGGCTCTATCACAACTCCGGCTGCGCGCCCATGGGCTACGACCTGCCCGCGGCCGTCGGGGCGTCCATCGCCACCGGCAAGGGAAGGGTCATCTGCATCGCCGGCGACGGCAGCCTGCAGATGAACCTCCAGGAGCTGCAGACCATCGTCACCCACGGCCTGCCCATCAAGCTCTTCATCCTCAACAACCAGGGCTACCATTCCATCCGCCAGACCCAGCACAACTACTTCCCCGACAACATCGTGGGCTGCGGCACCGAGTCCGGCCTGGGTTTCCCCGACTACGGCAAGCTGGCCGCGGCCTACGGCCTGCCCTACCGCAGGATCGCCAACCATAAGGAGCTGGAGCGGGGCATCCGCGACACGGTGGACGGCCCCGGCGCCCAGGTCTGCGAGGTCGTCCTCGACCTCGAGCAGCAGTTCTCGCCCAAGCTCTCCTCGCGCAAGCTCCCCGACGGCCGCATGGTCTCCAGCCCGCTGGAAGACATGTGGCCCTTCCTCTCCCGCGAGGAGCTGAAGTCCAACCTCCTCATCCCTCCCGTCGAGTCGTAAGAGCGGCCCCCCACCTCGCGAGCCGCCTTCGGCGGCTCGTCGTCCTCCCCCGCGCCTTCGGCGGGGGGAGGTGGATGCGGTTTTAAGCTTGGGCGGGTCTTTTGTCGAGCAGGCGGGCGAGGATGGTCTCGGTGCTGCGGGTCTTGTTGAGGGTGTAGAAGTGGATGCCGGGGGCGCCGCCGTCGAGCAGCTCCCTGGCTTGGCGGAAGGTCCAGTCGATGCCGCGGGCCACCACGGCCTCGGGGTCGTCCTGGACGGGCTCCAGGCTCTCGGCCAAGGCTGAGGGGATCTTGGTCCCGCACATGGCCGAGAACTTCACCAGCTGGCCGTAATTGGTCACCGGCATCAGGCCGGGCAGGACGGGCAGCGTGATGCCCATCGCCCGCACCTGCTCCACGAAGCGGAAGTAGTAGGCGTTGTCGAAGAAGAGCTGGGTGGTGATGAAGTCGGCCCCGGCCTCGCATTTCTCCTTCAGGCGCCGCAGGTCCTCCTCCATCGTCGGGGCTTCCGGGTGCTTCTCGGGGTAGCCCGCGACCCCCATGCAGAAGCCGCCGAAGGCCTTGATCTCGCGCACCAGGTCGGCGGCGTGCTTGAGCTCGCGCTTCTCGACGGGGAGCACCGGCCCGTCCTTGGGCGGGTCCCCGCGCAGGGCCATGATGTTCTCGATGCCCAGGTCCTTAAGGCGCTGGAGGATGGAGCGGATCTCGGCGCGGTCGTGGGCGACGCAGGTCAGATGGGCGACCGTCTCCAGGCCGAACTCATTGTGCATCCTGCCGGCCATTTCCAGAGTCTGGCTGCGCGCCGAGCCGCCGGCGCCGTAGGTGAGGGTGACGAAAGCGGGGCCGAGGGCCTTGAAGCCGCGCAGCGAGTCTAGGAAGGCCTTCATGCCTTCCGGGGTTTTGGGGAGGAAGAACTCGAAGGAGAAGACCGGGCGGCCGGAGCCGAAGAGCTTGGCGACCTTCATCGGCCGCTGCGGCGGGACATCACTTCTTCGCGGCTTTCCTGCGGCCCTTGGCCGTGGGCGCCGAGGTCCCTTTGCGGCCGTAGTCGTCCTCGAGCCGGACCACGTCCCAGACCTCGGGGGTGGAGACCTCGACGAGGGTGACGTCGCCGAACTTGGCCTCCATGCGGTGCACGGTGCCGGGCTTGAGCTCGATGACGCTGCCCTCGGCCATGACCTTGAGGCGGGTGCGCTTCTGGGTGCCGACCTCCATGAGGTAGCGGCCTTTCAGGGTGTAGATGGTCTCGTGCTTCTGGCGGTGGTACTGCTTGGAGAGGCGGTGGCCCTTCTTGATGAAGAGGATCTTTCCCACGTAGGCCGGGGCCTGCGCGAACCAGGATTCATGGCCCCAAGGCTTGTCCACGACTTTCATCACGTTCTCCTGAAAAAATCCGGTTTCCCGGAGGGGGATGGCTGGATTCTAGTAAATTTCGAGGGAAAGCCCCAAGACTTGCTAGGATGGGAGCCTTATGGCAGGCCGCCTTCCATGATCGCCCGCTTGGAGGCCGATCAAGGGCTCGTCTTGAGCGCCTGGTTCGCCCAAGCCTCGGACGACAGCCACTTGGTCCATCTCTTTTCCCTGGTCCGGGGCGGCGCCGACGCCTTTCCGCCGGGCTTCGCCGCGGACGGCATCCTCCGCTGCCACGACCGCGGCCGCGGCGGCCTCTTAGAGGGCCTCGCGAAAGCCGCGGAGGGAGGGGCCTTCTCTTGGAAGGCCCTCGCTCCCGAAGGCGTGAGCCTCGAAGGGCGGTCCGCCGGCCCCGGGGGCTGCGTGCTCAGCCTGAGGTCCGGGGGGGCGGCGGTCGAGCTTGCGGCCCCGCGTCCGGCCTTGGCGTCTTTCGTCGCGGAGCTCCGGGCCGCCCATCAGGAGCTCTCCGAGCGGGTGGACCTCTGAGGTGAAGGCCGCGCATCCCGAGCGCTTCCAGCCGGAGGCCCTAGGCCTCTTCCTGGCGCTCTTCGCCCTGACCCTGCCTTTCTCTATCTCCGCGGCGGAGATCTCCCTGCTCATCTGCGCCCTCCTCTTCTTTTGGGGCCTTGGGCGGGGCGGCCGGCCGGCCTGGGGGCCGCCAGGCGGCAGCGGAGCCGTCTGGGCCCTTTATCTCGCCGTCTTGGCGGCGGCCTGCGCGGCCGGAGTCTCGCCCCTGCGCAGCCTGCATTTCCTCAACAAAGAGCTGCATAAGCCCGCCCTCTTTCTCTTCTTCGCGGCGAGCCTGCCGCTGGTCTCTTATCCGAGGGCGGCGCGCTGGCTCTTCGCCGGCTTCCTCGCCTCGGCGCTCGCCGGGATCTACCAGGCCGCTTCCTGGCACGGCCTGCTGCCGGCCCTCGCTCATCCGTTCTGGCTGCGGGCCGGACCGCGGGCCCACGGCAGCATCCACCCCGTCACTTTCGGCGAGTCCATGGTCTTCTGCCTCTGCGGCGCCCTGGCCCTCTGGCTGCGGCCGGACCCCGTCCTAAGATGGAAAAGGGCCGTCCCGGCCGCCGCCTTGGGCTTGGGCTCGGCGGCCCTGATCCTGAGCGGCACCCGCGGGGCCTGGATGGCGATGGCCGCCGCCCTGGCCGTCTTCGCCCTGCGCGCGCCGCGCCGGCTCTGGCCGCTGCTCGTGCTCGGTGCCGCGCTGGCGGGGGGGCTGCTGCTCCCACGCAGCGCCTTCTCGCCCTTTCTTCGGGAGCGGCTGCAGCGCTTCGCCGACCCCGCCTATGAGCCCAACGCCGCCCGCCTCGAATACTGGAAGACCGCCGTCGCCATGGCCAAGGACCGGCCCTTGCTGGGCGTCGGACCGAGCAACTATTGGACCGAGTTCCCGCGCTACCACCCCGAGCCGGTCGAGGGCCACGAGAACGCCGGCAACGTCCACGATATCTACCTCCAGCACCTGGCGGAGCGGGGCCTGCTGGGCCTCGCCGCCCTGCTCCTGCTTTTCGCCTGGCTCTGGAGCCGCGCGCTCGCCGATGAGCTCGCCCGGGCCGACGCCTGGAGCCTCTGGAGCCTGTCGGCGGCGACCGCCTTCCTGGTCATGAACCTCACCGAGTCCTCCTGGCAGGTCGCCACGACCTGGCACGCCTTCGCCTTCCTCTGGGCCGGCTCCCGCTCCCTGGGAGCGAAAGAGCTTTAGGCCCTTGGGGACCCTCCGGGGTGGGCCGAAGGACACTCCCCTGTTCCGGGCCATGTGATAGAATGTAGGACCTGTGATTTCCGTCGACGTTCCACGTTCCGCCAGGAGCCCGGCGCTGAGGCTGTCGCTCGCCGTCGGCGCCGCCCCCCTGCTCAGCCCCTTGACCGGGGTCGGCCGCTACACCCGCGAGGTCCTGCGCGCCGTCGAGCGGCTGGAGCCCGGCGTCGAGCTCAGCTATTACACCGGCCGCTACTCCAAGCGGCGGCCCAGCCCTCCCGGGCCGCAGGGCGGCGCGTGGAGCCGCTTCAAGCAGGGCCTTAAGAGCCTGCCCTATGCCGGCGCCGTCCTGCGCGGGGCCCGCAACCGCCTGGGGCGCTTGAGCCCCTCGACCTTCGACGCGTATTTCGAGCCCAATTTCATCCTGGCCGACGTCCCGGCCAGGCGCAGGATCGTGACTATCCACGACCTCTCCTTCCTGCGCCACCCCGCTTGGCACCCCAAGGACCGGGTCCGCTACCTGCGCTCGAGCTGGCTGGAAAGCGCCAAGAGAGCCGACGCCGTCCTGGTGGACTCCGAGTTCATCCGCCGGGAAGTGCTCGATGAGTCGGGCGTGGACCCGGCCAAGGTCCGCGTGGCTTATCCAGGCGTCGATGCCGCCGTCTACCATCCGGCCGGGCCCGGCGAGCCTTTGCGCATGCGGGCCGCGTTCGGGGACTACATCCTTTTCGTCGGCTCCCTCGAGCCGCGCAAGAACCTGAAGGTCCTGCTCGAGACTTATCGCCGCCTGCCCGAGAGCCTGCGCCGGGAGCACCCCCTGCTGCTGGCCGGCTCGCGCGGCTGGAACAGCGGGGAGGTCCCCGAATTAGCCGCCGCCGCCGGCGCCCGCTACCTCGGCTACGTCTCCGAGCCCGAGCTGGCCGAGCTCTACCGCGGCGCCACGGCTCTGGTCTATCCCTCGCTCTACGAAGGCTTCGGCCTGCCGCCGGTCGAAGCCATGGCCTGCGGCTGCCCCGTCGTGCTTTCCTCGGCCGGCCCCTTGGAGGAGGTCGTCGCCGGGGCCGGTCATTACGTGGACCCCGAGGAGCCCGACTCGGTGGCCGCCGGCTTGTCGGCGGTCCTCGGAGACGCGGCGCTGCGGGCCCGGCTGGCCCGCCTGGGGCTCGAGCGCTCCAAGCTCTACCGCTGGGAGCATACGGCGCGCGCGCTGCTCGACGCCGCTTCCGGAGGCCGCGCATGAAGCGGGCCCTGGTCTACGAATGGCTCCTCACCCAAGCCGGGGGAGAGAAGGTCCTCGGCGAGCTCCTCGAGCTCTACCCCTCGCCCCTGCACGTCCTGCTCTACGACCGCGAGGCCTTGAAGGGCAGCCCGATGGAGCGCGCGGAGATCCGCAGCTCCTTCATCCAAAGCCTGCCGTTCGCGAAGACTCAATACCGCTCCTACCTGCCGCTGTTTCCCGCCGCCGTCGAGCGCTTCGACCTCTCCGCTTTCGATACCGTGCTCTCGGTCAGCCATGCGGTCGCCAAGGGCGTGCGCACCCAGCCCGGCCAGCTCCACCTCTGCTACTGCTTCACCCCGATGCGCTGGGCCTGGGACCTTCGCGGCCCGTATCTGGCCGGACTCGACCCGCTGCGCAGGCTGGCCGCCCGCTTGGCGCTCGCCCGCCTGCGGGCCTGGGACTCCGCCGGCGCCGCCAAGGTGGACCATTTCGCCGCCATCTCCAAGCATTCCGCCGGCCGCGTGCTGCGGACCTACGGGCGCGAGGCCGAGGTTATCTATCCGCCCGTGGACCTCGAGCGCTTCGCTCCCGCCGCGGACCGGGAAGACTATTTCGTCACCGTCTCGCGCCTGGTGGACTACAAGCGCGTGGACCTCATCGTCGAGGCCTTCACCCGCCTGCGCCTTCCCCTGGTGGTCGTCGGCGACGGGCCCGAGCGGGCCCGCCTGCAGGCCATGGCGGGGCTGAACGTGCGCTTCGCCGGCCGCCTGGAGCCCGATGCCGTGCGCGAAACGGTCGCCAGGGCACGGGCCTTCGTCTTCGCCGCCGAGGAGGATTTCGGCATCGCGGCGGTGGAGGCCCAGGCCTGCGGCGTGCCGGTCATCGCCTTCGGCAGGGGCGGGCTGCTCGAGACCGTCCAAGACGGCCTGGGCGGGCTGTTCTTCGCGGAGCAGAGCGCCGGCTCGCTTGCCGCCGCCATCGGCCGCTTCATGCGCGCCGAGGCCGGCTTCCGGCCGGCCGCCATCCGCGAGAGCGTGCGCCGCTTCTCGGCCGAGCGCTTTCGCCGCGAGTTCTCCGATTTCGTCTCCTCCCGCGAGGATGGGCATTTCCGCGCCGGCCGCCTCCGGACCCAGCCCGCCCTCGCCGCCGCCGGGGCGGAGAGGCGATGAGTCCCCTTGTCTCCGATGAGAAGCTCCAAACCCGGGCGGTCCCCTGCGACCGGCCCTTGCCCTCGAGGGAGCCTTCGGTGAGCGCCCTCTGGCGCCGCGGCCTGCACAAGCTCTGGCGGCCGGTGCTCAGCCTGCCGCTGGACGCGGCGGCCGTCGTCCTCGGCTTCTGGCTCGCGCATCTCCTGCGATTCCGCCTGGGGCCCTTGGCCCGCCTTGTCCCGCCCCCCGGGGCCTTGCTGCAGCCCTGGTCCGCCTATGCCCGGGAGATCCCCGGCATCATCGCGGTCTGGCTCTTCTTCTTCCATCACAGCGCCGGGCTCTACCGCGACGTGGAGCTTTCCCTCGAGGACGAGGTCCTGAAGATCGCCAAGGGCTGCGCCTTCGGCCTGCTGGGCACCCTCGCCTTCGGCTTCCTGTTCCATCGCTTCGAATACTCGCGCCTTCTGGTGCTCATGGCGGCGCCGCTGATCCTGGGCCTGGTCTTCGCCGGCCGCCGGCTCTCCGGCCCGGCCCGCCGCCTGCTCGTTCGGACCCTGCGCTCGGAGTCCAGGGTGCTGGTGCTGGGCCAGGGCAAGATGGCCGAGCTCCTGGCGCGCAAGCTCGAGCGGTCGGGACGCTCCGATATCCGCATCCTGCCCATCGGCGCCGTCGAGGCGATCGTGGCTGAGGTGGACCGCGGCCGCTACGTGGAGGTCCTCCTCGCCCAGATGAGCCTGCCCACCGGCGAGCTTCTGCGGCTCTCCGATGAATGCGACAAGCGCTCCGTCGAGCTCAAGATCGTGCCCGGCCTGCTCGAGGTCCGCATGGGCGAAGTCCAGCTCGAGAAGTCCCTGGGCCTGCCCATGCTGCGCATCCACCACGTCTCCTTCTCGGGCGCCAACTCCGCCCTCAAGCGCGCCTGCGACCTGGCGTTCTGCGCGGTCTTCTTCACCGTCTTCGCCCTGCCTCTCGCACTGCTCTGCCTGCTCATCAAGCTCGACAGCCCCGGCCCCATCCTCTTCACCCAGCGCCGCTGCGGCTACAAGGGCCAGCCCTTCAATCTTTTCAAGTTCCGCACCATGGTGGACGGAGCCGAGGCCATGCTCGACGAGCTGCGCTCGCGCAACGAGCGGCCCGGCAAGGTCTTCAAGATCAAGGACGACCCCCGGGTGACCCGCATCGGCCGCTTCCTGCGCAAATACAGCCTCGATGAGGTGCCCCAGTTCCTCAACGTCCTGCGCGGCGAGATGAGCGTGGTGGGACCCCGCCCGCCGCTGCCCGACGAGGTCGCGGATTACGAGCCCGGCGAGCTCAAGCGCCTCAACGTCTACCCCGGCATCACCGGCCTGTGGCAGGTCAGCGGCCGGGCCGACCTGGACTTCCATCAGATGGTCGCCCTGGACCTCTTCTACCTCGAGCACTGGTCTCCCGGCCTCGACCTCAAGATCATCCTGAAGACGCCGTCCGCCATCCTGAACTCGAAGGGCGCGTACTGAGGGCGATTGAGCAAGAGCCTCTACCTCATCAATCCGCGCAACGCCCTGCCCAGCTATTTCGGGGCCGAGGTCTTCGAGGCTTACGGCTTCCGCCCCGCCGTGGCCATGGCCGACCTGGCGACCACCACCGTCGCCGCGCTGGCCCCGAAGGACTGGAGGGTCTCGATCTGCGAGGAGCACGTGAGCCCGGTCGATTTCGACGTTGACGCGGACTTCATCGGCCTGACCGGCAAGGTGACCCAGGTCCCTCGCATGCTGGCCATCGCCGCCGAGTTCCGGCGGCGGGGCAAGACCGTCATCGCCGGAGGCTCTTTCGCTTCGCTCAACCCCGCCGCCCTGCGGCCGCACGTGGACATCCTTGTGACCGGCGAGCTCGAGTCCATCGCCCAGGGCTTCTTCGCCGACCTCGAGCGCGGCTCCTGGAAGGCCGAGTACGCCGGCGGCAAGCCCGAGCTCTCCGCCTCGCCCGTGCCGCGCTGGGACCTCTACCCCAATGAGCGCGCCGTCATGGGCTGCGTGCAGACCTCCCGCGGCTGCCCCTTCGAGTGCGATTTCTGCGACGTCATCGTCTACCTGGGCCGCCAACAGAGGCACAAGCCGGTCGCCGCCATCCTCGCCGAGCTGGAGCTGCTCTATGGCCTGGGCTACCGCACGGTCTTCTTCGCCGATGACAACTTCACGGTCTACCGCCGGCGGGCCCGCGAGCTTCTCACGGCAGTGCGCGATTGGAATCGGGCCCGCCCGGACGGCGCCATGGCTTTCGCCACTCAGGTCTCGATCGACGCCGCGCGCGACCCCGAGCTGGTCCGCCTCTGCGCCGAGGCCGGCGTCGAGTTCGTCTTCATCGGCCTGGAGACGCCCAACGCCGAGAGCCTCGCGGAGTGCGGCAAGGTCCAGAACCTCAACGTGGACCTGCCCGAGCAGGTGCGGGTGTTCCTGGCCAACGGCATCGCCGTCTCGGCCGGCATGATCGTGGGCTTCGACCACGACGGGCCGGACATCTTCCGCAGGCAGCTCGAGTTCGCCGCGGTCTCGCGGGTCCCGGTGTTCAGCCTCGGCGCCCTGGTGGCGCCGTTCGCGACGCCGCTCTATGAGCGGCTCTCGGCCCTGGGCCGCATCGAGGACGGGCCGCCGGAGGTGGTCGCCTCGCCCTGGGACACCAATATCGTCGGCTCCAAGCTCGGCAAGGAGGAGCTCATCGGGGGGCTCCGCCGGCTCTGCAACAGCCTCTACAGCCCCGAGAATTTCGGCCGCCGGGTCCTCGACATGATCGAGGCGCTGGGCCCCCATCCCCTGCTGACCCGCGAGCAGGCCAAGCGCTCCTCCCGGGGCGTGGACAGCGACACCCTGCTGACGGTGCGCCGGCTGTCGCGGCTGGGCCCGGCGGAAGCCGCGATGGTCCGCTCGGTCTTCGCCGCCATGGGCCGCCGGCCGCACGCTTCGCGGGCCGCGATGACGGCCCTGTTCCGCTACGCCCAGGTGCGCCGGATGTACGACACCGGGGGATTCTGGGACCCGATGCTGGCGCAAGAGGATAAGCCGGCGCTCGAGCCGGCCCTGGCCGCGTGATGCGCAAGATCATCGTCTCCGGGCATTGCCAGACCCAGGCCATGGCGGGCGCTCTCGGCGCGATCTTTCCCGAGGACCGCTTCACCGGCGTCCCGGTGCCCTTCGAGCTCGACTCGGCTCCCGAGGCGGCGGCCGAGGCGGACCTGTGGCTCACCATGACGGTGGACCGGGCCCATAAGGCCCTGGCCGCCCGCCTCAACCCCCGCCTCGCGATCATGAAATTCCCGGCCATCATGTTCCGGGGCTTTCACCCGGACATCTGCTATGCCGGCTCGGCCTCCACGGGCGAGCCCAGCCCCCTGCGCTACGACTCCGCCATCGCGGCGTGGTGCTACAACCGCGGCGTGGACGCCGCGGACGCGGCCCGCCTTTTCCGCTGGGAGGTGTTCGCTTCTCTCGGCTATCTCAGCGACTGGGAGCCGGCCGCCCAGTCCCAGAAGTGGTATTTCACCCACAGCGATTTCCCCGAGGACTTCGACCGCTTCTTCGTGCGGGCGATGGACTGCGGCCCGTTCATGCACACCATCAACCATCCGAAGACCTCCGCCATCAACGTGCTCGCACGGATCATCGCGCAGCGCCTCGGCGCGGACGGGCCGGCCCTCGCCCGGGAGCTGCCGCTCGAAGGAACTCCGCCCGAGGACGTCTGGCCCGTCTATCCGGCCGTCGCCGCCGTGCTCGGCATGCCCGACCTCGGCTATCGCTGGAAGGTCGGTGAGACGGCCTGCGAGGGGCTGGGGTCCTACCTCGAGTTCGCGTACCGGAGCTATGAGGGGCAGGGCCTGCGGCCCGGGGACCTGCATTTCAAGCCCGAGTTCTGCGCCAAGCCCTTCTTCGACCGCGTCCTCACGGAAGCCCTGGCCGCCGGCGCCCTGCCCGCGCCGCTTCTCGAGCGGGGCCGCTCGAGCCCTGCTCCGCGGGCCTGCCTCCAAGCCGCCGCTTGAGCTGGCTTTCCTTATAAGGAAAGCCGTGGGCCCTTTGGGCCCGTCCAGGCTGGGACCTAGGGCCCTTCTTCTTGCGGGGGGGCTCGGATACAATGAACAGGTACAACCATGATTCGACCCCCCGTTCGGGACGCCGCGTGAGCCCTCTTTTAGAGGGCCCCGTGGACGCCCTGACCCGCCTGGAGCACGAAAGCATCTTCATCATCCGGGAAGCCTACCGGAAGACGAAGAACCTCTCCCTGCTCTGGTCCATCGGCAAGGACTCCACCGTCCTGCTGCACTTGGTGCGCAAGGCCTTCCTGGGCCATTGCCCCATCCCTCTCGTCCATATCGACACCAGCTACAAGATCCCCGAGATGATCAGCTGGCGCGACGCTTACGTCAAGCGCCAGGGCCTGCGGCTCATCGTCGGCCAGAACCGCGCCGCGCTCGACGCCGGCATGGGCCCGGAGAAAGGCCGCCTGACCTGCTGCGGCTCGCTCAAGACCGAGGCTTTGCTCGAGACCGTCAAGCAGCACCAGATCCAGGCCCTGCTCCTGGGCATCCGCGGCGATGAGGAAGGCTCGCGCGGCAAGGAGCGGGTGGTCTCGCCGCGGGCTCTGGGCGGCGACTGGGTCTACAAGAAGCAGCCCGCCGAGATCTGGGGCTACTACAACCTCCACGTGCCCTCCGAGGTCCACGTCCGCGTGCACCCCCTGCTGCGCTGGACCGAGCTCGACATCTGGGAGTACATCGAGCGCGAGAAGATCGAGGTCATCCCGCTTTATTTCTCCCGCCAGGGCCGGCGCTACCGCTCCATCGGCTGCTCGCCCTGCACCGGCTCGATCGCGTCCGAGGCGGCCAGCGTCTCCGACATCATCGCCGAGCTCAAGGCCACCAAGACCAGCGAGCGGGCCGGCCGGGCCCAGGACCAGGCCGACAACCACGCCATGCAGAAGCTGCGCAGCGCGGGGTACATGTGAGCGCGCCCAAGGCCATGAGCAAGATCGTCATCGCCGGGCACGTCGACCACGGCAAGTCCACCCTTTTCGGCCGCATCCTGATGGACTGCGGCGCCGTGCCCGAGGACCGGGTCCGCGCCGTGCGCCGCATCTGCGAGGAGAAGGGCATCCCGCTCGAGCCGGCCTTCTTCCTGGACGCCTTGAAAGAGGAGCAGGACCAGGGCATCACCATCGACACGACCCGCGTGCAGTTCGAGCACGCCGGCCGCCGCTTCCTTCTCATCGACGCCCCCGGCCATCTCGAGTTCTTGAAGAACATGACCACTGGGGCCTCGGACGCGGACCTGGGCGTGCTCATCGTCGACGCCGTCGAGGGCATGCGCGAGCAGACCCTGCGCCACCTCAAGATCTTCTCCCTGCTCGGCCTGGCCGAGCTCGTGGTCGTGGTCAACAAGCTCGACAAGCTGGGCTACGACCAGGCCCGCTTCGCCGCCCTCGCCGCCGAGATCGAGAAGGCGGTCAAGGCCGAAGGCCTCTATTGCCGCGAGATCGTGCCGGTCTCGGCCCTGCTCGGCGAGAACGTGCTGACTAAAAGCTCCAGCATGGCCTGGTACGCGGGCCCCGCCCTCCTGCCCCTGTTGGCGGAAGCCACCGAGCGCCAGGAAGACCCGGCCCGCGACCTCGCCGAGCCCTTCCGCATGGTGCTCCAGGACGTCTACCGCTTCAACGACCTGCGCCATTTCGCCGGCCGCGTGGTATCGGGCAGCCTCCAGCCCGGCGCCGAGGTCCAGTTCTCGCCCTCGGGCAAGCTGGCCCGCGTCGAGGCCATCGAGCGCTGGCCCCAGGGCTCCGCGCCTTTCGCCCGCCGCGGCGACTCGATCGCTCTTCGCCTCTCCGACCAGGTCTTCGTGGAGCGGGGGGAAGTCGTCTCCCTGCCCGGACTCACGCCCAAGGTGGACAACCGCATCGGGGCCAAGCTCGCCTGGCTGGGGGCCGAGCCTTTCGTGCCCGGAGCCGCCTACCTCTTGAAGATCGGCACCGCCGAAGTCCCCTGCACCCTCGAGCCCCTTGCCCAGGGACCCATCGCCAACGGCGTGTTCTTCGACTGCCTCGTCCTCGCCGAAAGCCCGGTCGCCTTCGACGAGACCCTGGGCCGCGACGCCCTCAACAAGCTCGTCATCTGCTCCAAGTACGAGACTGTCGCCGCCGGCGCGGTCTCCGCCCAGATTTCCTCCCGCCGCAAGGCTATGCGCGCCAACCCCGACGTCCGCGCCGAGACCGGCTACGTGCGCCGCGAGGAGCGCGAAGCCGTCCAGAGCCACAAGGGCGCCGTGCTCTGGCTGACCGGCCTCTCGGGCTCGGGCAAGACCAGCCTGGCCAAGGCCTTGGAGCGCGAGCTGCACGCCCAGGGCCTGCGGGTCATCGCCTTGGACGGCGACAACCTGCGCAAGGGCCTCTGCGCCGACCTGGGATTTACCCCCGAGGACCGCGCCGAGAACATCCGCCGCGTCGCCCACTCGGCCAAGCTCTTCCTGGACGCCGGCTTCATCGTCATCACCGCCTGCATCTCGCCCTACGCCGAGGACCGCCAGAACGCCCGCGAGATCATCGGCGCCGCGGACTTCAAGGAAATCTTCCTCTTCTGCCCCATCGAGGTCTGCCGCAAGCGCGACGCCAAGGGCCTCTACGCCAAGGCCGGCGCCGGCGCCCTCCAAGGCCTCTCCGGCGTGGGCTCGCCCTACCAGAACCCCGAGCACCCCGACCTGCGCCTGGATTCGAGCACGATGAGCGTCGAAGAAGAGCTCGCCGCCCTGCGCGGCCTGCTCCAGGCCAGCGGCGCGCTCAAGGAGGGCTCCCGTGCCTGAGCTGCTCGAGCGGCCTCTCGCGGCGCCCTCCGCGCCCGTTCGCCCCTCCGCGCCGGCCTCGGACTTGGCCGAACTGTTCTCCAGCCTCTGGCGCCACCGCTACCTGGCCGGCCAGCTCGTGCGGCGCGAGGTCGAGTCCAAGTATCGCGGCTCGGCCATGGGACTGGCCTGGGCCCTGATCACCCCCATCATCATGCTCGCGGTCTACACCTTCGTCTTCGGCTGGGTGCTCAAGGGCGCCAAGGCCGGAGTCTCCCTGGCCGAGGTCAGCGAGTTCGCGGTGAACCTGTACGCGGGCCTGCTGGTCTTCACGGTCTACAACGAGGTCGTCAGCCGCGCCCCGTCCTTGATCCTCTCCAACCGCAACTATGTGAAGAAGGTCGTGTTTCCCTTGGAGATCCTGCCCTGGGTCTCTCTCGGGACCGCCTTGGTCAACTGCTTGGTGAGCTCCGCCGTCCTGCTCGCCGCTTACCTCCTGGCCTTCGGCCTGCCCCATCCCGCGGCCCTGCTCGCTCCCCTGATCCTTGCTCCCTACTGCCTTTTCGTCCTCGGCATGGCCTATCTCCTGGCGGCCCTTGGCGTCTATGTCCGCGATATCGAGCAGGGCGTGGGCCTATTCAACGCCTTCATGATGTTCATGAGCCCCATCTTCTACTCGGTCTCGAACCTGCCCGCCTACGTCCAGCGCTGGTTCGAACTCAACCCCCTGACCCTGCCCGTCGAGCAGTTCCGCGCCGCCGTCCTGCACGGCCAGGCTCCCGCCTTCGGGGCGCTCGCCGCTTACGCCGCGCTCTCCCTCGTCGCGGCCCGGCTGGGCTTCGCCTTCTTCCAAGAGACCCGCAAAGGATTCGCCGATGTCCTCTGAGCTCGCCCTTAGCATCCGCGGGCTGGGCAAGCGCTACCGCATGTTCGACAGCCCTGGAGACAGGCTCAAGGACCTGGTCCTTCCTTCACTTTCCACCGCCCGCCGTGATTTCTGGGCCCTGCGAAACGTCTCCTTCGACGTGCGAAAAGGGGAGACCATCGGAGTCGTGGGCCGCAACGGCTCGGGCAAGTCCACCCTCCTCCAGATGGTCTGCGGGACGCTCACCCCCACGGAAGGCTCGGTCCAGGTCCACGGCCGGGTCGCGGCCCTGCTCGAGCTGGGGGCCGGCTTCAACCCCGAGTTCACCGGCCGCGAGAACGTCTACACCAACGCCGCAATTTTCCAGCACATTGGGATCCTAAGCTTAGAATTCCACGTGGACAAGTTGTCGCG
>JADMIO010904370.1_pt1 | contig 49305 bp, 51 predicted proteins | sample 8958161 | NCBI WGS metagenome assembly JADMIO01 (sample SAMN16585339, study PRJNA669376) | soil metagenome | isolation source: Crop rotation soil | place: USA: Cullars Rotation, Alabama | collected 2011
GCCGCGACTTCAAGTCACGTGAATTCCAAGCTTCGGATCCCACTGTGCTGGAAAGGATGTACTCGCGAGTCGTTTCAACGGGTCGAAGCCCCAGGAACACGGGCAGAGTCGAAGCGGGCTGAGGCGGGAGCGTCGTGCAGGCGCCGAGCAGCGCCGGCAGCGCCAGAACGGGGAGGGCGAGGTTGCGCGTTTTCATCGTGTGTCCCTTTCGAATTTCGCTATGCACTCAGGATCGAAGTGCACGTTTGGGCCACGCGTCCTCCCCCTCGCGTGAGTGGTGGTGCGGTATTTACATCGGACTTGCTCCTGGCCGTGACGTCGGCCGCTTGCTACTGAAGATGCGCGCAGAGGGCGTTCGGTTGCGCGGCGTCCACGCCGCGCAACCGCCCGTCGTTTTCAGCGCGGCAGCGTCTCGTCGTTGACGAGCGCCACGAGACCGCGCACGTGGCGATACACGTACCAGGCCCACGTCGCGACCCAGATGACGTAGCCGATCAGGAGCCAATGCGTGATCCAGCCGATCACTACCCACAGCAGTGCCCACCAGAACGAGCGGATCATCCAGTCGTGATGGCTCGTCGGCACGTCGCCGTAACCGCGGCGGCTCACGTAGTTCAGGATCAAACCGATGATGCTCGGGATGCCGGCGATGGCGCCGAAGAGATGCAGTACGTAGGCGACGAGTGCCATCGTGCGGTTCGAAGTCATGGTCAAGGCTCCAGCGTTCATGTCGTGTGTCCTCCCGGCCACGTGAAAGTCGCGGTTGTCTTTGCAGGCTGCGTGCCAAACTGCCGCAACCGGGCGAAACACCCGCGTGGCGCGGGCTCCGGCGGCCGCGAACCACGGGCGGCGCGCCGAACCGCTGTTCTAAACACGCAAGTCGTGGCCATTTCGCACAAGCTTTGGCGAAAACCGGAGGCGACAGAACTGCGGAGGCGCCTCGCGCCTCGGGTACAGCGACGGCCGGAAGGCGCGCGGATCTTGCGGTTTCGCCCGCGCGCGCCGGCCTTGGCACGGGTCCTGCAAATACCGCCCGCCAGCGACCAGCTCCGGGGAGGAATTGGCCCTTGAACACCGAGCGCTTCGCTCGAGACCGCGCGCCGTCGTACAACCCGGTACGGCTGTGGACGGCCGCGCCCGCCCTCTTTACCCTTCAACCAGCGGGCCACACGGCCCCACGAGGCTAAGCAATGAGCACACCGATGCAGTATCTCGACAAGGCCATGGTCCGCCTGAAGAACCTGGGGCTCATGCCCGACAAGACGGAGGAGGCGCCGGTCGTCGCCTTGCTGCGCCGCGTGTCTGATCTCGATCAGGACAAGGTCGTGGCCATCGCGCGCACGCTGTCGCAGGCGTCGCTGTTCAACCAGGTGGTGCGCGAGCAGGTCGCGTCGATGCAGATCAGCGACCGCTACACGATCATCACGAATGCGTTCAACAGCATTCGCGACGACGCGAAGTCGATGGTCGAGCAGCTCGAGGACGGCAAGGTCAACACGTGGGAGCGCCTGCAGAACGTGTGGATGAAGGCCACGCGCGGCGACATCCCGCAGCGCTTCGACAAGATCAAGAAGACGTACATGGAGGTCGCGCGCGACACGAACGACCAGATCGAGCGCGAGCACCTGATTCTGTCCGCGTACCAGGACTTCCGCGGCGCGCTGAAGGAGTCCGAGGTGCTGGCGCTGCAGGTCATGAAGACCGCGCAGGCGGCGCTCGAGGTCGAGCAGGGCAAGCTGAAGGCGGCGATGGAAGCCGTCGAGAAGGCGCCGGCCGACGACTTGGTCGCGCGCGCGAAGCTCGAGCTCGCGCGCGACGAGCAGCTGCGCGCCGTGCAGCACGCGGAAGACCGCTACCAGATCTGCAAGGACATCTCCGACAACCTCACGGTCGGCTACAACACGTCCGAGGTCGTGATGACGCGGCTCGTGCAGACCACGAGCGCGAAGGACCGCGTGTACAAACAGGCCATCGCGTTCTTCGGCACGAACGAGACGGTGCTGACCGCCTTGTCGGCGTCGTTCACCGGCCTGCACGGCCTGTACGAAAGCACGAAGACGCTCGAGGAGATGAAGGAAGGCGTCAGCAAGAGCATCGAGGATCTCGCCGAGATCGGCGGCAAGGTCCAGGAAGCCGCGCTCAAGGCCGGCTACGGCCCCACGATCCGCGCCGAGGCCGTGAAGAAGCTCGTGACCTCCGTCGTCACGTACCAGGAGCGCTCGCGCCAGATCATCGCCGAGATGCGCGAGCTCTCGACGAAGAACGCGGCGGAGATTCGCGATGCGGTCGAGACCGGCAAGCAGCGCCTGGCGCAGCTCGTCGCGAGCGGCCAGGCCATGGACCTCGTCGCGCCGCGCCCCGTACCTCTGATGGAGCGTAATCCGCTCAAATGAACCAGGTCGTCGTCAAGGAGCAGGCGCCGCTCGACGAGCTGATGCTCGCGATGGACGTCGTCGACACGCTGCGCCATCAGGAGCTGATGCTCGCGCACGAGGTCGAGGCGGACGATCGCGAGCAACGCCTGCTCACGAGCCTACGCGAGATCTACGCCGGCCAGGGCATCACCGTCAGCGACGACGTGCTGAAGCAGGGCGTGGCCGCGCTGCAGGAAGAACGCTTCGTCTACAAGGGCCCCACGCCGAGCCTGTCGCGCTCGCTCGCGAACCTGTACGTCACGCGCGGCCGCTGGGGCAAGTGGGTGACGGCCGGCGTCGCCGTGCTCGCACTCGGCTTTGGCGTGTACGAGTTCGGCATCCATCAGCCAGAGCTGCGCGCGGAAGCGAGCCTGCCCGGCGAGCTGCAGAGCGCGTATCAGACGGTCGTCGCCGAGACGCAGGATCCGCCCGCGCTGTCGAAAGCCGAGGCGCTGCTGACCGACGGCAAGTCGCAGCTCGAGCATCGCGATTTCAGCCAGGCCGGCGCCACGGTCGGCGCGCTGCGGGCGCTCGACGCGCAGCTGCGCGAGCAGTACGACCTGAAGATCGTGCAACGCCGCGGCGAGCGCAGCGGTGTGTACCGCGTGCCGGACGACAACCGGCGCGCGCGCAACTACTACCTGATCGTCGAGGCCGTGACGGCGCGCGGCGAGCATCTGTCGATGCCGATCCGCAGCGAAGAGGACGGCAAGACGAAGAACGTGACCGAATGGGGCTTGCGCGTCGACGAGGCCACCTTCAACAGCGTCGCGGCCGACAAGCGCGACGACGGCATCATCCAGAACGACGTGGTCGGCTCGAAGCACCGCGGCGTGCTGAATCTCGAATACAGCGTGGCGACCACGGGCGCCGCCATCACTAAGTGGTAACCATAGATGTTGAGCGGTAGCGACCTGCTGGGACTGATCGAGAAGCTGCTCGGCGACACGCGAGCGGAGCTCGAGAAGGTCGATGGCGCGTTGCGCAAGTCCACGGCGCAGCTCGAGGACCTGCGGCAGCGCGAGCTCGGCGTGCTCGGCGTTCTTGCGCGCGCGAGGTTGCAGGAGATCGAGCGCGGCGATGTGCTCGAGGCGCTCGACGACACCGGCAAGCAGGTGCACGCGCTGCTCGCGCAGCGCGGAGACGCGCAGATCGCGGTCGGCAACGAGATCACGGCGGCGCAGCAGGCGCTCGCGGAGATCGGTGTGCGGCGCACCGCGCAGCAGGCCGTGAGGGACGCGGCCGCGCAGGACGTCGACGCGGCGCAGGCCGAAGCGCAGCGCCAGCTCGCCGCGGACACCACGTATCGCACGCTGCTCGACGCGGCGAAGGCGTCCGACGCCGTCGCGGGCCTCGCGGAGCAAAAGGCCACAGCCGCGCAAACGGATCGCACGGACAAGGGCAAGCCGTACGAAGCGGATCCGCTGTTCATGTATCTCTGGTCGCGCGGCTACGGCACGGGCCGCTACTCGGCGGCGCCGTTCGCGCGGCTCATGGACGGCTGGGTGGCGCGTGTCGTCGACTTCGAGCCGCTGCGCAAGGACTACTGGATGCTGAGCGAGCTGCCGGCGCGCTTCGACGTGCACGCGAAGCACATGCGCGAAAGCGCCGAGCGCGACTTCGCGGCCGTGCGCGCGCTCGAAGCCGCAGTCGCGGAACGGGCGGGAGTGCACGAGCGCGCCGCCGTGCTCGCGAAGGCGGAGCAGGAGCTAGCCGCGGTCGATCACGCGATCGCGCAGAAGGAAGCAGAGATCAAGGCGCTGATGGATAAGCGCGCCGCGTTCTCGTCGGGCCAGGACGATCTGTCGCGCAAAGCCACGCAGCTTCTCTCCGACACGTTCCGCAAGGAGCAGATGCGCACGCTGCGCGAGCGCGCCAGCCGCACGCCGAATCCCGAGGACGACGTGGCCGTCGACGAGCTGACCGTGATCCGCGCGGACCTGCCGCGCGTGACCGAGGCGGCCGAGCGTTACAGGAAGCAGAACGAGCTCTCGCGCGATCGCATCGCGAAGCTCGAAGAGCTGCGCAACCGGTTCAAGGAGCATCGCTTCGACGCGGTGACGTCGGAGTTCATGAACAGCGCGTTGATCGCAACGATGCTCACGCAGATGCTGTCCGGCGTGCTGGCCGTGCCGGATCTCTGGGATGCGCTCGCGAAGCAGCAGCGCCAGCGTGCGCTCGTGGCGGACCCCGCGTTCGGCAGCGGCCGCGTCGGCGGGCCGCGCAGTCGCGGGCCGCGCGGCCCGTGGGGCGGCTGGCCCGGCGGCGGCTGGGGCGGCGGTGGGGGCTGGGGCGGCGGTGGCGGCGGCGGCCGCGGCGGCGGATTCGGTGGGGGCGGATTCGGTGGAGGCGGCGGCTTCGGCGGCGGCGGATTCAAGTCGGGCGGGGGATTCTGAGCGTGAGACATTGGCTTTTGGCCGCCGGCGTAATGCTCGCCGGCGCGAGCGGCGTTGCGCACGCACAGCCCCTGAAGGTCTACGGCAACACCACGACGATCGAGCTCGCGCCGGTGTTACTCGCGGCGAAAGCACTCGGGCCTGGCGCGGTTACCGTCACGAACGGGGGCATTCCGAATCTCTACGACGCGAGCGGCGCGGATCTCGCGACGAACGCCGAGACGCAGGCGCTGCGCCAGTCCGTCGATCATCCTGATCTGCGCATCATCATGACGGTGGCGGAGGGGCTCTACCGCATCGTCGCGCGCCGCTCGGCCGGCATCGATTCGCTGCCGGATTTGCGCGGCAAGAAGATCGCGACGATCGCGACCACGTCGTCCGGCTACTACCTGCACAAGATGCTCGGCACGGCCCGCATGTCGATCGACGACGTGACCGTCGTGCCGTTGAACCCGCTGTCGAAGATGCCCGCGGCGCTTGCGAACCGCGAGATCGACGCGGTCACGATCTGGGAGCCCGAGGTCGAGAACGCGGCGGCCGCGATCGGCGCAGACGCCATCGAGTTCCAGAAGGTGCAGGGGCGCACCGTGTATCGCGAGCTGTTCAACCTGAACACCACGGCCGCGAACCTCGCGAATCCCACGAAACGCAAGCAGATCGTCGCTTTCGTGCGTGCGTTGCTGAAAGCGACCGCCGAGATTCGCGACAGGCCGCAGGTCGTGTGGCCGCTCGTCGCGCAGTCGACCGGCTACGACGCGAAGCTGATCGAAAAGGTGTGGCGCCACGAAGCGTATCCCGGCGCGCTCGTGCCGGACCTGCTCGACGTGATCGTCGAGGAAGACGTCTACATCGCGCGCGAGCGCAACCGCGCGCCGCGCGCTCGCTCAGAGCTCGCGCTGCTGATCGATCCCAGCGTTCTGCGCGACGCACTGGCCAACTGAGCCCGCCTGAGCGAACGCGGCTTTCGCCGGCCGATACAGGCCGATCGCGGCGACCGCCGCCGCGATTAGCAGCAGCACGGCGATCGCGGCGCGGCGCATCCGCAGCTGTCGTCGCGCGCTCGCGCGCCGCTCCATGCTGAGAGGCAGCGTGACGGTGATACCGAACTCTTCGTGAAACGAGCGCTTCATGGTCAAAACCTCCGTGTGTGTCGCAATGACAGGGTGGTGTCACCGCGCGTCTCCGTGAGCGACGCGACGGCCGCTGAGGAGCCGACGAGCGGTCGCGAGGCGACAACAGGATCGCGGTCAACCGGGACGCGCGGCGACACCGAGCCGAATTCATGCGTGGGCACGGATGCCGCGCGCGCGAGCTGCGCCTCGAGCGTTGCGAGCAGCAGCAGCGCGACGCCCACCGCGAACAAAATCGGCGCCAGGTCCTCGAGCGCGTCGCGCAGCTCGCGAGGCACGCGTTCGATCCGAAAGTGTTTCAGTCGGCGCATTGCAGTCTCCCCGTCGTGCTGGGAGACATTTCACGCGCGCGCGCGGGCCGCCGGCCGACGAATCCTGGCGCGGCCGCGCTGAATTCTGATGAATTGTGACGGCTGGCTCGCGGCCTCTAGGGCCGCACGCGCACGTACTTCTGCAGCCTGCGCGGGCGCGGCTCGCCGCCGTAGAGGTTGCCCGCCGCGTCGACGGCCGCGAACTCCGCGCCCGTGCCGCGCGTCACGCGCGGATCGCCCCACGGATACAGGATGAACTCCGTCACCCAGCCCGTGGCCGCGTCGCCGATGCGGATGCCCATCTCCCAGCCCGGGTTCTCGACGTTGTCGCTCTCGGAGTCGGCAACGATGATGCGGCCGTGCTCGTCGAACGTGATGCCGCTCGGCCGGCCGAACTGCGTCCAGCTCGAAAGGTACTTGCCGTCCTGGTCGAACAGCTGGATGCGGTTGTTCGAGCGGTCCGCGACGAACACGCGGCCCTGCTGGTCGATCGCAATCGAGTGCAGCGTGCGGAACTCGCCGGGCCCGTACCCCGTGTGCCCCCACGCCTTGATGAACTTCCCGTCGCGCGAGAACTTCACGACGCGATTGTTCGTGTTGTCGCCGTGGCCGTCGGCCACGAAGATGTCGCCGTTCGGCGCCACGACCACGTCGCTCGGGGCGTTGAAGTGCTTCTCGTCGTTGCCGGCCTTGCCCGGCGTGCCGAGCGTGAGGAGCACCTTGCCGGTGGGGCTGAACTTCACGACCTGGTGACCGCGGCCGCGGCCGCTCGGCCCATCGGTGTACATCGTGCTCGCCGCGTCCGTCACGTATACGTTGCCGTCGCGGTCGACGTCGAGACCGTGCGGCCAGATGAACATGCCGCCGCCGAAGCTCGCGACCTGATTACCTTCGCTGTCGAACTCGATGACGACGTCGAGGTTCGAATCGAGGCACTCGAAGTTGAACTTGTCGCCGCCGGCGTCGCAGCGAAGAATCGCCCAGATGTGCTTGCCGTCCGGCGCGACGTCGACGTCGCCCACGGCGCCGATCTGCCGGCCGCCGGAGAGCTTGGCCCAGCCCTCCACCTGGCGATACGGATTCGGCGGCGATTGCGCGAGCGTCGCGCTCGAGAAGGCCGTCGCCGAAAGCGCGGCGCCTAGGCAGAACAAGCTCCGTAATGGACGCGGCATCATCGATCCCCCTCGGTTGGTGCGGGCCCATAGTCGACCGCGAACGGCATTTGCGCCAGTCCCGCCGGCCGCGTGGCGCGGCGAACCTCAGGCTTTCCCCTAATTCTCGCGGCCCACCGTGCCGGTCTAGTCTGCCAGACGGTTGTGCCGGACCCGCCCACAGGTGCGCGTTTCATGGGCCGCCGGCACGGTTGGAGGCAGGTATGAGGCTCGACAAATGGATCGCGCTTGCGCTCGTGGCGTTGGTGCTCGTGGCATGCGGTAGCGGGTTGCAATCTCCCCCGGCCGAGCCTACGCCCGCGCCCGACGTCACCGGTGTCGCCGTGGGGCGCGTCGCCGCGTTCGGCAGCATATTCGTGAACGGCACGGAGTTCGACACGAGCAAGTCTACGTTCGACGTCCGCGGAGCGAGCGCCGCGGACCCGACCTCGCTGTCGGTCGGCATGGTCGTGCGCGTCAAGGGAAGCTACAACAGCGACGGCGACGGCACGGCGAGCGACGTTCGCTACGATCCGGAGATCGATGGTCCGGCCGCCGCGGTAACCCTCGACACGACGGATAGCACGATCAAGCGCTTCACCGTGTTCGGCCAGAACGTGCTGGCGAGCGCAGCGACGGTGTTCAAGGACGAGCAAGGGGCGGCGTACGGGTTCGCGGATCTCGCGAACGGCCAGCACGTGGAAGTCAGCGGCGATTTCAGCGGCGGCGTGCTGCTCGCTACGTTCATCGAGCGCAGGGCCGCGACCAACACCGCGTATCAGGTAAAAGGCACGGTCTCGCAGCTGAGCGGCTCGAGGTTCACGCTCACGTTGAACGGGGGCAGGACGCTGGCGATCACGTTGGCGGCCGGCGCCTTGTTGCCTGCAGGTTTTGCGAACGGCGCGTTCGTGCAGCTGCACGGCCGGATTCCCGATCCCACGCGGCCCACGGCGTTTCAGGCGACCGCGGTCGCGATCGAAGACACCGACGACTTCGACGGCAGCGCGAGCACGGAGCAGGAAGCGCACCCCGACCTCGCCGGCGTGCTCTCGGTGGCCGGCACGACGTGGAGCGTTCGCGGCACGCCGCTGAAATTCTCGGCGAGCACGGTGTATTCGCCGGCCGCGCTCGCCGCGGCTATCACCGACAAGACCGCCGCGGGCTTGCGAGTGCACCTCAAAGGCGCGATTACGGGCGGTTCGCTGAACGTGGACCAGATCCGCGCGGACGGTCGGGCGACCGGCGCCGGCGAGAGAAAGATCGCCGGCGTGTTCGAGAGGACCGTGCCGTCGAGCTCGGAATCGACACTGCTCGAGATTTCGTTCAAGCCGGCGACCGGCACCATCGGCGTGGTCGTCGACGCCAACACTCTGCTCATGAACGACTCCGCCGGTGCGCCCAGCCTGAAGTCGCTGCAGCCCGGCGTGAGCTTCGTCGAGTTCCGCGCTCACGTCGGCTCGGGCGGCTCGCTGATAGCGAGCTCGATGCGAATAGACGCCACGCCGGGAACGTACGAGCTGTCCGGGCCCGTCGACACGGGCGGCTTCGTGAGCGGCGAGTCGGTCACGTTGCTCGGCGTGAAGTTCAACCTCGATGCGAGCACGAAACTCGTCGGCGGCACTGTCGCGGACGGCGTTCTCGTCGACGTCACGGACTCCGATCGCAACGGCTTCGCCGAAGCCGTCACCGTCGATAAGGCCCCCGCAGAATCGGATTTCGCGCCGCCCTGACGCGAAGCGCGGGCAGCCCGCGGCCTGGAACCCCAAGGTTTTCGCGGCCTTCCGGCCGGGCGCACGCCTGCCCGTCTCCGCGCGGCGACAGTGTTCGAAATATGAACCAATGTGCTAAGTTGGCACACATACGCCACGGAAGGCGGATCCACGCGAACAAAGGGAGTCACACGATGAACGTGAGCAAATGGGTTGCTTTGGGAGCCGCGAGTTTCTCCCTCGCGGGCTGTGGCGGCGGTGGCGCAGGGCTCGGCGGGTCGCCGGCAGCAGGCAACGGCCCCTCGGGTGGAAACGAAGTGAGCACCGTTGCGGTCGGGCGCATCGACGCGTTCGGCAGCGTGTTCGTGAACGGCGTCGAGTTCGAGACGAACAAATCCACGTTCAACGTCCGCGGCGAGAACCCGGCGGATCAGAGCTCGCTGTCGGTCGGCATGGTCGTGCGCGTCAAGGGCGTGCACGACAGCAACGGCCACGGCGAGGCGCACGAAATCCGCTACGACGCGGAGATCGAGGGGCTCGTCGCCGACGTCACCAGCGGCAATCCGACGTCCAAGGCCGTCAGCAACGCGACGGAAGACGCGACCAAGCACTTCACGGTATTCGGCCAGGAAGTCATTGCCACTGCGACGACGGTGTTCAAGGGCGTGCACGGCACGGCGTACTCGCTCGGCGCGCTCGCGAACGGCGACCACGTCGAGGTCAGCGGCGACTACGCCGACGGCGTGCTGATCGCGACGTTCATCGAGCGAAAGGACCCGACGGACACCGTCTACGAGGTCAGAGGCACGATCTCCAGCTCGAGCGGCTCGACGTTCGTTCTGACGCTGAAGGGCGGCAGGCTTCTGAACGTGACGCTTGCCGACGGCGTGGCTTTGCCCGCGGGCGTCGCGGACGGCAGCCTCGTCGAGCTGCACGGCACGATTCCGGACGTGCTGAAGTCCATGGACTTCCTGGCCTCGCTCGTCGAGGTCGAGGACGACGACGACTTCGACGGTCACGGCCGCGACGAGCACGAGGAGCATGCCGATCTCGGCGGCGTGCTCGCGCTCGACGGCACCACCTGGAGCGTCCGCGGCACGACGCTGAAGTTCTCGGCGAGCACGCAATATCGGCCGGCTACGCTCGCGGCCGCGGTCACCGACGGCAGCGCCACCGGGCTGCGCGTGCACGTGCGCGGCGCGATCGTGGGCGGCGTGCTGAACGTGGACTCGATTCGCGCGGACGGCCGCGCGAACGGCGACGGCGATCTCGATCTCGCCGGCCTCGTGTCGGCCGTGAAGACGGACGCGGCCGCGGGGACGACGACGATCACGATGTCGTTCAAGCCTGCCACCGGCACGATCGACGTGGTCGTCGATGCGCAGACGCGGTTGATGAACGACAAGCACTCGGGCGGCCTCGACCTCACGTCGCTGCAACCCGACGTCAGCTTCGCCGAAGTACGCGGGCATCTCGACTCCACCGGCGCGTTCGTCGCGGGCGCGCTGCACGTCGAGGACCAGGCGGGCGGGTACGTGGTTTCGGGCCCGGTCGATACGGGCGGCTTCGTCGCCGGCGTGTCGATCAGCGTGCTCGGTGTGAAGCTCAGCATCGATGCGGGCACGGAGCTCGCGGGCGGCGCCCCGGCGGACCAGGCGGTCGTCGAAATCAGGGACGCCGACAGTGATGGCTTCGCTGACCTCGTGAGGCTCGGAGACCACGGTGCCGCCGCGGACTTCGCGCGGCCCGACCACAGCATCTGACGATTTTGGGCAACCCGGGCTCACGGACGGCACCTCCGCGTGAGCCCGGGCTTTTTCTTCGCGCGAGCTAGCGCGCCCTCGGCGCCCCGGCCGCCCGCCAACCGGCGGCACGCGCTTCGGCCTCGCTGCAGAACCAGCGCTCGCCGGCCCGTTCGTCGATGACCGTGATGTCGTACGAGTCGGATCCCGGCGTGTGATAGATGCGCTCGCCGCGCGGGTTGATGTTGCCTTTGATCGCGCACCGAGAATTCGGCGGCTGCGTGCCCGCGCCGCCACCGCCCTGCGACGTTCGCGCTGTCGGTGGCTGCGGAGCTCGCGGCGCTTCCTCGCGCGACTCGCGGCGGTAATCTTCCGGCCGAGTGAACTCGCCGCCCCAGAGCCCGCGCTTGGCGGCGCGCGCCTCGTTCTCCTCGTCGACGTAGTCGCTGCTGTAGCGGCGATACGCGAGCGCCAACCCCGAGCGCACCATCTCGGCGTTGATGTCGGTGCCGCCGCTCCTGCAGACGGACACGCTGCGCCCGTATTCGTCCGTGTCGCGCGGGGTGCAGCGCAGCGTCGCGCCCTGCACGAGCTTGCGCAGCTGCGCGGCGGCGGCGTCGCCGCAGCGCCAGACCTCGCCGTTGCGGCGACAGTCCTGGCGGCCTTCGGGTGCGTCGATGCCGTAGAGGCGGATGCGGTCGCTGCCGATCTCGAGGGAATCGCCGTCCACGACCTTCGTCGCGCGCCCGGCGATCTCCGCGGCCTGCGGGGCGCAGCCGAGCTGCGCGGCGGCCGCGAGCGCCGCGCTCGCGAGCAACATGAGGACGGCGGGGGTTCGCATGCCGGCGGACGATACGCTGCTGGTACGCGGGGTGCCAGCATTGCGACTGGCCCTTCGGCGCCGAAATCGATGGCGCGCCCGTGGCGCTCCGGGTTTAGAATCCTCGGCAGTACCTAAAGGGGGGGACAGCCAATGCTACGGTTCGTTCGTCTCGTGGGCCTCTTCGCAGGCATCACGTTCGCCGCGAGCTTCGCGAGCGCGCATCACAGCCAGGCCGGCATCTTCGAATCCAACAAGAACATCGAGATCACCGGCGTCATCAAATCCGTGTCGTGGCGCAATCCGCATGGCCAGATCCTGCTCTCGGTGAAGGACGACAAGGGCGTCGAGACGGTGTGGGATGCGGAAACCGCGTCGATCAGCGTGCTGCGCAATCGCGGGGCGGACGGCAGCTCGATCATGGTCGGCGACAAGGTCACGATCGCGGGTGCGCCGTCGATGCGCAACAAGCCGGAGATACTCGCGCGCAGCGTGCTGCTGCCGACCGGCTACGAGTTCACGTTCGGCTCGGCCGAAGCCTATTTTCCGGCGGGCAAAGCCGGCCGCGTGATCGGGCGCGTGAAGCTCGTGGGCGACGTCGAGGCGGCGAAGGCGAAAGCCGACGGCATTTTCCGCGTGTGGGCCACGATCATGAGCGACCCGGCCGCGTTCCCGATGTTCAAGGGCGGCTATCCGCTCACGGCCGCCGGCAAGGCCGGGCTCGCCAAGTGGAACCCGCGCGACAACGCGCTGCTGCACTGCGGCACGAAGGGCACGCCGCTGATCATGATCTCGCCGCTGCCGATGGAATTCACGAAGGACGGCGACAACATCATCATGCGGATCGAAGAGTACGACACCGTGCGCACGATCCACATGAACCCGAAGGACGTGGCGCCGGCGAGCAACACGCTGTACGGCTACTCGCGCGGGCACTTCGACGGCAAGACGCTGGTCGTGGAAACGGATCACATTGCGGCCGGCTACTTCGATCACGAGGGCACGCCGCAGAGCGATCAGATCAAGACGGTCGAGCGCTTCACACCGAACGCGGACTACAGCCGCCTCGACTACACGTTGACGACGACGGACCCCGTGAACTTCGAGCGGGCTTTCGAGCTGAAGCGCTACTGGCTGTGGAAGCCGGGCGAAACCGTGCACCCCTACGAGTGCCTGGACCGATTCGGCGAGAAGTGAACGCTGCCGGCTAGCCCGGCACGAAGATCATCCAGTCGAGGAAAGACAACACCGCGCCGACGAACGTGGCCGCGGCCATCACGGCCGTGGCCCAGCGCGTGAGCTCGGGCCGGTGCTCGATGCAGAACATCACCGGCATGCCGGGAATCAGCCCGATCGTCGTGGCCGAGCGCACGCAGGACGCGAACCGCGGATAGCGCAGGCTCCATTCGCGCAGCTCGGGCCGCGCAAGCACGGCTTCCGCGATCACACCCTCCGTGCCGAGCGCCGCGTGCGCTGCACGAGCCGCCTCTTCGCGCGATAAACCGTCGGCAATCTTGTCGCTCTCGAGATCGAGGTAGTGCTCCTCGAGCTCGAGCAGCGTCCTGTCGATGTAGACCGGTGCGACGCCGCCTTTTTCCAGCGCGAGCTTCAGAGCTTCGAACCGGCTGGCGGGCATGTTCTAGGCTCCAGGCGTGTCCCCGAGCGCCGAGTTGATCCCGGAGCTCACGCGTTGCCACTCGTTGCTCAGATGCTCGAGGCGTTTGCGGCCCTTCGTGGTGACGGAGTAGTACACGCGCTCGCGGCCGTTCACGGCCTTGCGTTTCGCTTTCAGCGCGCCGGTTTCCTCGAGCCAGTGCAGCACGGGGTAGATCACGCCTTCGCCGAGGCCGATGGCTTCGCTCGTGACGAGGCGCACGGCCTTCACGATCTCGTAGCCGTACATCTCGCGGCTCGTCAGCAGCCGCAGCACGAGCAACTCCGGCACACCGCTCATGAAAGGAGGATTGGTTTGCGCCATGGTGGAACGATAGGCCGAAGTTGTCGCGCTGGAAAGTGCCGCCGAAGCCGTTGTTTCCGCTAGTTGCCGAGCTTGAAGCGGATCAGCGTCTCGACGCCGATTCGCTCTACCGGCACGCCGCCGTCGATGCGCGGGTTGTAGCGCCAACGCGCTATGGACTTCAACGCCGCGTCCTCGAACTCGCCCGCGGGCTGCGCTGCGACGACGACGGCGTCGCGAACCGTGCCGCCGGCCGTAATGTTGAAGCGAACCTGCACCCAGCCTTCGATGCCCTTCAGCGTCGCGCGCTGCGGATACTCCGGAGGAAACTGCGCGACGGGCATGACGTCGCGATCGACGCCGACCGCGTTGCGCTGCTGTTCTCGTGGGATCTCGATCTTCGTGCCCGGCAGCTCGAAGCTTGCGCGCGTCAGCGTCTGCGCCAGGGCGGTGGGATCGCCGTTGACGTTGGTCGAGCTGGATCCGGGCACGACCGGCGGCTTCGGTCTTTCGATCTTCGGATCGCGCTTGATCTGCACAGGTGTGTCCGGAATCTGCCGCGTGAAGGCGATCTTCTCCGTGTGGACGAGTGGGCCTAGGTCGAGAGGCACGCTGACGAATCTCGACAATACGAGGAACAAGGCCGCGCTGAACAGCGCTCCGGCCACCAGGGAAAACGGCAAACGAACGCTCGACATGACAGTCTCCTTCAGCTTGAGAGATCGACCGCCCGATTCGGCGGACCTGCCGCGGCTTCAGGAACCCTACGGACAGTACGGTACCTACCCGTTAAAGGTATGTCAACCTGCCCGTTAAAGGTATGAGAGGACTGGTGTGTTCTAGACCGGGCGAATCTGCGTGCCTTCGCCCGGCGTGATGAATAGCATGCGGCACGCTGTGCGCGTGCGGGACGTGTGCCACGTTCCGCGCGGCACGACGACGTACGCGCAGCTTTCGTTCAGGTCGACGAGCTTCTCGGCACCGTCGATGTCGAGCACCATCGTCGTGCTGCCCTCGAGCAGCATCACGACTTCGTCGCCGTTCGGATGCATCTCCCAGGTCGGCCAGCTTTTGTCGTACGACGCCGTGATCACGAGGTACTCGTGATGAAAGTCGCCGAGCTTGCCGCTCATGAGGCGCTGCCAGAAGTCGCTGCCGACGTGCAGCGGCTCGACCGACGCGTCTGGACGCAGACGCAGATAGGTTCCATTCAAGACGTACGGGCCCGGGGCGGGTGCTGACATGGCGCGCTCCTTTGTCCGCTATGATGCGCACTGTCGGGAATACGACATTGCAGACACTCAAAATCGCTTTGTGCGGCGTGACCCTGGCGATCCAGAACCTTGCGCGTGCGCTCGTGTACCAGGCGTTGGTTGCGCCTTAGCGGAACAGCTTCAGATCGATCGAATCGGCGACCACGCGGTAGCCCGCGTCGCTGCCATGCAGGTGATCGCCGCTATGCCAGCCTTCCTTTATCTGTGACGGTCTCGCCGGGTCGCGGAACGCCGCGTCGAAGTCGAGCACGCCGTCGAACTCGCCGCTCTTGCGGATCCAGTCGTTCACGGCCATGCGTACCTTGTCGCCGTCGGCGGACCAGTAGGCCGCGCCTTCGTACGGCGCGATCGTGGCGCCGTAGACCTTGAGCCCGTGCTCGTGCACGCGCGCGATGATCTGCCGGTAGCCGTCGATCAGGAGATCGGAGCCGAACACCGGATCCACGAGGGGCGCACGGCTGCCGCCCGCGGCCGGCGGTGGAGGGCCGAGCGCGCGACCGAGATCGTTCACGCCTTCGAACACGATCACGTAGGCGGCGCCGGGCACGGACAGCACGTCCCGATCGAGCCGCGTGAGCGCGCTCGGGCCGGCGCCTTCCGCCAGCACGCGGTTACCACTGATGCCGTGATTCACGACGCCCCAGTGAGTGCCGCCGCCGCGCGCATTCAGCCGTTCGGCGAGCAGATCGGGCCAGCGTTTGTTCGCGCCCGCCGTCGAGCCCACGCCGTCGCTGATCGAGTCGCCGAGCACGACGATGGCCTTCGCGCGCGCGGATTGCACCTCGACGCCGGACAGGAAGGCGCGTTGCGTGAGCTTCTGCGCCGGCTCGAACACGCCGGCCGTGGAGTCGCCGGGCTGGGATACGTACGCTTCCTGCAGGCCGACCTGGTGGCACGTGCACTGGCCCGTCTCTTCGGGGAAATAAAGGCTCACGGACAGCGACGCGAGATCGGCGACTTTCAGATCGACCGGGTCGCTGACGAGCGGCGCGCCCGGCGGTATCGTCGCGTTGCCTTTGCCGCCGAACGTGACCGCGCGTTCGCTGCCTGCGACGAGCTTGCCCGTGCCGTCCGCGAGCGCCACCCGCGCCGCGCCGACGCGCAGCGGTTGCGCGCCGAACTCGTTCGTGAGCCGCAGGCGGATGCGGTCGCCGCCGGCGGAGAGCCGCACGATCTGGCGGATCGTCTGATTCGCGAAACCGGGTGTGGCGGGGAAGCGCGCGGTCGCCGCGCTCGGCGCCAGCGGCGAAGCGCCCCAGCTGCCGACCCACGCTTCGGTCTGCGCCACGGCGGCGAACGGCAGACCGAGCAGCGCGCTCAGGATCAATGCACGGCTACGCATGACGATTCCCCCTCGGAGAATTGCCTAGAGGACCTTGAATATGCGGATGATCACGGCGCCGCTCTCGGCGGCCGGCGTGATCGTGCCGACGAACAGCGTTTTATTGAGCCACTCGTATTTTCCCTGCGGCGCGTGGAAGCGCGGAGTCGTGCGCGCGTAGCCGATGCCGCCGTTCTGCGGCGTGATGATGCCCGGGTTCTCGACCGAGATCACGGCACCGTCGTCGGTCTTGATCGAGTACAGCGAGTTGACCTCGACGACGTTGTCGGGGCGGCCCAATTGCCAGTCGGCGCCGCCGGGCAGCACTTCGCCCTTGATGCCGGCGCCCGCGAACCGGCCGCCGGTGATCGGGATGTAGCGCCGGATGCCGTACTCGCTCGGCCCGACGGTCACGGCGGCCGAGATCGTGACGAACAGCTCCATGACGAGCTCGTTGCCCGGTGCGGCGACGTCGGGAACCGGCCAACGCTTGCCGGCTTCCTCCTGGGCGAGTGCGGATGTCGCGGCGAGCACCGTCACGGCGGCGAGCACTATGGATCTCAAGCCAGGCACGATGTGGTCCTTGTTCTGCTTCCCTGCATCAAGGTTCGACGCGAACGATGCAGCGGCGTTCCTGCCAATCATTGTCGCCTTTCGGTGTCGCGACTTGCTCGCGCGCTTCGACGCGCATGGTCTCATTGGCGATGCCGGCCCCGTGCAGCAGCTTCCTGAGCTCCTGCGCTCGCAGCTCCGGCAGCTCCTGCCGCTCCGTGGCGGACGTGCCGTCGGAGAACAGCACCGCGCCGCGCTGGCAGGTGATCGCAAGCTTCGCGTTGGGCTGCGAGCTCGCGTACTCGTAGATGCGGCTCAACGTGCCCGCATGCCGCCCGCCGACGACCATGTCGAAGTCGTAGTACAGCGTGAAGTCCTGTGCGCCAGTGAGCGGAGCGGGCGCCGTTCGCGGCGTGCCGGGGGCCGCGTCGAACGCAAGCCGGCCGCCGCTCGGCCCCGGCGGCCGCGGCGCGAACGGCACCGTGTACTGTTCCTCGGCCGGCAGAATCGTGTTGCACGTGCCGTCGAGCTCGGCGAGCGGCGAAATCTTCAGCGGCTCGAGCACGATGCCGCCGCAAATCCGCGGGCCGTCCTTCACCGTGCCCTCGACGAGGACCTTGTGGCCGAGCAGCGGCGGATGAAACTCCGCGCTCACGTCCGTCTGGATGCCGAGGTAGTACAGCTCGCCGTGATACTCGGCGAGCCAGCACGGCACCGTCGGCGTGTCGCGCACGATGGGGCAGCTCACGAAGTTGCGGTGATTCGCGGGCGGCTGCGCGGCGCCGGCGGCGAGCGTGAACGCGACGCATGCGGCGGACGACCAGCGCGCGGCGCTCATAGCGTGGCCAGGAAGTTCACGAGATCCTGCTTCTCCGCGTCGCTGTATTGAATGTTGAAGCGCCGGTCGTAGAAGTCGACGAGCTCGCGCAGCGTGGCTGCCGAGCCGTTCGAGAAGTACGGCGGCCGCGCCGCAAGACCGCGGAACTGTTGCAGCACGATCGTGCCGACGTCGTTGCAGCGGCCCGTGATCAGCGCGCGCCCGGGATCCTGCCTATAGATCACACGACCGAGAAACGGGTGCGGCGCCGGCGCCTTGTCGCACGTGATCCTGAACAGCGGCATCTCCGGCTTTTCTTTCGCCCAGGGTGAGAGAGGCTTCTCCGTGGCCCACGGCAGGTTCGTCGTGCCGATGTCCATCCAGCCGTTCGCCGTGTCCATGCCCGTCATGTGCATGCCGTGGCACGTGGAGCACGTGCGCTTGATCGGATTGCCGAGGCCCACCGTGTTGATGTGCATCGCGTCCTTGATCCAGAACGTGCGGAAGAAGAACACGTCGTGGCCGCGCGCGATGGATTCACGCGCGGCGGCCTGGGCGTCGTGCGTTGCGTTGCCGTCGCGCGGCAGCGACCGCCACACGTCGCCGATGGGAAACACGTACGCCGTGGTGTTGTTGCCGAGCACGGATGTGCGGCCGGTCGCGAGCGCCCGCGGGCCGAGCGCGGGCGGCCCACCCTGCTCGGTCAAGTCGCCGGCTTTCCCGTCCCAGTCCTGGGCGGCGTAGATCTGGCTCTCGAAGGCGACGAGCCGCTCGAGCACGCCGGCCGCGGGAGGCTCCGGCATCTCGAGGTGCGTGAGCGCCGCGGAAACGGCCTGCGTCGTGAGCGTCGGCTCGCGCGCGTCGGCCATCATGTTCATGTTCACGAGCTTGCCGCTCGCCGGGTCGCGTTGCGCGGGGCGCGAGTCCTTCAAGCTGAACGGCGTGACGCCGAATTCCGCGGCAGTCACGTATTTGAGATTCGCAACCGGACGCGGCCGGCGATACACCGACACCGTCGGTGTCGGGCTCTTCAGTCCGTACTGCGGGTGCGTGTTGCAACCGGTGGGATCGCGAACGACTTCGAGTGTGAACTCGGGCTCGATCACGGAGCCGTCCCGCGCACGCGGAGGCCATGGCAGGAACACACGGAACAGTCCGCGATCGAGCAGCAGCGAATGCGACGCGCGCTCGGCTTGCGGCAAATGCGGGCAGTTCGAGCCGTCGATGGCTGCGAAGAGCGGATCCTTGCCGTTCGTCGCATCCCAGCGGCTGCGAGCGCTGTCGACCGACAGGCTCATCGCATCGGCCGGCTGATGGCAGGTGACACAAGCGCGACCGTTCGTGCCGAGCGCCTGGAAGAACGGTTGAGTGCGCGTTTCGACTGCACCGCCGCTGTTCAACAGGCCGAGTTGGCCGAATTCGTTGGAATACGATGTCGCGGCCGGCAGGATGCGGTTGTCACCGGGCGGCCACCATTGCCTCACTGCACTGGGGCGCTCCGCGAATGCGAGGCCGGCGACGGCGACCGCGAGGGCCGCCGTGGCGCTCGCGAGACGCGCTGCTGAACGTGGCATCGCAGCATCTTGTCAGTCGCGCACGGCACAGGCAAGGAAGGGCCCGCACCCGGGAAGTGCGGGCCCGTGTCGTCGAGAACTACGCGGCTTGCCGTGCGGCCGCGGGCGCAGGCGCGTTGGCCTCCAGGGCGACCGCAAGCCCGTGGATCACCGCGGCGATCCGGACCGCGCTCTGCACGCCCTCGGCGGTCACGCCGGCCCTGCGCACGACCTTCTCGTGCGCCGCCATGCACGAGCCGCAGCCGTTGATCGCGGAGACGGCCAGCGAGTACAGCTCGAAGTCGGTCTTGTCGATGCCGGGGTTGCCGATCACGTTCATGCGCAGCCGCGCCGGAAGCTTCGCGTACTCGTCGTTGCCGACGAGGTGCGTGAACCGGTAATACACGTTGTTCATGCCCATGATCGTGGCGGCCGCGCGAGCGGCGTTCACGTGCGCGGCGTCGAGCACCGAGCCCGCCTGTGCTTCGATCTCCGCGAGCAGCGTCGCGTTGCGCGCGGCGACGGCCGAAGCGAGCGCGACGCCCGCGATCTGCTCCGCGCTGAGCGCGGGCGAACCCTCGACCGACAACACGGTGCCGAGATTGAGCTTCAAGTCGCGCGCGTGCTCCGGGATCAGGTTCTTCAGGTTCGTGAAGTCCATGTCGTCCTCCTGCGTGAAGCCGTTACGCGGCCTTCAGCGTCTGGTCGCCCGGCTTCCAGTTGCACGGGCAGAGCTCGTCCGTCTGCAGCGCGTCCAGAACGCGCAGCACTTCGTTCACGTTGCGGCCGACGTTCATGTCGGTGACGGACGCGAAACGGATGATGCCCTGCGGGTCCACGATGAACGTCGCGCGCTTCGCTACGCCTTCCTCGTCGAGCACGCCGAGTGCACCGCTCAGATCCTTGCGGATGTCGGCGAGCATCGGGAACGGCAGGCCGCGCAGATCCTCGTGATCCTTGCGCCACGCGAGGTGCACGAACTCGCTGTCGACGGAGGCGCCGAGCACCTGCGCGTCGCGATCGGCGAAGTCGCCGTTCTTGCGACCGAACTCCGCGATCTCCGTGGGACACACGAACGTGAAATCCTTGGGCCAGAAGAACAGCACGAGCCACTTGCCGGCATACGTCTGGTTGTCGATCGTCGTGAAAGCGGTGTTGAGATCCTCGGACACGGTGGCCTTCAACGAAAACTGCGGGAGACGGTCGCCTACGGTAAGCATTGATCGATCCTCCATGGTGGATGGGTATGTGAGCCAGTGACGTGATGGTGAGGGCAGGGCGGCAACCCCGCCAGCGGAATATATCGATCGGTGCGATCGACGGCGTAGATGATGGTTACCCGCTGCGCTTGCCGCCAAGCCGCTCGCTGACGCCGGGACATCGATGCTTTACGCTCGTGCTCACACCGACCCCCCGAACGGCTCACGAACCGTGCGTAACGCGCCCGGTCGCGATGGCAACGAGATGGGCTATTCGTGTTTTCGTTAAATGCCGGTAATGGCTTTGTCGGGGCTTTTCAGATAGCGTGCGGGTCTTTCGTGCCCCCTGTCGGCACAAGGAGTATCTTCCATGCGCATCGCCACGCTTGCCCTCGTGCTAACGTGCGGCTTGTCCTTCGTCACTTCTCTCGAGGCTCAGGATTTGAAAACCGACCAGGACAAGACCTTCTATGCGCTAGGGCTCGCCATCGGCGGCAACATCAAGGAGTTCAAGCTGACACCCGCGGAACTCGCGCTTGTGACGGCTGGCATGAACGACTCGGTGCTCGGCAAGCAGGCCAAGGTCGATCTGAATACGTACGGCCCGAAGATTCAGGGCATCGCCACGGAGCGCGCCGCGCAGGCCGCGACGGCCGAGAAGCAGGCGGCAGGCGAGTTCATCTCGAAGATGGCGAAAGAACCGAACGCGCAGCGCAGCCAGTCCGGCATGATCTACATTCCGGTGAAGGAAGGCACGGGCGCGAGCCCGACCGCGACGAGCAAGGTCAAGGTGCATTATCACGGCACGCTGCGTGACGGCACGGTGTTCGACAGCTCGGTGCAGCGCGGCCAGCCGATCTCGTTCCCGTTGAACGGCGTCATTCCGTGCTGGACGGAAGGCGTGCAGAAGATGAAGGTCGGCGGCAAGGCGAAGCTCGTGTGCCCGTCGGACACTGCGTACGGCGACCAGGGATCGGGCCCGATCCCCGGCGGCGCCACCCTCGTCTTCGAAGTCGAGCTCATCGACATCGAGAAAGACGCTCCCGCTCCCGCCCCCGCCGGTCGCTAACGACGCGACCGGTTCCGGCCGGTGTCCCGCAAGGGCCCTCTCACGCGCGCATCACGGTTGGCACCTCGCGGAATGCGGCGGCGCGGAAAACGAGCGATGACGCAACGTTATTTCAGGGCCGCTTCGAGCTCGCGGAGCTTGGCTTTGACGACTTGGGCGTTGTCGCGGCCCATGCGGATCAGCACTTTCTGGCCGGCGGAAAGTTTCTCCAGACGCTCGTCCGCGTACTTGTACTGCACGCCCGGCTGCGTGAGCTTGATCTCGAGCGGCGCATCCGGCGTCGCGAGCAGATGGCGAATGACTTCGAGCAGCCGCGCGTTGAACACGCTGTTCGGATGCCCGAGCTCTTCGTATGCCTGCTGAAACAACGGCTGCATGCCGCGATACATGGCGACGAGTGTCTTCGTGTCGAGCTTGCGCACGACGGCGATCAGCGGCGCGTAGCGCGCGTAATTTTCCGGCGACAGCGTCAACGTCTCGTCGGTGCCCGCGGTCGCAAATGCACCTTGCGTGGGCTTGAGCGGACGCTGCGTCATCGCCATCTGCTGGCGCGGCGCGTTGTCGATCGTGACGACGATGTTGCGGATCAGGCGATCGGGCACGACGAACTGCATGATCGCTTCTTGGCCCACGAGCTCCGTGAGACCGCCCGCGATCTCAGCGTCGCTTTCGTCGAGCTTCGGCAGCGGGAGGGAGCGCTCGGGCGCCGGCGGCGCGCTCGGAGCGACCGGCGACTCGGCCGGTTGCTGGACGGGTGACGCGGTGTCGGCAACGGGCGTCGTAGTCGTCGTGTCGTGGCCGCGGAGGAAGTACAGACCGATTCCGCCCACGATCAAAACGGCGCCGGCGCCGAGCACCCAGGGCCAAAACCAATCCTTTCTGCGGGAGATCTCGTCGTACCCTTGATCGCTCACCACTGACTCCTTGCCGGATCTCCGTGCGGTGAAAAATCGCGTGCCCAGTACGGCATGCGATTCGCTTTGCCAGATCTTCCAATCTTACCCGCCCCGCCGCCGGTCTCAACCAAGTTTGCCGCTAGAATGCCCCCGCGATGGAGGAATTCGACTACATCATCGTCGGCGGCGGCACCGCGGGCTGTGTGCTTGCGAATCGGCTGTCGGCCGATTCTGGCGTGCGCGTCCTCCTGCTCGAAGCCGGCGGCAAGGACGACTACTTCTGGATTCACGTCCCGGTTGGCTATCTCTACACAATCGGCAATCCGCGCACCGATTGGTGCTTCACGACGGAGCCCGACCCCGGATTGAACGGCCGCAGCATCGGCTACGCGCGCGGCAAAGTCCTGGGCGGCTGCTCCTCGATCAATGCCATGATCTACATGCGGGGCCAACGTACGGACTATGACCATTGGGCCGCGCAAGGGTTGCGCGGCTGGTCGTGGGACGACGTGCTGCCAGTGTTCAAGCGCTCGGAGGACTATCAGCACGGCGCGGACGAATTTCACGGCGCGGGCGGCGAGCTGCGCGTCGAGGAGCGGCGCGTGAGCTGGGAGATACTCGACGCCTGGCGGGACGCGGCGGAGGAGTGCGGGATCCCGAAGATCGCCGAGTTCAACCGCGGCGACAATTTCGGCAGCGCGTACTTCCAGATGAACCAGCGGCGCGGTGTGCGGTGGAACGGCACGAAGGCGTTCCTGCGGCCGGTCCTGTCGCGGCCGAATCTGTCGGTGCTGACGCATGCGCTCGTCGAACGCGTACGGCTCGAGTCGCGCGAAGGCCGGCCGTGCGCGACGGGCGTGGACGTGCGGATCGAGGGCGCCGCCGTGACCTCGATCCAGGCGCGTCGCGAGGTGTTGCTCGCGGCGGGCTCGATCGGCTCGCCGCAGCTGCTGCAGCTCTCCGGCGTAGGGCCGCCCGACCTGCTGCGCGCGCACGGCGTCGAAGTGCGCCACGCGCTGCCCGGCGTCGGAGCTAATCTGCACGACCATCTGCAGATCCGCTCGATCTACAAGGTGCGAAACACGGTCACGCTGAATCGCCGCGCACGCACGCGCTTTGGCCAGGCGCGCATGGCGCTCGAGTACGCGCTGCTGCGCACCGGGCCGCTCACGATGCCGCCTTCGCAGCTTGGCGCATTCGCGAAGAGCGATCCCGCGCAGCCGTATGCGAACATCGAATGGCACGTGCAGCCGCTGTCGCTCGACAAGTTCGGGTCGCCGCTGCACAGGTACGACGCGCTCACGCCGTCCGTGTGCAATCTGCAGCCGACGAGCCGCGGCCACGTGCGCATCAAGAGCCCCGATCCCGCGGCCGCGCCCGCCATCACGCTGAACTATCTGGCGACGGACGAGGATCGGCGTGTGGCGGCGGCCGGGCTGCGGTTCACGCGCCGCATCATGGCGGCGCGGGCGTTGGCGCGGTTCGAGCCCGAGGAGACGTTGCCCGGACCTGCGCTGCAGACCGAAGGCGAGCTGCAACGGGCGGCCGGCGATCTCGGCACGACGATCTTTCACCCCGTCGGCACGTGCCGCATGGGCGTCGATGCGCGCGCGGTCGTCGACGACCGGCTGCGCGTGCATGGCGTTGCGGGATTGCGCGTGATCGACGCTTCGATCATGCCGCGCATCACGTCGGGTAACACGAATGCGCCGACCGTCATGATCGCGGAGCAGGGCGCCGCGTTCATCCGCCGCAACGCGACTTGAGAAGATGTCAGGCTTTGCGTTCCTGAACGGGGGTGCTCGCGAACGCCCCACCCGAGGTTGTGCCACGGCGACGCCGCTGTATGAGGCCCCTCGCGGAACGCGCCGGAAATCGGAGCTGTTTTCTTGAAATCCGACGCTGTTTTCTTAACCGAACAGCTCGTCGATCTGGTCCGTCGGCGGCAACTCGTCGAACTGCGGCCAGGTGTCGGTGATCTCGTCCCACGGCGCCTTCGACGCGACGAAGATGTGCGCCATCGGCAGCGGCGCGAGCGAGCTGTCGATCGACCCGACCGGCAGCAGCGCGACGCGAACCTCGTGCGACACGCCCGGCACCAGTCCGCCGCACTCCGCGCAGAAGCTCGTGGAATAGCTGTGCGGCTGCTGCATGCGATAGGTGGAGATGCGGTCGCGGCCGCGCGTCCAGCGGAAGCTCTGGCGCGGCACGAACGTGGTGCTCGCGAACGCGGTGCCGAAGCTGCGCCGGCACAGCGAGCAATGACAGCAGACGATGCGCCGTGGCGAGCTCGTCGCCTCGTACGCGATCGTGCCGCACAGGCAGCTGCCGCTCACGCGTTCGCTGCCGCTCGTGGACGGCAATTGCAGCGGAGGAGCCAGCGGCAAGTCGAGCCCGGGCGGATACGCCTGGAACTGCGGCAACGAGTCCGTGATCGTGTCGAAGGAGGCCTTCGAGCCCACGAAAATGTGGGTCCGGGGTCTCGCGCCGAGGTCGCCTTCCACGAGCCCGGCCGGGACGTGCATCACCTCGGGGTCGTGCGATTCCGCGGGAACGACCGACCCGCAACGCCGGCAGTACGGCCGCTCGAACGCGCCGCTCGCGCGGAAGTGGTTGATGTGATCGTGTCCGGTGAGCCAGCGGAAACGCTCGCGGGGCACGCCGACGCCCGTGCCGTAGAGCCCCCCGCTGTGCTTGCGGCACATCGTGCAATGGCAGTGGGCGAACCAACGATAAGGCGGCGCAATCTCGAACGTAATGGCGCCGCACAGGCAGGCGCCGCGCTTCGTGTCGTTCATTTCCGAGAGACCTGACTTTGAGGGGCTGGCGGCGGGGTGAGACTCAAGGCGATTCTTCGCATGTGCACGAGCGGCGGTCAAGGTCAACCGAAAGGTTCAGGGAACGTTCAGACTCCATGCGCTAAGGTACTCTGAAGGCGCCGTCCGGGCACCATGAGGTCGCCGGGACGGACGAAAGGGGCAGAGGAGAATGGTCATGCGTGGATGGATACTTGCGGTCGTGGGTGCGGCGGCGCTGGCGAGTTTGCCGGCTCATGCCGACCATCGTCACCATTACTACCCGCGGCCATACGTGAGCTTCGGCTACGGATTCGGCTCGCCGTTCTACCCCTGGGGTTACTACGATCCGTGGTACTCGCCGTGGTATGGCCCGCGCGTCGGCGTCGGCGTCCGCGTGGACGGCAACCGCGCTCGAGTGAAGGAGCAGGCGGCGGACCCGAAGGCACTGAAGCTTTATGTCTACCCGTCCGCGGGTCAGACGGAAGCGCAATTGAGCGAGGACCGCTACCAGTGCCACACGTGGGCCGCGGATCAGTCCGGCTACGACCCCACGCTCGGCGCGAAGCGTCGCGAGGACGCGGACAACTACACGCGCGCATTCACGGCGTGCATGGAAGGTCGCAACTATGTGGTCAAGTAGCCGGTACACGCGCGCGCTGATCGCCGCCGCGGCGGCGGTCGCGAGCGTCGGCGCGGCGGTGGCGGCCGAGGATCTCGCGGCGCTGCGCGTCGAGCCGCAGCGCGGCCAGTCCGCGGACCAGATGCGCCGGGACCGCTACGAGTGCCACAACTGGGCCGTCGAGCAGACCGGCCAGCAGCCGACCGCGGTCTCCGAGGATCGTGAAGAGCCGAGCGACGCCAAGCGCGACAGGCGCGCCGAGCGTGCGAGCCGCGCCATCATGGGCGCCGCGCTCGGCAGCATCGTGGGCGGTATCGCCGGCTCCGGCCGGGGGTGGCGGCACGAGAACGACGCCGTGCTGACGGGCGCCGCCGTGGGCGCGGGCGTCGGAGCTGCGACGGCCGGCAAGTCGCGCGACAAGGACAAAGCGGAACCCGCGCCGCATCCGAGCGAGTACCTGCGCGCTCTGACGGCGTGCCTCGAAGGCCGCGGCTACACGGTCACGCTGCCGAGCCCGCCGGCCGTCACGCGCCGCTGATCCTCAGCGTTCCGGTAGCGGAATGAACTCGTCGTCGCCCGGCACTTTGCCGAAGCGACCGGCCGTCCAGTCGCGCTTGGCCTCCTCGATGCGCTCCTTCGAGCTCGACACGAAATTCCACCAGATGTGACGCGGGCCGACGGGCTCGCCGCCGACGATCATCACGCGGCTCGGCTCGCTCGCACGCAGGCGAACGTCGGCGCCGGTGCGTGCGACGGCCATCGTGCCTTCGCCGTACGTCCGCTCCGCGACGGTGACTGAGCCTTCGACGACGTACGCGGCGCGCTCGCTCGCGTCGTCCGGCAGTGCGAGATCGGCGCCCCGGTCGAGGCTCACCTCGAGATACAGCGTTGGTGAGTACGTGGCGACGGGCGACCGCGCGCCGTACGCGCTGCCCATGATCACGCGAACCGTCGCGCCGCCGATCTCAAGCTCCGGCAGCGACGCGGCCGGATAGTGGATGAAGCTCGGCTCCATCTCTTCCATGTCGAGCGGCAACGCGATCCACGATTGAATGCCATGCAGGTGCGACGTCACGGCGATGTCGTCGCTCGCGCGTTCCGAATGCACGATGCCGCGACCGGCCGTCATCAGGTTAACCGCGCCTTGCTGGATCAACTGTGCGTAACCCAAGCTGTCGCGATGCATGATCTCTCCCTCGAACAGGTACGTGATCGTCGCGAGCCCGATGTGCGGGTGTGGCCGCACGGCGATGCCTTTCCCGGGAGGAAACACCGCGGGGCCCATGTGGTCGAGGAACACGAACGGCCCGACCATGCGCCGCTCAGCCGCGGGCAGCACCCGCCGCACGTCGAACTCGCCCAGGCTGCGGATCCTGGGCTCGATCGTTAGGTCGATCGGAGAAGCGGTGGTCATCGGGCCTCCTGCCTGCGGGTTCACGGCGCATAATGGCACACGGCCGGCAAGCGCGGCCGGCCAGTGCGCAGGTGCCCGATGCAATCGAAATCGATCGTCTACGCGTTCGCGGCGGTGTGGGTGGTGCTGTTCGTGACGTCGTTCGTCGTCGTGCGCGCGGTTGCGCCCGAGGACGACGACCAGTTGCGGCGCTTGAGCCGCCTCGCGTCGTTCCTGACCTGGCAGCTCGCGGCGCTGTTCGTCGCGGCGATCTCCGCGTTCCTGGCGCAACGTGCGATCGCGCGCGGCAGCGAAGGGTTTCGCCTGCCCGGTTATGGGCCGTTCGCCCTCAGCCTGTTCGTGATCCTCGCCTTCGTCGGCATCGTTGCGTATCGCGTGTGGCTGCAGCCGCTGGTCGCGGCATGGTTCGGTATCGCCTAGCGCCGTTGGCCGATCGGCCCCGGGTTGTCGGGCGCGACGAAGATGCGGTGGATGTGGCGTTCCTTGATGAGCCAGCGGCCGTCGGCCCCGCGCTCGTACGCGTCCACGAAGTCGGCGACGAGAATCGGCACGGCGGGAGACAGCGGCGGCTCTCCGTAGGCGGCGAACGTCATGCACACGCAAGTGCCGTGCGCCTTCGTCGCGCCGTCGATCGTGAGTTTCAGGCCGGAGTACATGTGCCGCGCCGTGCGAACCTCCGTTGCCGAACGGCTGCGAAACACTTTCTCGAGCTCCGCTTTGCCGCGCGACACGCGGCTGCCGTGCGTGTAGTAGATGTCCTCGGCGAACAGCGCGAGCAGCGCGTCGACCTCGTTGTGGTCGAGGTGGTAGCAGAACGCGGTGTTCAGATCCTCGAGCGCGACGCGGATCCGGAGCTTCTCGATCTCGTCTAGCGGAGGCGCCACGCGCCCATCTCCTTGTCCTCGATCACGACGGGGCTCTCCTGCGTGCCGAGGCCCTCGATCGTGATCTCGACGGGGCCCGCCACATTCTGAAAGTTCGACGTGTGGATCGACTTGCGCGTTGCGCCCGGCTTGAACGCGGTGCCGAGCGAAACGATGTCGCCGGGCCAGAGCGTGTGGAAATGGCTGATGAAGCTCAGCACTTCCGCCACCTTGTAGTTGTAGTAGCGCGTGCTGTCTTCGGCGATGACCTCGCCGCCGACCTTGCACTGCACGGTTAGGTCGTCGGGATTCGGAATCTCGTCTTTTGTGACGAGCCACGGGCCCATGACGCCGAAGGTGTCGCTGCCCTTGTAGCGGCCCGCGTACGATAAGTGTTGCTCGACGCGCTCCGTCTCGTTCGGATTGTCCTTCTTCTGATAGAGCGCGTAGTAGTGGAAGCGGTCTTCGTTGCGCATGCCGTTGCCGGTCACATCGTCGAAGATCGTGTAGCCGAAGACGTAGTCCAGCGCGTCCGCGGCGGCGACGTCGCGCATCTGGCGGCCGATCACGACCGCGAGCTCGGGCTCGGGATGCACGCTGCCGTAGTAGCGGCGGATACGGATCGGCTGGCGGTGGCCTACGAGGCACGAAGCCGGCTTCAGGAAGAAGGCCGGGTGATCGGGCGCGCTGACCTTGCGCTCGTTGCTCGCCGAGTTGTTCATGGCCACGGCGCAGATCTTGAGCGGCCAACGCACGGGCGGATACCACGCGCTGACTTCGGCGGCCGGTATGCGAGCCACGGTCTCGTCGCCGCGGATCGCTTCGAGCGACGCCGCCATCGCCTTGCGCAGCGGCTCCCCGCCCATGATCACGTCGGGCATGTGAACCCCGGCCGGCGACGCCGGTCTACCCGGCAACGACGAGATGCCCACGAGCTCCCCGGGCGCGATTTCGGCGGCGACCATGTCGCGGCCGCGGTATTGGATGCTGGCGAGTTTCATGGCCGCGATCTTACAGCAGCCGGTGCGTGGCTGAGCCGAAAGACCCATGACGCAACCAGCGCGGGAAGGGCGTCGCTCGTTGACCGAGCCCGCCTGCTAACCTTTGGAAATGGCACACGAGGCAGACAACCCGCGAATGAACGAAGAGCCGCAGAGTGACGACGCGCGTGTCGCGGAGCTCGGTGCGTGGGCTCGCTCGAGCCTCGCGAAGAACGACACTGAACGCGCGGCACCGTCGGGCGACGTCGACGGCGCAAGAGCGCTCGGCAGCGTGGTTGCGGAGCGGTACATCCTGAAGGCGTATCTCGGTAGAGGACGGCTGGGCGAGGTCTACAGAGCCGTCGACCGCTTGCTTTCGGATCCTGCAATCGCGCAGGAGCATTCCGTTGCGCTGCAGCTGCTGCATCGGCGACTGTCTCAGCAAACGCCGTTGCTGCAGAAGCTCGAGAGCGCTTACGAGCAACCGCATCTGTGGGCGCATCCGAACGTGCTGCGCGTGAACGGGTTCGGGTGCGATCGCGGCCAGTATTTTCTCGCTACGGAGCTGCTCGACGGCCTTTCGTTGCGGGCAGTGCTGGACGGAGAGCCGTCCATGGCGTTGTCGGAACGCGAGACGCTCGCGGTGCTGCGCGGTGTCGGCGACGCTCTGAAGTATGCACACGCGAAAGGGGCGATCCACGGGGACATCCGGCCGGAGAACGTCTTCATCACGAGCGACCGCGCGATCAAGGTGCTCGACTTGTTTCCCGCCAGCCCGCCGCGCACGCTGCCGTTTTTCGTCGAGGACGCGCAGCCGGGCGGTCTCGCGACAGCCGACGAGCGCGACGACGTCTACGGCCTGGCGTGTCTCGCGTACGAGCTGTTCGCGGGCAGGCACCCTTACAACGCGAGCTCGCCGCTCGAGGCGGCAAACGCCGGGCTCGCTCTCGCGCCGATCATGCAGATCTCGGAAAGAAGGTGGCTCGCGATCGCACGCGCTCTCGCGCTCCGCCGCGACGAGCGTACCCCGAGCGTGTCCGCATTTCTGCACGAGATCGGCGTCGTGGGCGACGAGACGCTGCGACCCGCACGCGACAAGGTCGACGTTGCGGGTGCCGCGCCGCCTCCTACGCCTCCGCCAGCGACACCCGTCCCGCCCATGCGAGCGCAGGATGACGACGTGCCGATCGTCGGCGGCTACTCTGGCGCCGCGTCGGATGGCTGGCGCCCGCCGCCGCTGCCGTCCTCGACCGAGCTTCCCCCGAGTCGCAACGAAGCTCGCTGGGATGCCGACCCGTACGACCTCGAGGGTTACGCGGAGCCTCCCACGCGCAGGACTCGCCGTGCGCTGGAGGTCGCGCTCGTTCTGCTGCTTGCCGCGGCGGTTGTTGCCGGTGCGTACTGGAACTCGAGGACGCTGCGGGAGCGCTCGGGCGCGTGGCTCGCCGCTGTGCAGAACGCGCTCCGCCGTAACTCGGACGAGTCGCGCGCGCGCGAGCCCGAGCCAGAGGTGGTGGCCGTCGCGCCATCCACCGCGCCGCCCACGGTCGAAGCGCCGAAGGAACAGGTCGCTCCCACCGAGCGCACACAGCCGAAACCGCCGGCTCCCGCAGAGCGCGCGCCGCCGGTGCCGGCTGCCGCCGAACGCGCGCCGCCGGTGCCGGCTGCCGCCGAGCGCGGCGCTGTGCACAGTGCTCCGACGCAGGAGCCTGCGGCCGACGTCGCCCGCGCGGCTGCGCCTGCCGCCGTTCCGGCCGAAGCCAACGCGCCCGAGAGCTTCGAGTTCGCGTCCCCTGCGGCTTCGGTCGCGGAGAGTCGGGGCTTCGCATTGGTCGAAATCCGCCGTCACGGTGGAAGCCTGGGTCCATCGTCCGCCGTGTGGTGGACGAGCGATGGCACGGCGACCGCCCCTGCCGATTACGTGGGCTTCGGAGCCACGATCCAGAAGTTCGCGGCGGGCGAGACGACGCGCACGATACGCATCCCCATCGTGCGTGACTCGAAGCGCGAAGGCCGCAAGAGCTTCTTCGTGAACTTGCGGGGCCGGGAGCTGCCGGTGGGGCGTCACGAGCCGCCGCAACGCGTCGAGATCGTCATCAGCGACGACGACTGACGCCGTCAGCATGCGGCCGCCCCGGACCTCGTGCGCGACGCGTGCTAGGTTCCGCTGCCATTCGACCGAACCCGGGGGCATCGATGATCGGTCACCGCGCTGCATTGCTGATCGCCGCCATCGCTTGCGCATGGGGTAGCGCGCGCGCGCAGACGTTGCCCGCTGCAGCGGCCGGCGCCGCCTCGCCGCAGCTGCTCGACGTGCAGGGCGGCAAGATACGCGTCGTCACCATCGCTACCGGGCTTGTCCATCCATGGAGCCTCGCGTTCCTGCCCGACGGCAAGACGCTGCTCGTCGCCGAAGCCGGCCGCGTTCGCGTGATCCGCGACGGCATGCTCGACACCGCGCCCGCGTATACCGTGCCCGCCGGCACCTCTAAGCAGAACAACGACGTTCTCAAATGGATCGCGTTGCATCCGAAGTTCGCCGACAACAGGCTCGTGTACTTCTCGTATCCGATCAGCGGCGAGAAGGGCACGACGCTCGCCGTCGCGCGCGGCAAGTTCGACGGCAAGAAGATCGACGGCGTGAAGCAGATCTTCGTCGCCGACGCGTGGGAGACCAGCGGCAACATGGGCGGCAAGCTGCTGTTCGGCCCCGACGGCACGCTGTACGTCACCGTCGGCGATCGCGATCGCCTCTGCTGCACCGGCACCGAGGACAACAGCCTGCGCATGAAAGCGCAGAGTCTCATGAGCGACGCTGGCAAGACGCTGCGCATCAACGACGACGGATCGATTCCGACGAACAACCCGTTCGTCGGGCGAGCAGATGCGAAGCCGGAGATTTTCACGTACGGGCATCGCAACGGTTACGGCCTCGCATTCAATCCGGAGACCGGCGTGCTGTGGCAGGCCGAGATCGGGCCAATGGGCGGCGACAAGGTCAACATTCTCGAGGCGGGCCACAACTACGGCTGGCCGCTCGTGACGATGGGCCGCAACTACACCGGCTCGCAGCCCGGGTACCATCGCGACGGCATGGACGATCCGCGCATGTTCTGGGTGCCATCGATCAGCCCGTCGAGCCTCGCGTTCTACACGGGCGACAAGTTCCCGCGCTGGAAGGGCAGCATGCTCGTCGGCTCGCTGAATGGGCTGGCGCTGCAGCGTGTGTCGTTCAATCAGCCGTCGCAGGCCGAGCGGCGCGAGCCGCTGCTCCGCCCGCTGAACGTGCGCATTCGCGACGTGCAGCAGAGCCCGGACGGGTATCTCTACGTCGCGACGGAGCTGCGCTCCGCCGGCACGGCGGCCGACGGCACCGTGCAGAGGCTCGAGCCGGCCGAAGGGTTCTAGGCCGGACGCGCGACGTCAGCGCTGGGAGAGCGCTTCGATGTCGTCCGTCGCCTTGCGCAATATCTCGGCGATCTTCGCGGTGCGCTCGCTGTCCGGGCCGCTGCGCCAGGCATCCCTGAACACGCGCTTCGCGAGCTTCGCGAATGCCGTGTTCACGTCGCCGACGGCGCCACCGGCGACACCATGCATGGCTTCGCGCAGGCGTTCGCCGATGTTCGAGAGCACGTCCTCGTTCTCATCGAGGTAGCGCTCGCCCTCGGGTGTGACGTGATAGACCTTCTTGCCGTCCTCTTCGACGATGCGCACGTAGCCCTGGTCCTCGAGCAGCTGGAGCGTGGGGTACACGGTGCCTGCGGACGGCGTGTAGTGCCCACCCATGCGCTCCTCCAGCGCTTTCATGATTTCGTACCCGTGCCGCGGCTTTTCGCGGATCAGCCGCAGGATCACGAGCCGCATCTCGCCGGATTCGAACCAGCGGCCATGCCGGTGGCGCCGCGGCCCACCCGGGCCGAAAAAGCCAGGTCCCGCGCCGAAAAAGTCGCCGAAATGGGCCCAGTCCTTGCGTCGCATCGTTATCTCCCGATAGATCGTGAGTTATATCGCACGACGTATCGTGCGATATATCGGAGGCGCGCGCAAGCCGTTGCCTGGAAGGGCTCGCGTGGGGTGGATCAAAGCCAGCGGCGAACGTGGGTTTTGTAGCGGCGAAACTCTTCGCCGAACACCGCTTCGAGCTGCCGCTCTTCCATCGGTATGACGTGGCAATGCATCGCGTAGAGCGGCACCGCGAGCAGCGGTATCGCCCATCCGGACGCCAGCAACGCCGCAAGGCCGAGATACGCGAGCGTGAGGCCCACGTACATCGGGTTGCGCGTCCAGCGATAGGCGCCGCGGACCACGAGCGCCGACGAGCGATGGTGAGGCACGATCGTCGTGCGCGAAGTCACGAACAGCGCGATCGCGGACGCGGCGTGAGCGAAACCCGCCACGAGCAGCGCGAGCCCGAGCCAGTGCAGGCCTTCCTGCCACCCAGCAGACGGCTGCGCCAGCGGCCAGCGTCCGTCGAGAAAATGCGCGAGCAGTCACGCCACGACATACAACAGCGGCGGCGGGACGCGCTGCAGGACGATCGACGCCATGCCGTCAGCCGAATCGGGGCAGCAGCGCGAGCGCGTTCGTTCGCTCGACGCGGGCGAGCTCGTCCGCGGAAAAGCCGATCGACTTGAGGCCCGCCACCTGCGGCGGCGACGGCACGAACGGCGCGTCCGTGCCGAACACGATCTGCGATACGCCGACGAGCATCTTCAGCGCCTGCATGTTGACCGGGTTCGTCGACGCGGCGGTGTCGTAGTAGAAGCGCCGCAGATGATGCAGCCGCGAATTCGGCGCCGGCGTCTTCGCGAGATTGTCGGCGCTCATCTCCTGGCCGAGCAGTCGCCCAGCGACGCCGACGAGCGGCCCGCCCGCGTGCGAGAAGATGAAGCGAACGTCCGGACAGCGCGTGGCCGTGTCGCTCACGATCAGGCTCGTGATCGTGCGCATCGTGTCCATCGGGTACTCGAGCATCTGGTTCGGCACCTTCGGCAGCAGGCCGAGGCAGCAGGCCGCGTCCGTCGGATGCACGTAGACGACCGCTTTGCGGCGATTCAGCTCGTCGAGCACCGGCGCGAAACTCGCGTCGCCGAGCCACGCGTTGCCGTAGCTCGTGAGCAGTCCCACACCATCCGCCTTCAGCGTGTCGAGCGCGTACTCGATCTCGCGCAACGTGCCTTCGACGTCGGGCAGCGGCACCACCGCGAACAGGCCGAAGCGGCCTTTGTGATCGCCGACCATCTTTGCGGCCGCGTACTCGTTCATCTCGCGCGCGAGCTTGCGCGCTTCCTGCACGTCGCCGAACCACACGCCGGGCGCCGTGAGCGACATCATCGCCGTCGCGATGCCGAGCTGGTCCATCTGCTCGAGCACGCGCGCCGGAGAGTAATCCTTCCATGCCGCGAAGCCCGGCACCGGCGACGTCGGTGAGTTGCGCGCCGTGAGCATCTGGTAATAGCTCGGCGAGACGAAATGCTGGTGCACGTCGATGCGGCGAGCGGGCGTTTGGCTGAGCAGCGTTCGCGGCAACAGCGAAGCAGAGCCTGCCGCCGCCAGCGCGCCGAGAAACAGGCGGCGACTGCCGTACGTGTCGAACATGATTCCCCCTTCAGTGTTGCCGGCGGCGCCTACGGCCGTGGCTTTCGAAGGTATACCATGGCAACAGGACCGCTGCAGCAGGGGGCACGTCATGGGATGCGCACCGGACCGTTCCGTTCGCTTACACACAAGACGCGTTCAATCGCGTGCCGTCATCCTGGTCGCCTTGCTCGGAGGCTGCGCGGGAGCAGCCGCCGATGAGCTCGCTCCTTTTCCTTCACTCGCAGCGCCTCCCCTCACCGCGGGCGAGACGGTAGAGGAGATCATCGTGCGTGCGCGGTCTCTCGAGCGCCTGCAGCTCGAAGTGTTTCGCGCCGAGCAGGCGTTCTACGACGCGTTCAATGCGGCCAACACCAACCACGAGTTCGACATCTCCTGCGATTTCGGCGCGCCGACAGGCAGCCACATTGCGGTGCGCGTGTGTCGCGCGGCTTTTGTGACGACGCTGGAAGCAAAGGCAGCTCAGGCGTACGCACGCGGCCAAGATCCGTACGTCTACTACTCGATGATGCAGGCGAAGGCGCCGCTGTTACACGACGAGCTACTGAACGTCGCGATGCAGAATCCCGCGGTTCGCGCCGCGCTCGAGCACGTAGGAAGCGCGCGCCAGTCGTTCGATGCGGAGAAAGCGCGGCGCTGCGAAGGCAGAGCGCTGTTTTGCAGGCGCCGCTAGAGCGTGGCGCAAAACTGCACACTGCACGAACCGGCGCGAGGGTCGACGGCGCCGATCGCGCGCCGCCTGCGCGAGTGCAAGCGGCGATATCTGCAGCTCGCCGCGTGGTTGCTTGGCACTGCTTCAGTCGCCGCGGGACAGGAGCCGGTGCCTGCGCCGCCGTTGGACTCGGGTAGCAGCGTCGACGAGGTCATCGTCAGGGCGAAATCGCTGACGCGTTTGCAGAATGAAGCCTTCCGCGCGGAGGAAGCGTTCTACGCTGCGTTCAACGGCACGACCGGCAATCACGAGTTCGACATTCACTGCGAGCGCAGATCGACCTCCGGCGGCAAGATTCTGGAACGAGTCTGTCTCGCGAAGTTCGTCGAGACGCTGGAAGCGGAGGCTGCTCGGGCGTTCTGGTCTGGCGCGCCGCTCCCACAAACCGGCGCCCTGATGAGGGAGAAGGCGAGCAGCTAGAGCTTATCGGCCTCGCCGAACACCACGCGTCCGCCGACGACCGTCAGCAGCGACCGGATCTTCTTGATCGCCTCGTCGGGCACGGCCTTCGCGTCGAAGTAATCGCTCGAAAGCACGACGACGTCGGCGTACTTGCCGGGCTCGATCGTGCCGAGCACGTCCTCTTCGTTCAAAAACCAGCCGTTGGTGGCGGTGTAGAGCTTCAGCGCGTCGTTGCGCTCGAGCGTCTGCCCCGCATTGATCACGTCGCCGCGCGCGTTCTTGCCGGTCACCACGTAATACAGCCCGAGCCACGGATTCATCGGCGAGATCTGCATGCCGTCGGAGCTCATGCCCATTGGGATGCCGCTGTCCTTGAGCAGCTTGAACGGCGGGCCGTTCTGCTGCGCGGTGCCGCTGATGTAGCGCCAGCCGCCGAGCACGCTCGCGCCGCCGCCGAGCGCTTTCAGCTTCGCCACGTACTCGGGCGTGATGAACGGCACGTGCGCGACGACCCAGCGCAGCTGCGTTAGTCCAGGCGCCGGCAGCTCGTTGTTGATGCGCTCCCAGCCGTCGATGATGACCTTGAAGTCGCCGGGCGTCAGCGAGTGGTTCTCATTGCGCCAGCCTGCTTGCGCGACCCGCCGCGTGCCCGCGAGCCACACGTCGCTGGCGTCGCCGAGGATCGGGGCCGCGCTCGCCGTGAACTCGCCGATGCCGACCGTCTTCAACATGCCGTCGCCGAAGTGCGGCAGCGCGTTCTTCAAACGTGCCGTCAGCAGCGGCGTGGCCGCGTCTGTCTCCATGTACAGGTAGTTGATGCGCATGCGCACGAGCATCGCGTGCTCGTCGTGGAGCGCGAGCAGCGCGTCGTAGGCACGGAAGATGTCGAAGTGCGCGGCGGCGTCGCTCGGCGTGCCGGTGGCCGGGAAGCCGCCCTGGTCGAGGTGGGTGGTGAGACCCAAGCTCGCGGCGTAGCGCTCGGCATCGAGCGTGCCGCGCTTCTGGTCGGCGAACGTCTGCCGTTGTCTGAGCTCATAGAGCGCGCGCGTCGTGGGGTTCGGCGTCTGGAAACCGCCGGCGATCGCGCCGTCCTTGCTCACTTCGATGCCCGCTTGCTCGAAGAACCGCTTGCCGAGCGAGTTCGTGACCGACGGGCCGGCGAACGACATCTGGATGTACACGGGATGATTCGGCGCCGCGGCATCGAGCTCGGCGAGCGTCGGGAAGCGCGGCGCGCCGGGCGGCGGCACGAACTGATTGATGTCGAAGCCACCGATCGAGGTGATCCATTCGCCGGCCGGCAGCTCCTTCGCACGCGCCCCGACGAGCGCCTGCACATCGGTAATCGAGGCGGCGGACTCGAGCCGCGTGTCGTGGCCCGGCCGCAAGCCGAGCAGCACGATGTGGTTGTGGTTGTCGATCAGCCCCGGCACCGCCGTGTGACCCTTGAGGTCGATGACCGCCGTGCAGCGCGTGGCGCCGAGCTTGCCGCGGCCGACCGCCACGAACCTGTCGCCGAGCACGCGCGCCGACTCCACGATCTGATCGCGCGCGTCCATCGTGTGGATCTTGCCGTTCGTCAGGAGCACGTCGCGCACGTCCGGGCAAGGCTGGCCGAGAGCCGCCGATGCGCAGCACGCGAGAGCGATGAGGGCGGCGACGCGGAGGGCAAGCGGGCGGTCATGGTTGTTCATGGGAAAAGGGTACTCCAATGCAACGGACGCACTCTCAACGAACGAAATCGACGAGCACTTCGGAACGGGTATCGTCGGAGTGCGCTCCGTTCTTGCCGAACGTCACCTCGCTCCAGGCGATCGCGAAGCCGTCGCGCCATGGACGGATCGCGGGGATAAGGGATTCGGGCTGCGTCGTCGTGATGCGCCGCGCCGGCGCCGCGCTGCTGCCGTCCGCGTTGAACGGCTCGAAGTACACCTCGTAGTCGCGCACGCTGTTGTCCGACCACGTGACGCCGAGCCGATCGCCATTCCAGGCGAGGTACGCGCCGATCGACTCGCCGGAAGTCTTTGTTACGCGTTCCGCATGCGAGACAATGCCACCGTCGAGCTCGGCGACGGTGCCGACGGCGATGTACACCTCGCGGTTGCCGTCCCGTTCGTCGTGCCATGCCAGCGCGGCCCGGTCGCCGGCCAGCGCGAGGTCCGGGTACTTCGAGACGAAGCCGTCGCTCGGCGTCAGCTGCGTTACGCGGCTGCTGCCATGCGCGAGCTTGGCGACGAACAGCTCCTCCGGCGCGGCGGTGGTCGTCGCGTCGTAGACCACGTACGCGGTGCCGTCGTCAGCGATCGCGGCATTCAGGTTCCAGGTCGTCGCGCTTGCGCGCCCGAGAACGACCGGCGCCTCGCGTACGGTGCCGTCGGCGTTCCACCAACCGCCACGAACGGTTTCCGCGCCGGCGTCATCGGCCTCGATCCACGCGCAGAATAGTGCGCCGCCGAACGCCCGCACGACCGGATTGCGCGTGTTGATGCGCGCACCCAAGGCCCGTTGCCAGAGCGTCTTGCCGCCGCGCGCGAACAGTGCCAGCTGCGCGGACTCCTTCGTGTCGGCGGATTTCTCGTACCACGCGATGGCGAGGTCGTCGCCAAGGGTCGCCAGATCCGGCTCGTACGACTGCGCGACCGTGTACGTCACGCGCAGCTCGCCGCCTTTCATGTTCTTGTCGGCGTCGAGCATCCGCACGTAGACCTCGGCGTTGCCGTCGCGCGTGTCGTACCAGCCGATCGCGAGGCCGTCGTCCCAGGTAGCGAGGCTCACCTCGTAGGCGCCGAAGCCGCTGTCGCTGACCTGCTTCGGCGCGTTGCACGCGTATGTCGCGAGCGTGAGTACTGCGGCGGCGGTCGCCTTGACGCGGCTCATCGCGTCGCCGCGGTCGCTGCGTGTGCGGCCAGGACTGCGACTCCGGAAAGCTCGATCAAGCGCAAGACCTCACGCCGACCCCCTCGTCTCGAAAGGCCTGCCGATGACCTCGTTCGGCGGCTCTGCGAGCCCGCCTATCTTGCCACGACTGGCTAGAAGCGCACGCGTACGCCGGCATAGGCGGCCCTGCCGGCGGTATTGAAGCCGATCGCCTCGACGTAGCGTTGATCGGTGACGTTCTCGATGCGACCGAAGACTTCGAGCACCTTCGACAGCGAGTAGCCGAAGGATGCGTCGAGCACCGTGTAGTCGGGCAGCGCCACGTTGCCCACGTCGATCGCATCGCGCGCGAATCGGGCGTTCACGAGGAACCGGATGCGGTCTTCCGAGTGGTACTGGACGCCGATGTTGCCGTACCGCTTCGGACGACGCAGGCGTTGCTGATTGGTGGTATCGACCGTGTCGTTCGCGGTCAGGTTCGCAAGCAGCTCGAGACGGCTGCCGATCGGCAGCGACAGTCCGAGCTCGAGACCCTTCGACTCGCTCTTGCCCTGCGACTGCAGATAGCCGGAAAAGGTGTCCAGATCGAAAAAGATCTCGTCGGTGATGACCTGGTCGAACAGCGTCGCCTCGAAGTGAAGCCGGCTTTTGGTGTCGATGTCGATGCCGAGGTCGTAACCCTTGCTTTCCTCAGGCGACAATGCGAGTCCGGCGGCCGGCGGGAACGCGAACGGGCCGCGGTCGTATTCGATCTCGAACAGGCTCGGCGCGCGGAAGCCAGTGCCGTAGCTCGCGCGATACTTCATTCTGCTGCCGCCCGCGAGGTCGCGTACGAACGCGAGGCTGACGCGGCTGCTCGTGTGCGAACCGAAGTCGTCGTTGTCGTCATAGCGCGCGCCGGCCGTGAAGAACACGCCTTTGGCGAACTCGCCTTCGTATTCGACGTAGTAACCGTCCTGATTCCGCTGCTGATGCTCGCCGCTGGTGACGCGCTCGTCCTGCAGGTCAACGCCATACACCAGCGCGTGGCCGTCGGCGGGCCGATAGCTTCCGGTGTACTCGAATCGGCCGAGCTCGCCGTGTGTGGCGAATGAGCTCAGCCCCTGAGCGAAGTTATCGTGTTGCAAATCGATATCGCTGTACCCGAATGCGTGCGTCACTCTCTTGCCGGCGTACTCGGCTGAGAGCTTGTACGTCGTCTGGTCCGTGGTCGTCGTGCAGTCGTAGAGGGGCGCGAATGTGACTGGGTGCAAACAACCGTCGTATTGCGCCTTCGCGTCGACGTTGTGTGCGACGAGCTGCAGCCGCCAGTCGTTCGGCAGGTTCAAGCCGAGCTTCGTGTGCCACGTCTTGGTGTCGGCGCCGTCGCGGTCGCGAAGCACCGCGTCGGCGGTCTCGGTGTTGAATCCATCGGTCGAAAAATCGTTCACGGAAATGTAGTAGTCGCCCTGCGTGCCGCCTCCTGCGATGCTCGCGTTCACGCGGCCGGTGCCGAGAGAGCCTCCTTCAATCGCGAAGCGGCCGTTCAGCGGGCCCTCGCCGCGGCGTGTCATGAGATTCACGACTCCGCCGGCATCGGCGCCATAGATGAAGCCTTGCGGGCCGCGCAGGATCTCGACTCGCTGCAGGTCGTCGGTGGCGAGCAGGCTGTCGAAGTCGGGGCTCACCTGCGGGCCGCTAGGGTCGACGGCCTTCACCCCGTCGATGATCAGCTGCGTCCGGTAGCCTTCCTCGCCGCGAATGCGTAGCACGGTCTCTTTGCCCGCTCCGCCCGTGTTCGTGACGCCGATTCCGGGCTGGGTACGCAGCAGGTCAGCCAGGCCGTCGTAGCCCCGCAGCTCGATCTCCTGCGAGGCGATGACGGAAACCGCGGTGCCGATCTCGCGTTTCGGCACCGGGATCAGCGTGCCCGTCACGATCATCTCTTCGGGCGGCGCCGGCATCTGAGCACGCAAGCCGGCCGGCGCGGCGACGGTCAGCGATAGAAGCATGAGCGCGCACGGCGCGCGGCCTGTCAGCGGCATGGACATGTGCTCGTTGTATTTCTCTGCGCGATGGGTCCGGGCGTCGATACGGCGCCCAGGCGGGGCACTTTAGCGAAAGTCGCGTGACGCCGATGTAAAAAACGGTTGCCTTAACGGTTATCGCCTGTGGGCGCGGGGGGCGGAAGGCTCAGTCGTTCGTCGGCATCGTGAACTCCGGCCCCCTGCTCGTGCTGCCGGGCCAGCGCTGCATCACGGACTTGTAGCGCGTGTAGAACCGTACGCCTTCCTCGCCGTAGATGTGATGGTCGCCGAACAGGCTGCGCTTCCAGCCACCGAACGAGTGGAACGCCATCGGCACGGGCAAGGGCACGTTGATTCCGACCATGCCGGCCTTGACGCGCCGAGCGAATTCGCGCGCGACGCGGCCATCGCTCGTGAAGCAGGCCGCGCCGTTGCCATATTCGTGCGCGTTCACTAGCTCGAGCGCGGCCGCGAAGTCCGGCGCGCGCACGATCGACAGCACGGGGCCGAAGATCTCCTCGCGGTAGACCCGCATCTCGGGGCGCACGTGATCGAAGAGGCAGGCGCCCAGGAAGAACCCTCGCTCGCGGCCCGGCACTTTCAGGCCGCGGCCGTCGACGACGAGCGTCGCGCCGGCGCGCACGCCTTCCTCGATGTAGCCCTGCACCTTCGTGCGGTGCGCCGCCGTGATCAGGGGCCCCATGTCGGCGCCGGCCGCGTCGCCCGCGTCGACTTTCAGCGCGCGGATCCGCGCGGCGAGCTTGTCGATCAACGCATCGGCCACGCCGCCGACCACGACGGCCACGGAGATCGCCATGCAGCGCTGGCCCGCGGAGCCGTAGCCGGCGCCTACGAGCGCGTCCGCCGCGAGATCGAGATCCGCGTCCGGCATGACGACCATGTGGTTCTTCGCTCCGCCGAGCGCCTGCACGCGTTTACCGTGCCGCGTGCCTTCCGCGTAGATGTATTCGGCGATCGGCGTGGAGCCGACGAAGCTCACGGCAGCCACGTCGGGATGGCCGAGCAGCGCATCGACGGCTTCCTTGTCGCCCTGCACGACGTTCAGCACGCCCGGCGGCAGGCCGGCCCGCTCGAACAGAGCGGCGAGCAGCAGCGACGTGCTCGGATCGCGCTCGCTCGGCTTCAGCACGAACGTGTTGCCGCACGCGATCGCGACGGGAAACATCCACATCGGCACCATGGCCGGGAAATTGAACGGCGTGATACCCGCGCAGACGCCGAGCGGCTGGCGCAGCGACCAGTTGTCGATGCCGCCGCCGACGTTGTCGCTGTGCTGGCCCTTCAGCAGCTGTGGAATGCCGCAGGCGAATTCGACGATCTCGAGACCGCGCGTCAGCTCGCCCCTGGCGTCGCTCAGAGTCTTGCCGTGCTCGCGCGTGATCGATAGCGACAGCGCGTCGAAGTTGGCTTCGATGAGCTCCTTGAACTTGAACAGCACGCGTGCACGCCGCAGCGCGGGCGTGTCGCTCCAGCCGGGCAGCGCCGCGGACGCGGCGGCCACGGCGCGATCGACGATGCTGCGATCGGCCAGCGCCACGCTCGCGATGGCGGAGCCGGCGGCGGGATCGAAGATGTCGCTGCGCCGCGCGCCGGCGGTATCGATCTTGCCGCCGATGCGATGGCCCACGACCGGGAGTGCGACGGCGTCGCTCGCGTTGCGCGCGGCGCCCGCGACACGTGGGCCGTTCAGATCGACGCTCATGCGCTCGATCTTACTCCATCGATGGTGGCGAGACGCAGCGGGTGACTACCGGAGTCCGACGGCGAACGGCAGCTCAGCCGCGCGTTTTGAATTTCTTGATCTGATCGTTGAAGCTGGCGGCGATCTGCTCCATCGCGCCGACCATGCGGTTGTGCTCGTTGACGGCGGCGTTGCGTTCTTCGATCGGGCGATCCTTGCTGTCGATGACCTTTGTGAGGCACTTGAGATAGGCGTCGCCCGCGGCGACGAATTCCTTCACCTTCTTTTGCCCCGCCATCATCTCATCGAGCGTGGCCTTCGTGCCGTCCGGCAGCGTCGGGAGCTCGGGCGCCGCGCAGTCCGTTACCAGCGCTGCCGCGCTGCGCTGATTCTCCGGCACGGCCTTGCGGTACAGCGCGGTGGCCGTTTCGTAGGTTGGATGCTTGGAGTCCGTGGTCGCGAAATATTCTTCGAGGCTGAACACCGCGCGGCGCACGTCGTTCGTGGCAAGCGCCGCCTGCGCTTCCATGACGGCGATCTCCGGATCTTCCGCTGCGCACAGAGCGCGATACTCCGCAATGAGGCGCAATGTCTCGGCATGATTGCCGGCCGTGGCGTTCGCCGAGATGCGTGTCTTCAGCAGCGCGTCGGCGCCTTCCTGCGGCAGCTCCGCGAGCGCGGCCTCGTCGATGCGTGCGATGGAGCGGATCGCGACGATCGGGTTCGGAACCTCGCCCTTGAACTGCCCGGCCGCGCGCGTTGGCAGGCGGCTGATCTGATCGAACACGCCGATGCCGTCCTTCACGCGGCCGAAGACCGTGTAGCCGGGCTTGGCGCCGCCGTCGAGCCCCGGATTGTCCTCGAGGTTCACGAAGAATTGCGCCGTCGCCGAATTCGGATCGTCGAGGCGCGCCGCGGCCACCGTGCCTCGCCTGTTCTTCAGCCCGTTGTTCGATTCGTTCTGGACGGGCGGCAGCGTAGGGCGGCCACGCAGTTGACGATCGACGCCGCCGCCCTGCACGACGAACCCCGCTTTGACGCGGTGGAATACCATCCCCGCGTAGTAGTCCATGTCGACGTACTTCAGGAAGTTCGCGACCTGCAACGGCGCTTGCGTATCGGCGAGCTCGAGCACGGCTCGGCCCCGGTCCGTGCAAACGGCCACGTCGGTGGCATGCGCCGCGCCCGCGGACGCCAATCCGACCAGTGAAAGCAGTACACTGCGCTGACAGCACACGGCGTTTGCCCCCGGGAAGCCCTTCTTTGACCGGAGCATAGCATCGGCCCGCGCGGCGCGGCCCGAGCGCCGCCGACAGCCCCGCTGGAGCCAATCACTGGATTCCGATCCGGTTCGCGGCTACTATATGTGGTCCGCTATGTCACACATATGTGAAATAGGAGCATGGCTGTGATCAAGCGGCACATGCTCGCTGCGTGCCGTCATCTGCTCGTACCCATCGCTCGGTTCCTGCTGCGCAGCGGGGTCACGTGGGGCGAATTCGCGGAGCTCAGCAAGGAAGTATTCGTCGACGTCGCCAGGCGCGACTACGGCATCCAGGGCCGGCCGACGAATAATTCGCGCGTGGCCATGATCACGGGCTTGAGTCGCCGCGAAGTCACGCGCGTGCGTGACGTCCTGATCGGCGAGACGCAGCCCACGGAGCCGCCGTCGAGCCGCGTCGCACAGGTATTGTCGGGCTGGCATGTGGACGAGGAGTTTCTCGACGCCGAGGGCAAGCCCTTGCCGTTGCCGGTGAATGGCGAGCGCGCCAGCCTCGAGGCGCTGCTCAAGCGCTACGCGGGCGACTTGCCGCACGGCGCGTTCCTGAAGGAACTGCAGCAGCTCGGGCTGATCGAGAGCAACGGCGACGCGAGCTTTCGCGTGCTCGCGCGCGATTACCTGCGGGCCCAGGCGGATCCCGACATCGTTCGGCAGCTCGGCGTGGCCCTGCACGATCACGGCGCCACGCTCGCGCACAACGTGAACAAGGAGCGCGAGGAGCCGGCGCGCTTCGAAGGCATGGCCAGCACTCCACGGCTCGCGCCGCGCTACGTACGCGCGTTCGCGAAATTTGCGGAGGATCGCGGGCAGGCGTTCCTCGAGGAAATCGACGCATGGCTCGTGCGTCATGAAGTCAAGGGCAACGACAAAGAAGGGACCGACAGCCAGGGAATACGCGTCGGCATGGGCGTGTACCTCATTCGCGACGATGCTCGCAGGGGTAGAAGGAAATGATCACCCAAGGAATGCGCAGGCTGATCGCGCTCGTCGTGACTGCGGCGTTCGTGCTCGCCGCCTGCGGCGGCGGGTCCGGTGGCATGGCCGGAATCGATCGCACCGGGGCGCCGGCGATTGCGTCGTACGGCACCGTCAGCGCATTCGGCAGCGTCGTCGTGAACGGCGTGCACTACGACACCACAGAGACGAGGTTCGTGATCGACGGCGACACTGGCACGCAGGCCGACCTCGACGTCGGCGACGTGGTGCTGGTGAACGGCACGCTGGATGCGAGCGGCACCACGGGGGTCGCAACCGGCGTTTGGTTCGATCACAACGTGGAAGGACCGGTCACTGCGATCGACGCCGCGGCCAACACGCTCGTTGCGCTCGGCCAGCTCGTTCGCGTGAGCTCCGATACGTCCTTCGGCGCCGCCATTCAGCCGGGGACATTGGCGGGTTTGGCAGTCGGCGACGTCGTCGAGGTTTCGGGTCTCGTTCAAGGCGACGACTCGATCAACGCGACGCGCATCGATCGCCGGCCGAACGGTGGCGGCGACTTCGAGGTCACGGGCGTCGTGGTAGGCAGCCAGGTGGGCCTGCACACGTTCTTCCTCGGTGCGATCTTCGTCAATTACAGCGTCGCGGTGGTCTCCGGCGTCGCGGGTGGCACGGTCGCCAACGGGCAGCACGTCCGGGTCAAGGGCACGTTTGGCGACCACGGCGTTCTGGTCGCGTCGCGAGTCGACTACTTGGGCAACGCGCTCGGTGGCGCGAGCGGCGAACGCCGCGAGATCGAAGGCGTGATCACGCGGTTCGCGTCGGCCGGCGACTTCAGCCTGGGACTCTCGAGCGTTTCCACGAACTCGCAGACGTCGTACGAAGGCGGCACGGCCGCCGACCTCGGCTTGAACGTCAAGGTCGAGGTCGAAGGCGTCCTCGACAACAGCGGACGCCTGCTGGCCTCGAAGGTTGAGATCCGGCGCCCTTCGCAAATCAGCATGGCAGCGACCGTCGATTCCGTGGCTGCGAGCTCGTTCGTCGCGCTCGGCGTCACGGTCAAGATCGACGCGCTGACACGTCTCGAGGACAAGAGCTCGCTGCACGTGCGGCCCTTCGCGCCCGCAAATCTCGCCCCGGGCGACTCCGTCGACGTGCGCGGCTCCGAGTCGCCCGCGGGCAGCGGCCAGGTACTTGCGACGCGCATCGAACGGCACAACGCGGAGCAGGAAGTGGAGCTGCAGGGGCTCGTCCAGAGCGTCACGCCGCCGCTCTTCACGATTCTCGGTGTGTCGGTCACCACGAACGCCGGCACTCGGTTCAAGGGTACTGGCGGCGCAAGCCAGATCAAGGTCGGCGATTCCGTGAAGGTGACGGGCCAGAAGCTCGGCGACCGCGCGATCAGCGCGACCGAGGTCCAGCACGGGGGCGACGACTAGACGGCCGGCTGGAAGCCGGGCTTGCCTTGCTCCGCGCGATTCTTTCGACGCCGGTAACGAGCTAAGATCTGCACGGGTCCGGTGATCGGCGGAGAGGGGAGAAGCGATGGGACCGAAAGCATTGGCAGCGGCCGTTCTGGCGCTGCTCACGATCGGCGTCGGCAGTGCAGGCGCGCACCACTCGGTAGCGGGTCAGTTCGATAACGCGAAGCGCGCAAAGATCACCGGGACGATCAGCAAGGTCGACTGGATCAATCCGCACAGCTACATCTATCTCGACGTGAAGGACGAGAAGGGCCAGGTCACGACCTGGAGACTCGAGTCGTTGCCGACGGCGATGTTGCGCAAGGCGGGGCTCACGAGCGAGATGCTGATGGCGGGCGGCGCCACCGTCACGGCCGACGCGTTGATGGCGCGCGACGGCTCGGCGCACCTCGCGTGGCTTTTGAAGCTCACGTACGAGGACGGGCATTCCTTTCAACTCGCGGGCGAATGATGGAGCTCATGATGAGAGCTACGACGACGAGAACGGTTTTAGGGTTGTCGGCGTTGCTCGGCTGCTGTGCGCTCGCGTCGTCGGTGGCGACGGCGCAGAAGGCAGGCGATTCGCAACCTCGGCTCGCCGATGGTCATCCCGACTTCAGCGGCACCTGGGACAACGGCAGCGGCATCGACTTCGTTCAGCCGAAGCAGACCGGAAAATCGATCTGCGTTTTCGGCTGCCCGGGCGCGCCGCCGCCGCCCGATGGGCCCGGCGTGGCGCCGCCGAAAGGCCCGCAGTACAAGCCGGAGTTCGCGGCCAAAGTCGCGGACCTGAGCAAGCGCCAGGTCAGCGAGGATCCGGTGCTGCGCTGCAAGGCGCCGGGCGTCCCGCGCATCGGCCCGCCGGACAAGATCGTGCAGCGCCCGGGCGAGGCGATTTTCCTGTACGACGACGTGTCGGGTAACTTCTTCCGGATCGTGCCGACTGACGGCCGCCCGCACATCAAGGACGCGGAACCGAGCTTCCTCGGCGACGCCGTGGGGCACTGGGAAGGCGACACGCTCGTGATCGAGACCGTGAAATTCAACACGGATACGTGGCTCACGGACGACGGCGCTTTCCACACGAAGGACCTGCGCGTCGTCGAGCGGTTGCGGCGCACGGGCGCCGACACGCTCGAGTGGTCGGCCACCGTCCACGATCCGGCGGTGCTGAGCGCTCCGTGGGAAGTGGCGCCGCGCCTCGAGCGCGCGACCAACGTCGCCATGATCGAGGCGGCGCCGTGCATCGAGCAGTCACTGTCGCACATGGTGGACGACACGCACCACACGAATCCGCGCTAGTCGTTCGTGAAAAATCAGCCGTTTCTGCGACGGCTCAGCTTCGCCGCGCACGGGCTCGTCGTGGCGCTCGCGGAGTCGAGCTTCAAGACGCAACTCGCGGCAGCGGCCGCGGTGCTCGTTGCTCTGCTATGGTTCCGGCCTGCGCCGTTGTGGTGGGCGCTGGCCGCGCTCGCCGTCACGCTCGTGCTTTCGGCCGAGCTCGCGAACACGGCGCTCGAGCGGCTCGCCGACCGGCTGCACCCGGAGATACACCCCGAGATCAAGCTCGCGAAGGACTGCATGGCCGCGGCCGTGCTCGTCGCGAGCCTGGGCGCACTCGCCGTCGCCGCCGCCTTCGCCTTCGACCTGCTCCGTCAGTGAGCTGAGGAAGATCTCACACGAAGGCGCGAAGACGCGAACCGAGAGAAGAGAAGAAAATCTTAGCGGGTTCGCGCGTTCGCGTGAGTGCTCGTTAGCGGAGGGCGGCGGCGTAGGTGACAGAGAGGCCGTCGTGCGTCGGCACGATCGCGAAGGCGTGCCGGTCGGAGGCATCGCGGCGTTTCATCAGGAAGCGCGCCGTGGCGATACCGACGCCCGCGCCCGCCACCGTGTCCGACAGCCAATGCTGATCGTGATCCATGCGCTCGTACGCCGTGATCACGCCGACGCCGTAGCCCAGGATGCGCCGCAGCCAGCGTTGCCGGTCGTTGCCCGATTCCGCGAGCACCGTGCCGATCGCGAACGCGGCCGTCACGTGCCCCGACGGGAACGAGTCGCCCCCCTCACGAAAGCCGCTGCGGTCGCCTCCGGCGGAAGGTCGCTCGCGCCCGGCGACCTTCTTCAGCACTTCGGTCGACAAGAAGCTGAACACCGCGGCTTCGAACATCGTGCCCGCTTCGAGTCGACCGTCCGCGTTGTTCGCCACTCGAGCCGCCAGCCACGTGCCGCCGAGTGCCAGCGCCGCCGGAAATGCATCCGACGTGTTGTGAGTGCCGGGCGTCGACGCCGCCGGCGTGCCTTGCGGAACGAAGTGGTCACGCGCGTCGTTGTCGTGCTGATAGGCGAAAGCGATCGCGGCCACGGTGCTGCCGAACTTGACCCATTGCTTGCGCTCGGCATGCAAAGGCGCGGTCACATACGCTTTGGCGTCGCCGGCCCAGCGGCGTACCGGCCCCTCGTCGCGGTCATCCTGCGTTTGCGCGCGCAGCGGCAAGGTGGCGACGACGAGACAGAGCAGTGCGATAGCTCGAATGGAACGGGAACGTGACTTCATCTCGAATCGCCTTGGCGGGTGGGCAGCGAGTATACTCGCGCCCCGACGCCTACTCGATGGGATTGCGCCGCGGCGAATGGATACCCAACGCGCTTTGATCACGATTCTCGTGGCCTGCTGCGCGGCGGGCTACGCGGCGTCTGCCACGCTGAAGACCGTCGAAGTCAAACGCAGCCGCGACCGCTATCAGGTCGTAGCCGACACGCATCTCGCTGCGCCGCCGAGCGCGATCTACGCGATCCTGACGGACTTCGATCACGATCGTTATCAGCAGATCTCGGAGATCTACAAAGAGAGCACTTACCTGCCGCCCGACAGCGACGGCACGCCGCTCGTGTATACGCGCGTCGAGGGGTGTCTGCTGCTCTTTTGCCGCAGCATGCGCCGCGTCGAGCGCCTCGAGGTGGTGAAACCGCGTTTCATTCGCGCTACGACGCTGCCGGAGCGCAGCGACTTCAAGTATTCGCTCGCGGAGTGGACGCTCGAGCCGGAAGGGGACGGCACGCGCGTCGTGTACCGCATGGAGATGGAGCCTGCATTCTGGTTGCCGCCGTTCGTCGGGCCCTGGTTCCTGAAGCGCACGCTGCTGCACGGTGCGCCCGCCGCGGTGGGGCGCATCGAAGAGCTCGCGCAAGCGCTCGAGCAGCGCGAGGCCACCGCCGCCAAACGCTGACCCACTCGCCAAAGTTGCGAAGAAGAGGATAAAAGACTTTCTCGCCAGGAGCGCCCGGGAACTTTCCAGCACATTGGGATCCTAAGCTTAGAATTCCACGTGGACAAGTTGTCGC